>VTLG01001274.1_pt1 | contig 14818 bp, 23 predicted proteins | sample 4694571 | NCBI WGS metagenome assembly VTLG01 (sample SAMN12604809, study PRJNA352737) | marine metagenome | biome: ENVO:00000447; feature: ENVO:00000209|ENVO:00000569|ENVO:01000036; material: ENVO:00002151; isolation source: viral sequences binned using virsorter ...
TGGTATTTTAAACACTCTAGCACTAAAAAATAACAGCACTTTCAAAGAAAAAATGAAACCTAAAATATTTAAGCATATAACATTAATAACCTTAAATAATACAAGTATTACAGCATTGATTTTAGCTCCTCCTCGATAACCTTAGTTAACATAATGTATATTATCAGCAATCATGCCACATGATCAAAAAGTGAATGGGGGGATTTGTGGTATTATCTTCGCAGACCACCACAAGTATTTTTTTTGTTTTTAATGTTACCCTAATGTTACTAAATTTAAATTATGAAAAATAACGTTACCAAATCAAATTCAACATTAGCTAGAAAGAAGTTGATTGCAGAGTTGATTGCCATGAATCCTAATATTACAAGTTCTAAGATTGCAAAAGAATTAGGAGTTAGTCTTTCTACAGTAAATAATTACAGATCCAATATTGAGGTTATAGATATGATTTATGATAGGTTTATGGAAGTCGCAGGAATCCATTTACCTGAAGTATTAATGGCACAGATAGAGGAAGCTAAGCGAGGTAATACTAGGGCAGCAGAATTGATATTAAAGCATTTTGGAAAGCTACAAGACACATTAGTGTTAAAGGTTGAATCTCCTTTTATGCAGCATTTAAAGGTAGTAGATACTGAAGATGCAGAGATAGTAGAGGATGTAGCTATGGATATTGGAGCTAGTTTTGAAGTTAAGAACCAAGATATGTTACCTCCATTACCTGAGAGGGATATTATTAATGATAGACCTAGATCTAAAGTAATACAAGATAATAGGGCATTAGAAAGAACTTATGCAGATAATAAAAAGAGGAAAGCTGCTAATGAGAGGAAGAAGTTACGTTACAGAGCTAATAAAGTAGGATTAAAGCCTTTACCTCCTGGTAAGCCTACTCCTCAAGCAAGGAAAGAATGGTTAGATGAGTTACATAGACGAGAACGAGAGATTCTTAAATCAAAATAAATTTATTGTTAAAGTAATGATAATGTATATTGAAGATTACGAATTTTTGTATCAATGTATTGGTTCTGATACTAATAGGGTTATTTTTGATGTTGAGGATATTGTTGTTAATTTAGTTGATTTGCAAGGAGATTATGTTTATTATACTCCTTTAAGTATTGCTTGATTTCTCTCTTATAGGTGAGTTTTTTGGTAGTTGTATCATATTAGAAACACTCCCTGTAGGGTCTAGTATGCAGTAACAGAAGCTCCCACATAAACTCCATCCACTTCCTGGTAATCCTATTGCTTCCCAATCTGAGAATGGTAGTACAGTTCCTGCTCTTTCTTCACAATCCGAGCATATTCTATGTCCAGATACTGTTACCCATGTAAAGTCTTGATCCATATCAAATTCTTCATATTGTCCGAATCTAGCAGATTGAGCAATTCCTAATACTACAGCAGCTTTAATTGAGTTTTTAAGTAAACCAAATATTTTGCCACCTTCATCCATATCTCTAGTTAATTGTTCTTCTATAGTTGCATCTTCTATACCATTAGCTCGTAGTTGAGTAACATATTTATCTACATTAAGTGCAAATTGTTCTGAATCAAATAACATTAATGTTACTATTTCGTCAATTATTGTATCTATTTCATCAGGAAATTGTTCTTCAAGAGAATCTAATGTTTCTTGAAAGTCATCTCCGAATATTTCACTATAATCTTGAACTGGCATTATTTAGATACCTTTTTCATTGACTTTTCTAAGTTCTTTACAAATTTCTTTTGTGCTTTAATATACTTAGGATTTGATTCTAAATTGTTTAATGTAGGATCTACAAAATTTCTAAAAGGAACTTTTTTATTAGGTATTAAAGAATTAGAAGCAGTTGTAAAGCCTTTATTTTGATAATAACCATAAAATACAGGTGCTGATTTCCTAGTTCCTTTATAAATCTTACCATTAGGTTTTTTAATTTTATAATTTTTTGAACTTTTAGCAACATTTTTAACAACTGCTTTTAGTTTTTTAGGAGTTGCTTTTATTATTTTATTAGATTTAGCTAGTTTACCTGTTAAGTTTAATGGTTTATGATCTCCATGCAATTTACGAGTAGAATCTTTTATTGCTTGAAATCCACCACCTTTAATATCTTTATCCAATCCTTCTTTTATAGGTTCAGCTATTTCATTTAATAAATCTGAAGCTATTTTATTAACAGCTTCTAGCATTTTACCAAAGTCAAAGTTTTTCTTGAATTTTACTTCTACCATTTAACTTCTTTCCAAATCCTTTACCTAACTTATAAGCATTAATGTATTTTGGTATAAATCTAGCAAAAGATACTTCTATAAAATCCCTTGCATATTGAGAAGGGTTTTCAATAATTGATTTAATTTTAGCTTTAGGAATCTCTACTTCAATATCATTCAGTTGTTTCAGTTCTGTTACGAACTCTACTAAAGATTGATCCACTTTGTTTTTCTTTTGTGCCATTTACACTTTCATTGTCTTTAATTTCAGCTTGTGCTTGTTCTAAAGTTAAGTCATCATTGTATTTTTTTAATAATTTAGCTTTAGTAGTCATATTATTCTCTAATAACCAAGTATTCATAGCTAGTTCTTCTGGAGTAGTCATAATAGTCTTAGGTTCATTAAAGTCTATACCTATTTCATTTGGTAATTTAATTCCATTAGAATCAGCAACTAACTTCTCTAATTCATACAATTCCATTTCACTACCTGTCCACAATCCAAGATCATCTTGGTATTTTTCATTATATTCAACATTCCTAATTTGGAGAGCAGTTCCAGATTGAGGTCTGTCTTTTTGTGGATCTATAAATGAAACAGTTAAGTGATTATTAGAAGCAGTTACTTCTAGCATTGTTTTAGCAAGAGCTATAGCATCATCAATATTAACAGTAGGAGATAATATACTCATATTAGCACCTTCAGGTAATATTATAATCTCATCAGAACCAGCTCTTTGAATGTTTTCATCAGCATACATTCCAGTAACTGTATATTGACCAAACATTTGGAATCTCATGCCTAGATTCATTTCTGTGAATAAAATATTAAGTTGTTCATTAGCATTAATTATATCAACAGCTCCAGGAACAGTAAATTCTAACTGTTGATGGTCTTTATGCATGAACACAAAAGGCAGAACACCTAAATCATGAGTTTCTGCCTTTAGTTCCTTACCAGTATCATCATATATTATATATCCTTGATCATCATAATAAGCATACTGTAACACTTCATTACCCACAGATGCATCATCAGTATTTAAGATAATTGGATACTTAATAGCTACTGGTTTAAATGGATCTAATTCATCAAGTATAACATCAAAAGCATATTTTGGTGTATATTTAAAGAATTTATTACCATTGACATCTTCATCCATTCCTATATGCACAGCAATAGTACCTAATAGTTTAGTCATTTTCTCAAAATGTTTTAATTTAACATCTTTCATTATAGTTAAATCATCATAAACATCTTGTTTGCTTTGTAGTGTCCTATTAGCACCAAGAGTATAAACTCTTGACATTTTATCTACAAATCTTTTAGTAATATTCATTGAACTTATTGGAACTTCTTGAAATGAAGAAGAACTAAACCTGTCTTTTACATATTGTTCAGTATTATCACCATTATAATAATCAAGCATTTTATAAATCAATGCTCGTCTGTTTTTAGCTTGTTCTAGCTTTTGTCTTTTAATAGAGTTATCTATTATTTTTCTTGCCATTGAATAAATCATCATCTGCTCCTGAATTGTATTTGATATTGTCTGATTGGGAATTGATTAACTAATGCATACCTTAAAGCATCCATGCTGTGATCATGGTATCCATCTTTCTTTGGAAGCTCTTTCATCTCATAACCCTCTTTGCTTTCAGGGTATGCATATCCTTCCATATCTTCTATTAATCCAGTACATTTTTCATCTATATGTAATCTTCTAGTTCCATCTGAAGATAATATAAAATTTCTTACATGAGATACACCTGAAGCTATGCTTCTTGATGCTTTATCTCTTACTGCAAATACTCTCCACCCAGTATTTTGATAAAATATATCTGCTTCACCTTTACCTACTGAAGCCTGAACTTGATAACCAGCAGGATCTCCATATACATTTGCTATCTGATATGGTCTTTGCTTTATCATGTCCACTAATTCTGTTGTCTTAATATTAGTCTGATGAACAATTTCATCTATAAAATATATGTGATCCACATCATTAATTCGTTCTGTTTGAAACCACAAAACTGCTGGTGTGCGATAGCCAAAATCGATAGAGATAAAGGTAGGCAGATTATATCTATATGGATATTTACCTACATTTTCATTCCTAGAAAAGTCATTATATACTCTACCTTGTAATGATGTAAACTCTGCTGCGAACTCTTGCCTGAATATCTCATCAGTTAGAGATTGCTTTGCTTCTAATAAATCTAAATCATCTTCTCCTTCAGGGAAAGAATGTCTATTATCCCAAGAGGGAGAATTAAATGAATACCAATTATTTTCTTTTTGACCTTTTAAAAACAATCTGTAAAAATAATTATGTCCTTGTGGTGTAGAAATAAATATTGCTCTGCCTTTACCTCTTTTACCATCAGATAAAGTAGGTCTTACATACATTTCCCAAATCTTTTTAAGATTATTAATCTTACTTGCTTCATCAAATACTGCAAGAGATACACCTTCACCAATCATTGAATTGGGGAACTCTGCTGACTTACCTTCTAATACAGACTTTCCTCCATTCCAATCAAACTCTAAATATTGATCTTTGGCAGAATACCTAGATGGTTTATATCCCTTTTGAATAACAAGCTCTGCATATACAAACTCAAATATCTTACTTGATGTAGCATAGTTAGGTGCTATAATCCAACATACAGAATTAGGAATACATAATTGGATCTCAATTTCTCTAGCAGCACTAAAGCTCTTTCCGAACCTTCTCCCAGCAGATACTACTGTATATCTTGTTCCATTAGGATTATTATCTGCATTATATACACCACCAGGAGGGAAGTGCAATTTCTTTTGACCACTATGTGGCTCATACTTTACGAAATTAAACCATTTGCTCTTATATTCTTCAATATTTTGCGTATATTCCATATTTTATAATAAATTTTTTTGTATTTTAATAGAATAGTTCATATATTTCATTATCAAATATACTACAAATAGTATATTTATGTTACTAAAAAAGTCAAAAAGGAGTTAATCATAATGGCTGAAGAAGTAAAAAACCAGAACGAACAGACAGGGGATTCTGGAGAGCAGACAGCTCAAACTAATGAGCAGACAGCTCAAAGTAATTCAAATGATACAAACTGGAAATCCCTACATGAGAATGAAGTAGATTATAATAAAAAGCTACGAGGTAAGAATCAAGAGCTACAAGCTAAATTAGAGCAATTTGAAAAGAACGAAGCAGCATCTAGGCAGAAAAAAATGGAAGAAGCTGGTGAGTTTAAAACAATTATTGCTGAAAAAGATACTGAGATTGAATCTTTAACTAAAAAAGCTACTGAATATGATAATTACTTAAATACTCGCAAGTCTGAAATATTAGAATCTTTTTCTGAAGATGATAGAGAACAGTTTAGTCATTTATCTTTAAGTGATATAGAAAAATTATCAAAGAGGTTGAATGTTTCTAAATCAAATGTACCAAATGTACCTGAAGGCAGAGATGCTAAACTAGGAGAGTTTGGTGGTTACAGTTCTTATCAAGAGTGGGCATCTAAAGATCCATCAGGTTATGAGAAATCTACCAATCCTGCAACATCTGGAAAGATTAAGATTGGCTATTAAGAAAGACCATAGCAAGATTATGGGAGTTGATTATGATCCAAAAGGTGATATGGTTGTAGATGTTAAAGATGATGGTGATTGTGATGTCAAATATAAAGGACAAAAAATGGATTATGATACTTATGTTGACGAGATGGAAGATAGAGCTACTAGAAATCAACAAGGTAAATCCATAACCACTTCTTCTATTGGAACATTTAGTGGATTCGGTGAAGGAACATTGAAAAAACCTTACAAATTAAATAAATAATACTCTACTTGAAGGCTTCGGCAGTTGATAGAGAGTAAAATTACGAGGTAAATTCAATGACGAATTTTGAAAGATTACAAAACTTTGCTTTACATGGTGCTTGGGCAAACTCTCCATGTGCAAATGAAACAGATACTGGTGTTGCAGCTGGTGGTATTGGTAGAACTATTGGTGATGCTGTAATAGCATTTAATAAAGCTAATGTTATGATGCCACTTGTTAATTCTAAACAAGCTAATCCTGGCTCAACTCATGTTCAATTCGCAGATTATACAAAGATTGCTACAAGTGCAGTAGCAGCAGCTACTGATGGTTCAGACCATACAACTAATGCTGAGATTGCAACAGCAGCAAGAACTGCTACAATTAGTGAGCATGTAATTAGAGCTGAAGTTACTGATTTAGCTGTAATGGGTAATGCTGATGATTTAACAGGCAATACTGGTGCTATATTAGGTAATGCAGTTGCTGCTAAACTTGATGCTGATTTAACAGCATTAGGTACTGGTTTTTCACAAACAGTTGCAGGTGCAGGTACAGCTTTAGCTATATCTCACATTTTTGATTCAATGCGACAATTAAGAGCAGCAGGAGCTCCAATGCCTTATAATTTAGTATTATCTCCAAAGCAAGTATGGGGTGCTAAAGGTTTAATTAGTTTAACTCATAATACTGCTATAGATACTGCTGGTAGTTCAACTACTGATACTGCTACTGCAAGAGGAATTGGTATGCTAGGTAGTGTTGCTGAACAAGCTATGCAAACTGGTTATATTGGTTCTATTGCAGGTTTCAATGTTTATTGGTCTGATCAAATAGAAGAAAATGTTAGCTCTGGTGGTGATGCTGCTGGATTTGCATTCTCTAAAGGTGCTGTTGGACTAGCTGTTGGTGTTGATGGTTTATTCAGAATAGAAACTGAAAGAAATGCTTCAATGAGATCTACAGAATATATTGCTGTTGGTTTCTGGGGTGAAATAGAGATAAAAGATGCCTTTGGTGTTTATTGTCTTACTGATGTTTCTTAATAGATAATCATAATATAGGCAAGGATTAGCATCTATCTTTCTTTCTACTTATGAAATGTGATTCGCAATCCTAAATATTGTTGATCCTTGCCTAATAACAGGGAGTTTAGTATGGCAAAATATTTTAAAAAACCAAATGGTTTAGTTATTGAAGCTACACCTGACCATGACATGAGTTCTTTAATGGAACGATTTGAAGAATGTGATGTTAATGGTAAACCAATCAAAGTTGAAAAGAAATCTGCTAAAAAATCTTCTAAAAAGAAGGAGGACTAGATGGCTATTGTTGCAAAATCATTTTTACATAATGATGATAAGATTGTAGGTGCTTCAGGAGATGCAGATGGTACTTTACCAGAAGATATACAAGATTATGTTTCTACTCATATAGGTACTGCTGACATAACAACACAGCTAAACATTACTTGTACAAAATTTGGAAACAAAGTATTTACTTTAGTTGTTTTAGAAGCTAATTAATGTCCTTAATTGACCAAATCAAGGAGCATGAAGGATTTAGGTCTAAAATATATCAGTGTACCGAAGGGCATGACACACTGGGATTCGGCTTTAAAGTAGCTGATTTAGAGTTAGACCTTGATATTGCAGAAGAAATCCTTAAAAGGAAGCTAGATTTATTGATTAAGAGAGTTAATAATAGATTCTCTTGGGTTAGTAAAGCTCCTAAACCTATCCAAGATGTAGTATATAATATGTGTTACCAAATGGGTGTTTCTGGATTCTCCAAGTTCAAAAAGACAATTCAATATTTATCAGATAAAAACTATGACAAGGCATCTAAAGAGATGCTTGATAGTAGGTGGGCAAGACAGACACCTAATAGAGCTATAGAATTATCTAATATAGTCAAAGCACAGAGTAATGAATGAATCCTGTAGAGATATTGCAGGAATTTGGAGTACCAGTAGCCTTTTGTCTTGGTTTAGCATGGTTTATTTACAAGCAAAACAAGTATATACAGGATGATTTAACTAAAGATTTACATCATAAGTTTCATTTATTAGAAAAGATTATAAATGAAGATTTAAGGAATATTATAATAGCTCTTATTAATCAGCAAAAAAAGATGCAAATAGAGCTAAGAGGTATTAAAAGTAAATACGAAGCATTGGTAGAAATAATAGATAAACTAATATTGAGAAATGAAAAGGATAAGAAATGAAAAAACTAACTAACTTTCTAAAAAACTTTGCTATTGATTATGTCATTAAATACTTAACTGATAACAAAGATGAAGTAGTTGCAAAATTAAATAAAGAAATTAATGTGCCTATCTTGAATGAAAAACAAGAGAAGGAATTATTAGATGCTATCTATGATTCTACATTAACAGTAGTTAAAGGCATAAAATAGATGCTTCCTGCTATGATCATTAAAGCAGTAGTACCTAAAGTGCTTGAATTAGTTTTAAAGCAATTTAAAGGCATAGAAAAGATTAATCAATTAGTTGATTATATGGAAAAGCCTAATGAAGCAGATGAAGGTGTTAATGAGATCAAGCAATTATTAGTCAGCAAAGACCTCAAAATACATGAGTTAGAAATGAGGGTTGATAACTATGAGAACCAATTATTAGAATTAGCTAAAAAGGTAGATAAGATTAAAAAATGAGTGATTCATTAAAAACAGATAGAAATATAGATGAGAATTTACATATGTTGAAAACAGAATCTGGTGAAATATCCTCATTAAGTGTATCTACAGAAGGTAATGGTGCGAAAGTAACAGGAGATTTAAATGTTACAGGAGATGTAAAGACAGCAAATCAATCTACTCCTTTATCTGATTTTGATTTAGCAACTAAAAAATATGTTGATGATAATGCAGGTGGTTCTAATTATTATGATACAAAGATAACTAATTATTATGCTTCTGCAACATCTGTATTTATACCATTAGCAGGTTATATTGCAGAAATGTCAGGTAGTTCAGGTGCAGTTATAACAGGTCAAGGTGAATATGTATCTTTTCATGCACCATATAATGGAACACTTGAAAGATTAATGTTTAGGTCAGAAGTAGCACAAGATGGAACATTACAAGTTGATTTATATGAATCTGCTGATAATACTGAAACACCTGCAACTGAAATAGGAACAATGGATACAGTTATTGATATAGCAGATGATACATCAACAGAAGTTAATTTTAGTAGTATGACAAGTGGAACAAATGCAATAGTAAAAGGTAGAGTTTATGCAGTAAAAATCACAAGTCCTTCTTCATCACTAGATACTTTTGTTACTACTGTTTGGAAATGGGATATTACAACTTAAAGGGAAATAATGGCAGGATTAAAAGATAAAACAATAGCTCAAGGATATGTAAGTTTATTAAGAGTTGATGATAACAATGGGGTTGGTGGAAGTCCTATATCTGTTACAGATGGAGCTGGTAATGGAACTTGCCTTAAACTTGCTAATGATGAGCTTACAGTTCTACCAGCATCAGATGGAAATGCATTTGAAGTAGATACTGCTGGTGGATCTAATAGATTTAGAGTAAATACATCTACTCCTTATGTAACTGCATTAGGGAATTATGTTAATACTCAATATGCTTATTTTGGGAATCATACAGGAGAAACAACAGGTAATCTAGCAGGTTATCATTATCCATTATTATTTCAAGGTGGAATGGGAACAACTAGTATAGCAGTTGGTGACCAGCCTAATCATTTTGGAAATGGAACAGACCCTGCAACAACATTTACAACAGCAGATGGAGCAGACCAAATAGCAAGTAATTTAATAAGATATATGATGTATGTTCCTGATAATATTTCAATAGATTCTATAACTTCAATAGAGGGTGCAGATGCTGCAACAGGAGATACAACAAGATTTCATTGTATGAGCTATACATTTAATAGTGGTTCAACATCTTGTTTAACAAGTGGAACATTAGTAGCACATTCAGATGATACAACAAATGCAGGTTCGGAACAAGTTTATTTAAGTACATGGAATATAGATAGTGCAAGTGTATCAGCAGGTAAAGTATTAATATGTACATTTGAAAGCGATTCAGTTAATTCTGATTTTACTTATCAAGCAACAATTAAATATCATTTAGTATAGGAGAAATATGGCAAAATTAACAGAAAATTTAACAATAAAAACAGGCAAGGGGGAAACATTCAATTTCAACTTTGCAGAGGAATACAATGAAGTATTCAATTTAAGGCAAGAAGTTGATAATAGTAATGCTTTTATTACTTTACTAAGTCCATCTACCACTATAGGACAATCGTCTATTAGAAATGCTAAATCTATAGTTGTTAGAAATGATGGTGAAGTTGGTGCTGAGATACAATTTCAAGTAACAGATTATGCAGATAGTTCTGATGTAGATGCTGCAAACTCTATAGATATAGCTGGAGGTGGTGCTTCAATTACAACAAGATATATTACAACATTATTAGGTGCTGGTGAATATATGTTTTTACCTAATGCTAGATGGGTTTCTTATGAAGATGATACTTCAGCAGGTAATGCAAAACCTACTACAAGTGGAGCTTATCTGGATGTAACAGGTCTGTATGTAGCTACAGGTCAGTTGCTTAATGATACAGGAGTTGAAGAAACAGATACAACTATTACAGTAGATGATGGAAGAATGTTTGAAGTTGGAGATTTAATTCAATTAGGTACAAATACTACTACTGCTACTAGAATAGAAATTATGAGAGTTACATCAATAGCAACTCATGTTTTAACAGTAGAAAGAGGATTATATGGAACAGAAGCAGCAGATAAAGATAGTCAAACAGATTCAACAAGTGGTGCAGTAAATAATGCAAGAATATATTTCCCAACCTTTAATATTTATGGTGATTGGAATACTTATGGTAAAAATCAAACAGATGCATCTGGCAGGTATGGTGTAATGAATTTCTTTGGATTTGGTAGAGTGCTAGATGATGTATCTGCTGGAATAGTTCCAGGTTCATTAGCAGGTAAGTTTTATGAGCCAGGTTATCAAGCATTTGGTTTAAAAGGTATAACGCCATCTACTAATAGTGGTTTATCTGCTTCTACAACATATTATTTATCTGTAGCACTTAATGGTGGCACAACAGATGCAATAACATTTACAACAGATGCTAATAATACAAACTTTGGTGGTACTAATGGAGTAGTTCAAAAATTACAAAATGCTATAGATGCATTATACTATAATCCTGCTAAAAATGGTTTCCAAGATGGTGCAACAGTAGCAATAGTAGATGGAGATATTAGAGTTACATCACATTCTAGGTTACGAGATTCAGCAGTAGCATTAACAACTAATACTGCTGGAACATCAGGAACTGATGAGTTATTTGATGGATCTAACATTATTGGTAGAATACCAGTAAGTGCAGCAGGTGCTGTATCTGCTAGATACCCTGATGATACAATTATTAATTCAGATGGTGTAACAGTACCAAATAAATCAGCGTTCTTTTATGATGATGGACATGGAAATATTAAAGGAACTGCTACAGGTACTATTAACTATCAAACTGGAGCATTAGATTTTATAGGACTACCAAATGCATCATTTACTATCACAGCTAATTATGATTCAGCACATGGTGGTGGTAATAATTCTCAAGCTGGTAAAAATAATATGATTTTAGAAATAGCAGCTAGATCTTGTAATAGCAAGATTAATACAGCTATTGAAATAGTGGCATTTGATTAAGGAGAATTTTAATGGCAACAAGTAACATACAATATTGCACTCATAGAGATATTAAAGATACATATCCTGCTATAAATGATAGTGGAGATGCTAAAAGACCTATTTATGGATGGGAAACAACTGGAACAACTAATTTATACTTAGCTAGAGATGCAGGTTTAGTTACTCAGTTATTTGCAGATGGAGAAGATTTAGGTGATGCTGAAGCTAATAGTGGTGTAGTAGATACTACTGGTGAATGGTATTATGATTCTAATCTTGATACTGTTTATTATTTTAATTCATCAACTAATCCAATAGATATGTTAATGGAATCAGGTGATGATTATGCTACATTAATTACTAGAGTTGCTAAAAGAGCATCAAGAATGATTGATAGTAAAATTGGTTATAGAGTTACAGATACACAAATTAAAGACAGAGAAGGAAATTATCCTGATATTATTGTCCGAGCAGCATCTTTACAATCTGTTATACTGCTTCTTACATCCGAAGATCCCACAAACCCTATCATAGAGCCTTTCAAAGAAGAACTGCTTGAAATAGTAGAAGGCATTAATGCTGGTACTATTGTTATATTGGGCAATCAGAGGACTATGGATGCTGCAAAGGGCATTATTAGAGAAGTTTCAGTAAATGCTTCATCTGATTTAAGACCTGTGGAATTAACAGGTCATTATAGTGGATCTGCTTATGAGTTATTAAAGGTTTATATAGATAGTGGTGAAAATGGTGTTATAGGAACTACTAGAATGACAGTTAAAGGTAAAGATTCAACAAAATTAAAGAATAATGTATTAATAGATTCTGAAATTATTACAGGTGATTATCAGAGTTTAGGTTTATCAGGCATGAAAATAAGATGGAGTGGAGATAATGATGCTGCAATAACTACTGCTGATGATGAGTATGAAATAGAAATATTTGGACATAATCTTGACAGCTCAACTCCTGGACAAGTTGGAAATATTAAGATGACGAGAAGATAATGTTTGAATATAAAGCAAAATTACTTAGAGTAGTAGATGGTGATACACTTGATTGTTTGGCTGATTTAGGATTTAACTGCCATATTAAAATCAGAGTTAGATTGTATGGTGTAGATACTTGGGAAAGTAGAACTAGAGATTTAGAAGAAAAGAAAAAAGGATTACTAGCAAAGCAGTTTGTTGTTGATTTCCTTGAAGAAGGCTCATTTAATCTCATATCTCATGGAGTTGGCAAGTATGGTCGTTGCTTGGGAGAAGTTATCTTAGATGATGTAAATATGAACGAAGAATTAGTAAAACATGGTCATGCATATAAATATCATGGTGGAAATAAAGAATTAGCTAGGAAAATGAATACATAATGACAGATTTAGCTTTCACAAATAATTGGAAGAATATATTAGATAAAGTTCAATCTACTTTACGAACTGAATTTGGTGGTACTGCACCTGTTTTTATAGGTAGAGCTGATGATAATCCAGGAACTCAGTATTTTAGGCTAGAACCTGCTTCTTCTGAGCTAACTGAGTTATATGCTGGTGGAGAGCAAAGAGAATTTACTATAAATATCTTTTTTTATTTTAATAGTACAGAGATTGGTAAAAAGGAATATGATCATATATTAAGATTTGTTTCAAGAGCTGAAGCATTAATGCATGATAATATTACATTGACATTAGCAGATTCTACTACATTATTTGATTGTAGAATGAATACTTGCACATTAGATATAGGAGAGCCAGAAGATCCATATATAGTACAATGGGAGTTTAATTGCTCTCATTTAGGTAATACAGCATAAGGAGTGTTATGAAGATAAAAGCAAAGTTAGGCAAAATTGGCAATTTCAATGCTATGAATGTTCCTTGTTCAAATTTAGAGTTTGGACAATTAAGAGATGGAGCATCTGTTGAAGTTGATGATGAAGTAGCTAATAAAATGTTGGCTATGGGGATAGTAGAAAAAGTAAATAAAAAAACAAAAAAAGCTAAAAAAGGAGATTAGATTATGTCTATAGATCAAACAGTAATCCCTATTAGTGATGTTAAACTTGGAATTAAAGGTGAAACAACATTTGGTACTTTGTTAGATTCTGATGGTACTGATGCAAATGCTTACAGGCAATTACCTATAGTTCAACCAACAAAGCCAACATTTAATATTACTAGGGAATCAAGATTATTGTCAGGTAGAGGAACTGTAAAAAATGCAGCAGACACAATAATTACAACTAAAAATGGAACAGTAACTTGTCCATTTGATTTCGTTGCAACACCAAATTTGTTATTGCAACATTTAGTAATGGTTACACAAACATATAATGCAGATGGTTCAGATGTATATACAGTAGAAATAGATGGTAGTAACAATAATACCTCTGTAGGTGGAACTATATCAAGTGGATTACCACATTCAGTAAATCTAGCATATAGACCTGCTGCTTCACAAGGAATTGTAGTTCCAGGATGTGTAGTGTCAGATATGACTATTTCTGGTGATTATGGAACTAATGGTGGAAATCTGAATATGAGTGGAAATTACTTTTCTGGATTTTCAAACATATTCTCATCTTCAGGTACAGGTTCTTTGTTAGAAACTAATCTAACAGGTACTTGGGTTGAGCCAGATGCAGGTGTATTCTTTAATATGGGTAGTTTAAGCACAAAACAACTTCATGCAGATGGTAATGATCAAGACATGATATTAAAATCATTTAGTTTAAATATTGCTAATGGCGTTAATAGAGTTGGTTCTGATAGCAAAGGTGGTGCAGAAGCATATGCTTTCCCAGAATACACAGTAACAGGTGATATTACATTAAAGTATGATTCTGAATTTAGTTTAGCAGCTGCTGCAAATGTAGTGCAAACATTTTTAGATGGAAATGTTGGAACATTATCATTAAAGTTTGGTGATGGAACAGTTTCTAGTGTTAGTGAAATGAATATATTGGCTGAAGTTCAGTTTACTGGTGATCCTACACAAGATATTAGTGAAAATGGAATATTCTGGACAATACCTTTTGAGTGTGTTC
>VTLG01004724.1_pt1 | contig 14816 bp, 14 predicted proteins | sample 4694571 | NCBI WGS metagenome assembly VTLG01 (sample SAMN12604809, study PRJNA352737) | marine metagenome | biome: ENVO:00000447; feature: ENVO:00000209|ENVO:00000569|ENVO:01000036; material: ENVO:00002151; isolation source: viral sequences binned using virsorter ...
ACTTGTGTGATTAATGTGTTCGTTTGCTACAAAATTTGTTGTAGAGTCGTGGTCGACCATTGCGGAAGCTGATACTAAGTTTGCTCCCAATCCAACAATTGCTGCGGTAGATAAAGAACCACTAACATCATCAGCTATTTGTGCAGAACTTGATAATAATGTATTACCTAATTCTGATTCTGCTGTTGTAACTCTTGTTGAAAAACTTGCACTTGCTGGTGTAAATGAACCACTAATATCAGCGGATATTTGAGCAGAACCTGATAATATGTTTGCTCCTAATCCGACAACTGCTGCTGTGGATAATGAACCACTAATGTCAGCAGCTATTTGTGCTGAACTTGATAATGCACCATTGAAAATTCCATTAAATTCATTTGCTGTTATAGTAGCGCTTGAACTAATATCTCCACTTGCAGTTATATGTCCACCTGCGGAAATTCTTAATCTTTCTTCACCAGAAGTATGAAAACTAATCGTATCAACATCAGGAAATCTTATCTTTGTATTTGAATCTCCTGTGTGAAATATTGTATCAGCAATATCTAAATTACCACCAACCGTTAAGTCATTCTTAACAATCGAATTTTCAGAAGTTATTGTTGCACTTGAACTGATGTTTCCACTTGCGGTAACGTGTGCTCCACCTTGAGCGTCTGAACCACTTACCCATACATTTCCTGCAATATGTAATGATGCTGATGGTGTGAAATTATTATTAGAACCTATAAAAACTTTTGTTCCATTACCAAATACTGCTCTATCACCAGTATCCTCATCTAATAAGAACATTTGTTTGTTATTGACAACTATTCTAAATGAATCTGCAGCGTGTGTTTCTATGTAAGTTGCTTTATCTGCTTCAAAAAATATTCTTTGGTCTTCGGTTAATACAATATCACCACCATTACCAATTTCTAATTGTCCAAATGAACCTGTTGAAGCTGCTGAACCACTTACACCACCACCGACAAATTTAATATGACTACCACTTAATTCACCTGTAAATGAACCACTAATGTCAGTAGCTATTTGAGCTGAACCTGATAATAAAGTATTTCCTAATTCTGTTTCTGCGGTTGTAACTCTTGTAGATAAACTTGCACTTGGTGCTACAAATGAACCACTTATGTCCGTTGATATTTGAGCTGAACTTGATAATAGTGTATTTCCTAACTCAGATTCTGCAGTTGTTACTCTTGTAGAGAAACTACCACTAGCAGCTACAAACGAACCACTAATATCAGTAGCTATTTGAGCTGAACTTGATACTACATTGGTTTCCGCTAATGGAAACTTAATCTGTTTTGATTTTAAATCTGCCATAATTCTCTTATATTTTTCCTACTTATAAATATCTAACTATTAAATTTACCAAATCCTATGACCTCGTCATCTGATTCTAATGTATATCCTAATTCACTTGTATCTAACCTTAATTCTAAATTTGTTGATGTCTTTTGAACTATTTCCAAAGCATCGTTTTCAATTAACATTCCGTTAATAAAAAACATAAAATCATTTTCAGTAGTGCCAGTCAAACCTGTTGGTGCTGAAGCAGTCACTGCTGTAAAACTTGAAGTATTAGCACTTGTAAAACTTCCTGTGTGGACAAATGACTTTCTATTATAATTATTTTTATCCACAATACCTGTGCCTATAAAGTATTGTTTTATTGCATTTTCAGTAGCTATAGCTGTGGCGCTTTCATCACCTAAACTTGTATCATTTGATATTTCAGTAATAGAATAATTGTTTAATTCGTAAGAACTTGAAACAATATTACTTCCTGAAATATCGTGAGTGTCATCTAATGTATCACCAAATATTGTTGAACCACTTTTTTGTATTGTGGTTGAACCTGTTACACTTATTTCAAATTTTTGTGCAGTCAATTTACCATTTAAAGTCATTGATGGCGCTGTTGTATTTCCTGTAACAACAACACTACCTGTATGTGCCACCACACTATTTGAACTACTGATAAATCCGTCACCTAAAAATAAACTATCATCACCAACTTTTACAACATTAGAACTTGTTACATCATTAAATGTTGTATTGGAAGTTGTTTCAACTGCTTGTCCAATATTAATGACTACATTTTCATCAACAAGTCCTTCAATTCGACGAGTTGTAAAATTTTCTCCATTAACACTACCTGTTATTCCTGTTCCAGCTTCTAATGTTAGTGGATTATTATATTTTAATTCTACTGCCATTGTGAACCTTATGAATTAAATTTACCAATACCTAAAATCTCATCATCACTTTCTAAAATATATCCTATACTACCTGTATTAACATGCAATTCTAATGAACTACCTTTTTGTTGTATAGCAATAGCATTGTGTTCCATATATTGTCCATTGATAAAGAACACAAAGTCATTTTCAGTAGTAGAAGTTAGACCAGTTGGAGCTGATGCCGTTACGGCAGTAAAACTAGCTGTTGTGGCATTTGTTATACTAGCTGATGACTTGAAAAAATTCTTTCTTAAATAATTTGCATTATCAGTTACATTATTGGTAATGTATGTTTTTATTGCATTTTCAGTAACTAATGCAGTTGCACTTCCGTCTGTTAAACTTGTATCGTTTGATATCTCATTTACTTCATATCCATTTAAACTAAATGAACCCGTTGTTGAAACACTACCTGTAAATTGGTGTGTATCATCAAGAGTATCACCAAACTTTGTAGAACCACTTGCAAATATAATTGATGCGGAAGTAAATGTTGTGTGTAATTCATTTGCCGTTATTGTTCCTTGAATAGTTGTGCTACCTTGTACGGTTAAATCACCCGTTGTTTCAAACGAACCCGTAATATCTATACTACCACTTATGCCAGTTGAATTATATTTTGTAGATGAATCACCTATTTGTATGGCATTACTTGCAGTTAATTGATTAAATTGAACATTTGCAGTCGTAGCCACATCTTGTCCAATAGACATATTTTGTGTTAATGCACTTGAACCATCAAAACCAACACCAGTATTGGATATAGTTACACCTGTTCCTTGTGTTAATATAAATGAATTACCGACTGATATACCAAATACATCTCTAAATGAAGTATCTACACCTGATTGATTACTTTCAGGTGCGTCCTCTGTTGCAGATAATACTTTATCTGTTTCCTCTCTTATAATAATTTTTTTAGGTGTTAAATATTTTTGTGTTGTAATTTCATTATTAAATGACTCAGGTAAAATATAACCATTTAAATTCATACCAAATGTAGTCTTGATTAATCTTTCACCCTCTACTTGACTTGCGTCAGAAAAACTTTCTATTTTAGTTCTAAATCTCATTTTACCTGGCTCACCCCAATATGCGCCGTCTGAAAAATTAATATTTTCAACAATACTATTCATTTGTTCAATATAAGAAGTCCATATGGTAAATTCATAAGTTAAACTTACATAATCTGGCATAGCAACATTATAGTATTCACGATTAGGTTCTATGTTTTGTAATACTGAAAATTTGTCAAAACGATTTTGTTGTGAGTATCTTTTTTGAAATGAATAAAATATTTTTGGGTCATTGGCATCCAATTTGTCAATTGGCATATTGTCATCACGGCTCATACCTGTTCGTTTAAATACGATTAAAGGAACTATGATTTGTCTTTTTTTATCTCGTAGAAATCCTTGTTTAGTAATTTGATTCCATCTTTCTGGTGATGCGTAAATACAAGGGACTTTTACTTTTTCTTTATTGACCTCTACTTCAGGTTTGATTACTTCATTGAAGTAATACATAATAGCAGAGTCCATATCCATAATACCTACGGATAAGTTCTTTACATCATCTGCTGCTCCTGGTGAATTACGACTAATCTTTCTTCCACGATTAAAAGTATTTCTTTGACTTCTTGGTATTGGTTTTTCTCTTCTTGGCATTAAAATCCTCTATACTCTTCTAAATTATTGGTTGGCATTCTTACTAAGTGTGCTTGAACCACTATTGAGTGTGAATTATCTGGCTGTCCACCGATTAATTGATTTTCATTATACGATTTCACTTCAAAATAACCCTCGTTCCATTTAAATATATCACCAATATCTGGCTTTACATTGACCTCAACTAAATATGCTCTTTGAAATGCAAACGATACATTTTGTGAATTGTCTGCACCAAAGTCTGTGTAGTCAAAATTAAAATCTTCCGCATCTACAATACAAGGTAATTTAACTCCTTGTTTATACACTTTACCATCTGATGACTCACCATACATATTAGTTTCGGTATCATAAACTGATACACGATACAATATGACAAACTGGTCTATTATTCCGTCATCATTAATATTAGGTTCACCTACAAGTTCTCTATTGAACTTTTCAAAGGTGGCTAAGTCTTTGTTTCCGTAGAATCTTTGTGCCATTTATTTATCCGATATATATTGGGTAAGGAACTTTACGAAGTGTTTCTTGTTGAAAATCACTCTCATCTTTTTGAGCTTCCATAAGTGCCTTACGACTTGTTTGTTCTAAATTCTCTCTTAATTGTTCTATTAATTGTTCTTTTTCTGCAGTCGCTTCTGCTCTTAATGTATCTCCGTCTAATGAAACTTCTGCATTTGGAATAGGAATATTACCATATTTAGAACGAATAATACCTAATAATTCTTTTGCTAATGCTAATGTGTATTTTCTAATCCATTGTTTACCAACATCATTGATGTTTGAGTAAGTCATAAAATCATAATTAACATTTGAGTAATCAGATACTACCGTATCATCATTAGAACCACTATGACGAGTTCTTAAAGGGTTGTCCCTATCTGATGTCTTAACATATTCAACCCAAACCGAACCTGATGCTGTTGGAATTGGAAATATTCTCATTTGATTATTCTTAATCTCAAATGAATATGCTGATTTTCTTATTTGGTCATTGAACTCAATAGCTTGTATTCTTAACAAATCTGCATAGATTGGTTGTAATACGAAAGTAATCGCTGGTGAATAACTACCAAAACCAAATCCGTCCAACATATTGTATGTTCCAAATCCTGTTGATGCGTATGGGTCAAAGTATCTTGTGACCGCTGGTCTTGCTTCGTAATGAACTCTTTTAACTTCAATTGATGCTCCTGACTCACTTACATCACTTACTAATGCATTTAAGTCATAAGTTTGACTACCTGAATTGATAGAAACTGCTGTTCTTTTCACTTCTAATGAACCACCAACATTAGCTTCTTGTCCATATTCTTCTGATATGAATATGTTTTCGCCCAATGTAGGTTTTACTCGTCTATGAGTAAAGTTTGAACCCGTTGATTGTCCTTTTAAATGAAATAAGTTATCACGAATGTTAAATTGGTTAACTTGTGCTCCATATTCAGATATAGATTCCTCAAGACAAGCATAAAATTGATTATCTTGAAGTTCAACATCCATAATTGGATACCCAAGTCTTTTTGCACACCAAGTCGCTACTTGTGGTGCTTCTGTTTGGAATTCTGAGTCATTATCATATAACCCAAATGGCGTGGATTCGCTTACTGCGGAACCCGAACCTGGCCATATTGCTTCTGTAGCCATCAAATTCTCCTATTAATAGTCTATTTGTATATACATTAATAAATATAAGAAATACAAAAAACCCCCACAAAAGTGGGGGCTTTTTATTACTACTATAATAATCAGTTTCAGGACTGAAATTATTATGCTGCTATTGGTGGTATTTCTCCTCCGAACCATTCAGCTGAATCCATACATATGAATATGTTGATTGTGTCGGCTGCTACCGTAATTGCTGTATTGTCTGATGATACATTAATTGCGTCACCTGAACCAGGATATACTTCTAATGTCTTATTTGAAAGATTGTTCATTACGAAATATGCTTCTCCAACAGTACAATCTGATAGTAAAGGTAGTCTAATACCCTTTGTATTGTCTGCACCTGTTGCAATTACAACTGCTCCACTACCTTGAGTGATTGCTCCTGCGCCAGCTTGGTCTGAACCTGCTGCTGCGACTGACTGAACACCCATAATCAAAGCGTTTTGAGTTGTATTACCAGTAATAGTTTGTGTATCACTTAAACTAACGATTGAATCTGCTAAGTCATCAAAATAGTTTGCATTAGATTGTCTTAGTTTTGATTTAAGGCTAGCTTTTGTTACATTTGCCATTATTTTTCTCCATGCAATAAGGGGATTTCCTGCTTCCCTTATCCTTTAATTGTATTAAGATTACAATACCTACGACATCCGTCGCCAAGGCTGGAAATTAATCTTCATATATAAATATCTATATAACAAAAAAGCCCCTAAATTAATAGGGGCTTTTTCTTTTTAGTCAATGTTAACTATTACTTTATAATTGTAATCAGTTAAATGTCATTAGACATAGTTTACATCAGCTACTACGATTTTACCATAGAACTCAGGTCTAACCATTTTCTTAGCATAACGTGTCATTACGCCTTTTCTTGGTGTGAAGTTCTTAGGGTCGTAGACAAGCGGTGTCATAATTAACGGCACATATGGTGCATAAACCGCTCCTGTTTCAAGGAAGTTCTGTCCTCTAAATCCGACAAGGATTTGATTCTCTAACATATATGGGTTTTTATACACTGTGTATCTGTTATTTAAAGCACCTACTTTTTGAACACCCATAGCGAATTGGTTTGTTGTCGCTTCGCCTGCTGTGTCTGCTGCATATCCAGGAATTGACTCTATGATTGTTGCTGTTTCTGGTGAAACAACTAAGAAGTTTGCACCTCCTCTTAGAGTTTTCTGATGAATTGCATTTGAAACTGATTGGATTTTGTTTCCAAGTGTTTGGAACCATTCACCCTTTGTGTATGCGTTAGAAGCACCACTTGACTCCTCAAACAATGTGTTTGAAGTGTTGTATTCATATCCAACTCTTGCTGACCATCTTTCTGTTTTTGCTGCTGCGCTAGCCATCAACATATCAAGAATTTCTAAATCAATTTCCATTGAAATATACTCACTTAATAGTGATGTTAGTTCTGCTTCAGCGTCAACTGAATGGTAAGCGTTTAAGTCTTGTGCAAGTTCTGGTGTCCAGACTGCTTTTAACTTACGAGTTTTCGCTATGATTGGTATGCTCTTTAACGCGATATCAAGTTCAGGTATATCAACATCTGTTTCTGGATTTGCGTCTATTTGTGTTGCTGTTGCTTCAAAGTCAGTTCTTGAATAATCTGTCGCTGGTTGTTTATGATACTTAACCTTCAAACTTGGTGGGTTTGTAGCGTTAGATTTTCTAACAATAAAGCTAATTGTGTTTGCTGATGAATCATACTTTGTGTATGCTGGGAAAAATTCGTCAAACATACTACCTGAAATACTAAATGCTCTAACACCATCTGTGTCTGCATTTGTGTATGAAAGTGTAGAAGTAACGATTTTTAACAATCCATTGTCAGCTGTAGCGCCTGTTGCTACTGATGAAGATAGGTCTGGTTCGAAATCAACATCTGAAAAAGAAACTGAACTTGTTGAGAAAGAACTAGCTGATGCTGTTGTTCCTACTAATTGTTCGTCTGTTTCAACGTCATTGATTGAGTATCCGAATTTACCTGCTCCATACAAACCGCCTGATGCGTCAACATTTGAACCTGATGTATTACCATATACATCTGCGTTCTCTGTATGGTTACCAGTTTGTGCAGTTCCGTATTTGAAGTCAAGGTAGAAGATAAGACCACTTGGTAGGTTCATTGGTTGAACACTAACAAAGTCTTGTGCTGCTAACTCACCAAAAATTCTACGAACTAATGGTAGAGCTACACCGCTCCATTCTTCTGCGTTTTGACCACCTGTTACGGAAGCCTCTTGGATTAACTGACCTGCTTGGTTTTCAAGTAGGACTGCCATTCCGTGTCTTTTTGTTTCGTCTTCAAGACCTTCTAAAAGACCTGTTGGTTCCCATTTGTTGACTAACTGACGAGTTTGTTCTAAAAGCTGTCTTTGTGGATTATATCCATCCATCAACTTTTCGATTGAATTTAATTTACTCACGGTTAATCTCCTTATAAGATATTAGCTAATTTTTTGAATCTTGCTTTTAACTCTGCGCCTTCTGACAATACTGCCTTAGGTTTAGTTGAACGAACCGGTTTTGATGCTGAACCTCTTTTTACTGACTCACTAATTCTTTTTCCTGGTCTTTTAAATGATTCTGCTAATGTAGCGTAAACCAATTTAACTTCTCTTAGGTTTTTAGTTCTGTCAAAAGTTTCAACAACTTTTAATTTCTGGTTATTGTTCAATCCAAATGCTCTAAATAGTTTGTTAGAAAACAATAGTTTTGCATTCAAAAGATTAACTTCGTTTAATTTACTTCTCATAAAGTGTATTACTTTACGATGCTCTTTAATTTCTGCTTTGAGTTTTTCATTCTCTTCCGCATCTTCTTCTTCGGCTTCTTCTTCTGTAAGTGCTCTAAGAACTTCATCAAGGTCTAGGTCTTCCTCGTCTTTGTCTTCGACTTCTGTTAAGTCATCAACAACTTCGTGGTCGCCAAGTTCGTCACCTGATTTTTTGTCAGAACCTTCTGATTCTGGTCCTTGTCCTACTTTTGAAGTGTCACCAGCTGCTGGTGCAACTTTGTTATCTGCTTTTCCGATTTCAGATGATACATCATTTTCTGCTAGCTTTTCGTCATCAACTTCAACTTCGTCTTGGTTCATTCCGTCCTCAACTTCATTTTCGTTGTATTCCTCGTCCATCTTTTCTTCGTCGTCAAGGTCTTTTTCTAGCTCACGCAATACTGATTCAAGGTCAAGTTCGTCTTCATCAACATCATCTGTTTCTTCAGCGTCTTCTGTTTCCTCTTTATCGTGCATTGCTTCTTCCATATCGTCTTCTTCTTCTTTATCACGCATTTCTTCAGCGCCACGCATTTCTTCGTGTTCGCCTTCCTCGTGCTCGCCTTCTTCGTGTTCCATTTCTTCAGCGTCCATTTCTTCTTCGTGTTCACCTTCTTCGTGTTCACCTTCTTCTTTGTCATGCATTGCTTCTTCTTTATCGTGCATTGCTTCCTCAGAATCTCTCATTTCTTCTGCGTCCATTTCTTCCTCGTGCTCGCCCTCTTCTTTATCGTGCATAGCTTCTTCCATTTCATTTTCATCGGCGTCCTCTTCTTCTCTCATTTCTTCTGAGTCTTCAGTTTCTTCCTTGTCTTCCATTTCAGATGCTATTTTCTTTGATAACATAGATTGTATACGCGGTGTGAATGCTTCCTCAAGTGCTATCTTTGCATTTGCAAGTGCTGTTTCTCTAACTGCTTTTGCGTCTGCGATAGCTTCTCTTAATAAATCATCCATTTGTTATTCTCCGTTTGGATTCAATATAGTTATTTGGAACTATAATATAGTTTATTGATTTACACTATATGATTGTATGAATATACGATAGTGTATTTAGTTTCGTAATTATAAATATAACAAAACTGAAAAAAATCACACAAAGTGTGTATTTATTTTAATCTTCTTGATTTTTTAATTTTTCGTATTTGGTTCGTAGTTTAGCTTTATTTCGTTGTTCTCTTTTTAATGCCGATGGCTTTTTATAAAAAGAACGCTCTTTTAATTCAAACATAATGCCAGAATCTTTGACTCTTCGTTTGAATATTTTAAGTGCTTTTTCTACTGATTGACCCTTACGAATCTCTACTTTTAACAACCTTTACTCTCTTTCTTTTGTTTATAAAAATCCTAATAAATCGTCTAATTGTCTTAATGCTTTACGATTACCTTTCATAGCCGCCATAATTGCAAGTGAGTATCTTCTACCACCTGTTTCAATAACATCTAATAAATCGTCTGCGTCAAGTTTATATTTTTTTAGAAACTTATTAACATCACTTGATGATTTACCAAGTATGCTTGATACTTTATTTAAATCATTTTCATTTAAGTCTTCTTGTTTTAACTTGTATGCTTTTGTGGTATCAGCAAGTGTTGGTAATGGCTCACCAAACTTTCTTTCGTTCCACAAATTTTCATTAAGAAGTTTCTTAAGTTTCATTATTTAATTTTACCTTCAGCTTTTGCTTTGTAGTTTTTATCTACATAGTTGAAAAACTTTTTCTTTTTCTCATCAGAACCTAATTCGTCTGGTGATTTAATTCCAAATTTTTTCATTGCTGCTTGGAAAAACTCCTCGTAATCGCCTTCTTTAATTGTTGAACCATATTCTTCTTTATCACGAATATCTCTATCGTCGTCGTCGTGTCCATACATATGTGTTTCAGGTATTTCATAATAACGATTTAAAATTACACCCATATCTTCATACAAAGCTGATAATCTTTGTTGAACTGATGATGCTTCTTCTGCTATTTTTGAAAATTGTTTTGAGTGGTTTGTTAATTCTTTCATATTACGAGATACCGTAACTTTGTCAAACCAATCTTCTGTTTCTTGAACCGTGTGTGTTGCTGCCATTTCAGCTATACTTGATAACTTTTTAGCAGTTTCTTTTAATGCTGATTGTTGATATAGTGCTTTACCCAATGAGTTGTAGCTTTTAAGTGCTTCACTTACTTGTTTTGATGAAATCTTTTGTGATTGTTCACCATACTTTTCTTTAACAATTTTAGATAAAGAACTATAACCAGCGTTAATAGCTGGGACTGAAACTACCCCACCGACTAATGAGAAGTTTTCTTTTACTAATTTTTTAAGTTTTGCCATTTTTGTTTTCTCCTTGTATATAAATATACTAAACTTATTTTTTTCGTCTTCCGTATTTAACAAATCTATCTTTCAAATCATAGAATAAAGTTTTCAATACTTCTCTTTTAGAGAAACTTGTGTCTCTAATATTACCTTTAAAAATACTTCTTGATAAATCTATTCTGTCGTATTTTTTATTTTTTAAATCTGATGTGAATATATCCACAACTCTTTTCTGTGCTTGTCCAATAATTTTTCCTGCTTTGTTCACACTATCTATTGAAAATTTCATCGCTTCTGGATTAGAATATGTTGAACTTCCCAAACTTGAAGGTGGAAATGCTTCTTGTAAATGTTGAACTGATATATTGTTTATGTCTTTTTGAAATTCTAATATGTGTTTTTTAAAAGATTTATTGATTTCTTCTGCTGACTTTCTTAAACCTTGTTTGTTCAACAATTTTATCATTTTCGCAGCTTCTTTATCTATGTATCCAACGTGAAAACCTATATTACGAGATGATGATTTCATATCTCGTTTTTCTCGTGGACTCATTTCCTCTTTTAATAATATGTTTTTTAACTTAATCATTTCTTTTCTCTAAATCCTGCGTCATCAAGTCCTAAGATTTTTATTTTACCTTTTTTAACTAAATCTCTTATTTTTAAAGCTTCTTTATTGTTTTTATAACCGATTTCAGTTAATGTATCACACGCGTTTTCTATGTTTTTTAATATACTTCTTTTTGGATGTGTATAAACTGCCCAAAGTTCGTAATGAATATCACCTTTTCTTTTACCTACTACTCCACCTTTTTCGAATTTTATAGCATCTCTCATAGAACCTATACTCTTTTCCAATCTTGTCAATGCACCTTGAAATTCTTTTGCTCTTGAATTAGGTAAAGAATCACTATATAAGTCTTTACCGATTGCTTCTTTTAATATTTTTTTTAATTTAATCATTATCTAAACTTCATCTGCATAATTGTATTGTATTGACCTTGAACATCTTTTGCGTATGATTCAACATCACTTTTTGCAAAATCTGTTGTTCCGTATTTAATTTTGTCTTCTTTTTCTTTTTGAAGTGCACCTAAGTAGTATCCATAGTATTCATACAATCGACTTAATTGTCTACCTACTGTTGCGGTTAATTGATATGCTTCTGATTCACCTGTCTTTGCGGTTCTACCTGATTGATATTTATCAATAAAACTTTTAACTTTACCACTTGCTTTTTTACCACCAAGTGCTACATCAATAATTGATTGACAAAAGGTAGCTGCCTGTTTTACTTTTGCTGCTAATCTTTTAGGGTCATTTAATTTTGCTTTTAACAACTCATCAAAATATTGTTGATTAATTCTTGCAAATTCATCATTAGTTGTGAACTTTGCTGCTCCGAATTGAGCTGCTTGTCTCATTTGTCGTTTGATACCTGCGCCCATATAAGGTTGGTCTTCATCTAAATTGATATGATGAAACTTAATTCCTGGTATTGACATCATACCTGATAATGATTGATATCCAATCATATTTAATCCAAATTGCTTATCTCTACGATAACTTCTTGAACCTGCGTCTACATCTATCACATTACTTCTATCACTACCATAACGACTACCACCTTTAACTACTTTACCTGTTGCGGTCATTACATTGGTTAATGGTTTCCAACTTTTTGTATACCAAAGTGGTTTTCCGTCTTTCAATACACTAATTGCTGTAAACTTGTCAATACCCATTTTACTTCCACGCATATAGTATGATTGTTTACCTTTCATTTCTACTGAAACATCTTTGTCAATATATGCAATTTCAATACCTTTTTTCTTTGGTTTAGTGTTGGTTTCAATTTCTGCGTCTGTAATTTTGTCCCACTCGATACCAAGTTTAGAACCATACGCAAAAAATGTAGAATCTAAACCTTGCCATTTGTTTGTTAATGCACGAAGTTTACCTGATTTAAATGCTTCTGTCATTATAATTTTATGTTCTTTGATGATGTCTTTTATCTTAATCATTATATAAAATCCCTTCTTCCTCTTGATTCATCTTTGTAATATGATAAATTTTGTTTCATTAACTTTACAACTTTATCCATATCTTCTTTTGTTTTGGTTTCTATACCAATGTAAGATGCGTAATTCTTTTCTGGTTCTCTATTTTGATTACGAAATTTACCTGTAATAGGATTATTACCTGTGATGATAATTATATCTTTGTTTCTAAAATAAAATCCACCACTTGTATCACTACCACCTGTATGAGAACCTTTTGCTACCATAGGAATACCTAATGTTCTTAACATCTTTTTAAACCCACCTGGTTTAAAACCTGCTAAATCAAATCCGTGTGCAAATCCTGGCTTAAATAAGATAGCTCTTTCATTTACACGAAAGTCTTTCCAAGTATCATTCATTTTCATTATTGTTTTTTTATCCATTGTATTCCTTATAATCTAACATTAAGACCTGTGTTCTTTTTTATCATCACACCTAATTGGTCTCCATAGACTCCTTTTTCTTTTGATTTAACTTTTATTTTACCTGCTCTTATTGCTAAAAATTCCATATCGTATAAATCTAATGATGTTAATCTCATTCTAATATGTGAAACACCTTTTGAGTTTCTCATAATCTTAAACACTAATGATTTCTTTCCACCTGATGTTCCAAATACAAAATCTTTTGCTCCTATCATATATAATGCTTTAGGGCCGATTTGGTCAAGAGCAGTATCTGCTTCTCTTTTATTACGGAATTCATTTACTGATTCAACTGGATTCAATAAGTAATCTGTTGCTTTTGCTAAATACTTTTGTGATAAAGTAATTTTATCTGTCCACCAACTTGGTAATGAATCTTCTAAATTCATACCATTTAATTTATTCAATAGTTTGTTTGAATCATCAACCATAAGCATTACTTTTCTTTTTGATGATGCGACATCAGTATGTCCGTCTTCGTTGATGTTTTCTAATTGTGCATTTTCCATTTTGTTAACTAAATCTTTCAAAACACCAACAAGTCTTTGTCTAAGTTTGTCTTCTTTTTTATCTTTTAAAAAGTAAAAATCATTACTATCATAACTACGAGTATCAATCGCTCTCATTAGTTCTGATACTGCTCTTCTAAATTTTCCATCTTGTAATGACTTCTTTATGTAATTTAAATCGGTTGCTTTGAAACTCGGACTATAACTTCTGTCTTTTTCATATGCATAGAATGCTGGTGAAATTCCTCGTTTCAACATTGTTTTAACTGCTTTTAACTTATTTACATTTTGTTTGATTGGGTGTTTTCCTAATTGTCCTTTTAAATTATTAGCTTGTCTAACAATTAAGTTTATAGCTGTATCAAGGTTATCAAAATATTCTTTTGATGATTTAACTGAAATCTTTTCTTGAATCACACCTTCACTCATATCTTTTAATGCTTGTTTAAATGCTTTCTTATCTTTTTTATAATCTGCCATTACCTGGTCAAATCCCATTATGTCAATCATATCCATAAACATTTCTTTTTCTTTTTTACCTAATTTGTTGATAATCTTTTTAGATTTTGCTGACATTTCATTTACTGATTGTTCTGGCAATACTACTCCGTATGGTGAATTCATAGCTTTTGTAACTTTCTTTTCAGTATCACCTTTAAATCTTAATTTGAATGCTTCTGTTCCCTCAACTTCCATATCGGTAAATGTTCCTTTATTGGTAATGTAATGATTTTTTATACCAAATTTGTTAGCTCTTGATTTAGTAACACCTTTTACTTTTGCTCTACCTCTATGTCTTCTATCAAAAGAAAGTAAACTAACGGTATCACCTACCTTATATACTTTGTTTTCATTTACTGATTCTTTGATTTTTCTACCACCCATTTGTTTGTAAACTTTTATTAGATTTTTAAGGTGGTCTTCATCTCTCGCATTAGTAACTCTACCTTGTTTCTTTATTTTCTTTTGAAACATCAGTATAGCATCTTCTAATTTTTTGAGTTCCATACTTTCATTCATTTTTTTCATTTGGTCGTGTGATTTTTCCAACTCCATACCTGGTTTGAAATTTTTTCCTTTATTCATCACGACAAACACAACACTTCTTGGACCAACGGATTTAACTTTACCCATTGC
>VTLG01007245.1_pt1 | contig 14815 bp, 18 predicted proteins | sample 4694571 | NCBI WGS metagenome assembly VTLG01 (sample SAMN12604809, study PRJNA352737) | marine metagenome | biome: ENVO:00000447; feature: ENVO:00000209|ENVO:00000569|ENVO:01000036; material: ENVO:00002151; isolation source: viral sequences binned using virsorter ...
GAAATTCGACAAATATGGCTGTAGGTCTTACACAAGCCGGAGCAATTTCTTTAACACCGGGATCGGCTGGAAGTTCGGTTAGTGGAAGTATTTCAAGCATCGTAGAAATAGGAAGATGAACAAGAATGAAAAGATATTTTGTTTTCTTATTGTTATTAAATAGCGGCCCTTGTTTGGCTGTTCCTGTGGTCCCAAATTTCGGATCCGGAGCGAGTCAATCTAGAACCGAAACGCGAAATCAAACCAAGGAAATTATTCAGTCATATTCTTATAATACGGGGTATACGTGGAATCAGTCAGGGACAAATATTCAAGTTATTGGAGGGGGTACCGTTACACCTCAAACAATCAATGGAACAACAAATACTGTTAATGGAATCACATCAAGATGGAAAACAATTGATTTAAATAACAAGCCACAATATGAACAAGTTATCCCCGGAGCTGGTACACAATACTCTGAAAGCCTTATTGGACCCGGCCTTGCGGAATATGTCCACATAGATAGAACTATTGACACCCACAGTATCACCGATACAAGTTCAGTCTTTAGTCAATGAAGAGAATATTATCGGTTTTATTTATTAGTTTTACAAATCAATTACCCGCCTTAAGTAATGGGGTAAGTATGACAAATAACCCTGTGTCAAATTCTAGTGGCGGGGTCAATGTGACAGCAGTGCAAAACGTTCCATCTAGGCAATTTACAAATACTTTTTCAAAAAATAGTTTTCAATGTCAAGGCGACACCTTTGTAATTCAGCCATTTGTTACTACTAATGCAAGTTTTACAAGACCTTTTGATTCTTATCGAATGGACCCAATCTTTGATGAAAGAGATAATTTTGGTTTGATTACAATAGACGATGATGGTAATGAAGTAGATGGACCGGACGGCGCTCCAGATAATCCGGGTGCAGTTTTGGGTTGGAAAAAAGTTGCAACTAATCAAAAAGAAAATTACTCAATTAATCCAGGTATTAGTCTTTCTTGGAATATAAATCTTGATCGTCAATCTGTTCGGCGTTGTAGAGAAGGGGCAAAGCAAATGGTAAAGCTTTTAACATTAGACGCACAAGATAAGAGGTTAGCTATGGAGATGGGTAGGCTTTCTAAATGTGGTGATTTATTATCAAAGGGCATAAGATTTAAAGCAGGGACAAGATATGAATCTCTTTGCTCAGATGTGGAAGTAGTAAATTTTATTCCAGTTAATAAACTTCCAAATCATACTCATTCAATTCCTACTTCTTCAAAGACTTCCAAAGCAAACTAATTTCTTTTTTTTCTCTTTGAATATCTTGCCTTTCTTTCACTGATAATTTCTTTTCTGTTTTTCCTAATTTCTTTTTTACCGCTGCAACTATTTTCTTTTTTAATGGCTTAGTTGTTTTATTTAGAAGCTTCACAAGAGGGGAAGCAAAGAGCGCTCCAGACGCGCCAAACAATGCAGTAGCAAATACGCCAGCAACAAGAGTAGGGGGCGGTATATAAGCTTCTACAGTTTCAAGAATTGGTATTGGCTCCCATAGCGTTAAACATTCCCCAGTTACTAAATCTCTAGTCCAGCCAGTGACCGTGGCCCTGCCATATTTCCCAACGCTTCCGATGGGATATTCAGGATTTATCGGAGGGCATGGAACAACTTTGCCACTATCTGCACTAAAAGTATTTTCAGTTGTATTTTGTTTTTGTTGTGCCTCGTTAGGCGCTATTTTGGGAGCAATAGGAGCAACGACCTTTAAATCTGGGTTGTAATCTGGAGCAATAAAAACCGGTTGTGAATAATCACAAAGAACATAATTCCCATCGGGGTCCGTATCAAAATGACCACTTCCTCCCGTTTCAAAATCTCTAACCTCGACACAAGCAGGCATATCAACTACAAACGGATCAACAACAAATGGCGCCCCTTCACTTATAGGAGGAGGCAACACAATTGGAGGATCTAAAATTATTGGTTCTTGAATCTGTGGCTCTTGTATTTGCGGACCATTGATAAAAGGCTCAACTATTTGAGGCTCTTTTGTATCCACTAAAAAGGCTTTTTAAATGAAGGCACAGCAGATGTTGTAGCCTTTGGAGTAAGTGTTGGAATTGGTGGCCCTGAAAGACTTGGTAATGAAATAGATTTCATCACAGAATCAACGACTTTTGATTTTATTTTTTCTTGATTCTCAGGGTTCTTTAACCACATAACCGAAAAAACAGTTGCGCCCAAAAGACTGCCAGAAATAACAAAAGAAACAGCTCCAAGAATCCCAAGAATGTTTTTCATAATTTTGTCTTTAATGCTGCTATGTCGCCATAATAAGCAAAAGAAAGATTTTAAGCTTTACATGAATGAAATAATCAAAGACGCATTATTAAAAGCTTTACCCATAACCGTTGCAACTCTCGGCTTTTGTTTTATCGCGTTAATGCCTTTGTATTTAATGCTTAAGTTGCAATCAAACCAGTCTCACGCAAACGAGCTAACGCCGCCTCTAACTTTGCCTCTAGTTCAACGCAATATTCAAGCAATTCCGCATTAGTAGGACTAGCAGCGTTGGAAATAGTGACAGAACCGTTAGGAGTAGGCAGTGAACCACTAGAAGCCGTAACCGTTAAATCAGCAACGGCGGCAGGTTGATCGACTGGGGTTGTATTCCAAAAACCAATCTTTTGCCCTGTAGCTGTTCCAATCTTTGTACCCGTACTTGTATTAGTTGCAATGTTTACAGCATCGCCAACAGTTAATAAATCTGCATCAATAGAAAACTGTGTTGTTAATGCCCCCGCATCCATCACTTTAAAATTAATCTGCCCGTCTTCTGTACCATCAGAAGCATCTATTATTTTTGATTCAATCGATGAATAAAGAATTTGCTCCGGTGTTCCCGCGTCATTCTTACCCCTGCAAAATATAGTTGAAAGAATGTCATTGTCTTGACCCGCTCCAGACGCGCCCCTTCTAGAAAATAAAGTTATATCAGCCGTTGATCCTGCATCGTTAGCACTACATTCAACCCATAAAGCCGTACCAGCTCCCGCCACTGTTATATGAACAGGGTAAAGAGGAACAGTTTCACCAAAGCCAACTTTATCCGCTGATAATCTTATTCTTGAAGCAAGTGTTCCACTAGCTGACGACATTAAATCTAAAATGCCATCTTCTCCGCCATTAGTTACGGTTTTAATTGAGGCGGCGATTGATGCGTAGTCATGCGCGCTATTACTTGAATCTTCGCCTCTATAAACAAGGTTTCCTAAATTATCAGCATTAGCAGGGCTAGCAGAATTTCGATATAAAACAAGGTCGGGGGCTGTATCTGCCCCGCCGTCGCTGTTCTCTAGAATAATTTGATCAGTCGTATCAGTGCTAAATAAATGAAGTTGAGCCGCCGGAGTACCTGCGCCTAATTGCAAACCACTTGATTGAAATGAACCGACTAAAGTTTGATTGATAGAAACAGAAAGAGTATGGGCCGCCGATCTATAAAGACCCGTTGCCCCACTATCAGCTAACCAACCTAAGGAAGGCGTCGTGTTGCTTCCCGACGGTAGGTTTCTTAATAAGGTTGTATATTGTATCTTCTTGTTTTTGGCTGAGTTTGATGATTCGCTTGAATCAATAATTTGGATTACATCATCAGCAACCGGCGCCGTTAATTCACTTAATGCCGAAATTTTGCGATCTGCCATTTTTTACTTTTAGTTTAATGCCTTAAATCCAAGGCGCCCCCTTCTTTTCTGCTGGAGTATTAATTAAATCAATTTGAGATTTTAAACTGCCTTCAATAGCTGAGACATCAACAGATGAAGCTGCTTTGACCCATTCCAAACATTTAGCCTTAGTTACGCTATTAAAAGCAATAAAACCACTTGGTAAGGATTCGGGTTTTGTCAATTCAATTTGCCCGGTGTGTCTTGCCTTTTCTGTGCTTCCGTCCATCCCCTTCACTCTGTAAACAATGATTTTTATAAAACCGTCAGCAACGTCAGAAATCATTTGACTGTCGTTGATTTCCCAAGTATAAGAGTAAGCCATTGTTAAAAATCTTTTGTAAATAGTTTAATACTTTTAAGTAGTAGAAGCATTTATAAGTTTTTCAAGCACTTTTAAAGCTCCTTGATCTTCAAGAATTGGTTGAGTTAATGCCTGCCCCTCGTCTTGTAGCTTTTTAATTTTAGCTTGTATTTCTTGAATTTTAGAAAGATTTAAATCAAGCCTTGCTTTTACTTCTGTCTTTTCTTCTTGAGGTGTTGACATGTGTTTTTAATATGTCCTCGTAATATAAAAAGATTTTTTCAGTGTGACAAGTGCGGTTTATTTAGCCTCTAATACTTCAATTCTTGTTGATAGTTCTTGTATTGCTTTAATTAGTGGTGAAATAAGTTCACTGTAATTAAGACCTATTGATCCTTCACTTGGTTTATCTAGACCACCAAATTCTTTATCTGTTTTCCCTTCAGTAGCTAATACTTCTACTATATCTTGAGCGACAAGACCATAATGAATTTTTCCATCATCTTGATTCCACTTATAGGAAACTGGTTTTAATTGATTAACAAAATCAAGCCCTAAATCAGATTCAATTATTGTATTCTTTTCGTTTTTATCTGAAGTTTGTATCGTTCCATTATATGCATACACGGCCTCCCATCTGTATCCACCAGTTCCTAAGATACACCCATTATCATTGTTTGGTCTTAATATTCCATGTGAAATAGTGCCATTTGCATATGTATATAATTTATAAGAGCCATCGTGGTACAGGGCTACTTGCCCATTTGCCGTACATACAATTGCATTTTCAGCATTAGTTTGTATATCTATATCGTAACTATTTTGAGTCTTAATTGTCATTTTTGCATTACCAGTATTTTGGATATTAAAAGCAAAATCAGTTGTATTATCAATAGTGCTACCGCCTGTATGATATATCTGCAAATCTGAAGAATCACCACAAATTACTTTATGACTATCACCCATCGTAAGATTTCCATTTAGAATTTCAAACCCTGTTGTAGTTGTACCCGCCTTTGGATCATTATCAAAATATAAATTTGTGGCCCCATCTGCTGACATTTTGCACATTAATTCTGACGTACCTGTTTTATAAAACCAAATAGGATCGCCTTTTATATGTAAAGGTTTAGTCTTTGAAGAATCAGTCTCAATTATGCTGTAATTTGTATCGTGATATATTAATAAATCTGAATCTCCAAAGGTACATTTAGCATTATCAGCAAATTCAAGAGCGTTATCTGACTTGTCCCATACTGCGTTATAACTAGCACCGGTAAAAGTTACATCTTCATTAAAGTTTGATGCTGCATCAACATCAAGTCCGCCAGCCGTTGTAAATAAAGTTATCCAAGCGTTATTAGCAGCGTTTCGAAGCTTAACTAAATTATTTGTAGAATCGACCCACAGCATATAGGCATATTTGGTTGAGGGTTCTGAAGAGGATGAGTTATTAGTAACAACCGCCGCCAAAGCGTTATTTAAGTCTGTACGAAAACTAGAACCCGACTGGTTAGCTAAAACATAATCATGTGTCGCCATTGTTTGCTATGTCGCCTGTATATGCTTTTAGTTTAGACAGTCATAGCAAAGTTAGTATTTTTAAGCGCCTTCGGTTCCGTAACCGTTTGCCTGATATGAAAAACTTTTATCTAAACTAGAGCCGCTTGAATTTTTAAAATGAACAGTGAAGCCAGTTCTTGATTCACTCGTAATTTCATAATAGTCACCCGTTCCTAGATCTTGGGCCGTGATGCCTAGTTTTGGTGTCTGATAAAAAGCTTTTGAGTATGTAACGACCTTTGCACTTGCTCCACCCCCTGCATCTAAAGAGGAGCTTTCTGTCCTGTTCTCAAATTGCAGGGTGTAACCTAATTCATCAACAATTGGGGTTTGGTCAACGGTTGTACTTGAGAGGTCAACTTTAAATTGAAATACTCGGCCTGTGTATCTTCCTGATTCCATCGGTGTCCATACACCATAAGTTTGTGAGCTTTCTTGTAACATGTCGCTACCATCTTCTAATAAGATTTTGTCACTGTCTTCTGTAATGATGTCATCTGTACTTGGTGCGTCGTTGCTTTTTCTAAAATAAAGATTTGCAGTTGTTTCATCTGCTAAGGCTCCATCGAAATCACTCCACCTATCCATATTTGTTGCACGATCATCAATCGTATCGTTAGGAAGTAACCCCCTTGTTGTTAGTTTTCTTTTAAAAATGCAGGTAAATATTCCGCCTAAATCAACAACAGAATTAAAATAATAAGTTCCAGAAGTATAAAGAGTACCAAGAAAATCAATTGACCCCCATGTGTCAATATCTGCTGTGTGGTCATCCCATAAATCAGTACCGGCAAGAGTTAAAGCATCAAATTCATCTGAATATTGAACATTATCTTTTTGACCTTGAAATGGTGGAGTGTCTGTGTCTTCTCGCCTTACTGTTTGATCTAATCTAGGTAAAGCATCGGGTAGATTTATCGTTGCGCTTACTTCGTTACTGCTTTTATTTCCAAGCTTATCTTTAAACTTAACCATATATTCGCCTTCTAATAAATCTAAAACAACCGAGTCAGTATTGGATTGAACTTCCCTTAATAGGGTTGAGTCTGCCCATGTTCCGGTGCCATCAGTTTTATTTGAATGACGAATAACCGAAATTAGATCAGAAGTATTACCGCCCCATGTCGTAGGGATTGACCATCTAAATGTGACCTCGTCTTTACTTGAAGCCTGAACGCTGACATTGACAGGATCAGGAGGTAAAAGAACAGGGGTTGGATCATCACCGCCGCCACCTGAGCCCGGAGATGGAACAGTAATTGTTTGAGATGTCCAAGGCGATGTTTTACGAACTGGGGCAGGTCCGACGGCCCGAACTTCAAACGTTAATTGTGTACCTGAAACTAAACTATCAACATCGAAAATAGTATTAGTTGTCGAAATTGTTGTATAACTACCGCCGCCTATTTTGTACCGAATATCAAAAAGAATACTTGATCCGTTTGTACCTCTTGTCCAGTTCCATGTAATTCTATTAATTGTGTTGTTATTAATCCTTATTTCAGAAAATGCCCAACCTAAACCAGTAATTGCCGTTGGATTATCATCGAATGTTGTTACGTCTTCAAACTCAAGAGCTGTACCACTATCAGCGGTTGAATAAATCGAATCATTAAATTCTGTTCCTGTAATTGAATACGTTCCATCTTTATTGTCATCAACAGAAAGACACCTGAATTTTTGTTCTACAACGGTACTAGAAGAAATCGACCACACGCTTTGTGCTTGAGGTGCGGCGCTAAATGCTGAACAATTAACAACGGCCCCAGCAACAGAACTAATATCTTTAATTTCTCTATCACCATCAGGCATAATGCAAGTTATTTGATGATTAGACCCAGCGGGTAAAGAAATTGTTTGATCACAAGTAATCGCCGTAGTCGTTGCGCTTGAAACCCTGCCAGACAATATTGCGCCCTGCTTCATTTCATCAGCAACCGCGAAAACTTGCCCCGGAAAAACTGCAACGCCTTCTAACCCAGTTGAAAAACTTATAACGGCTTGATCTAATTCCTCTGCCGCCATCATCCAACGCCCCAACCTTTGCGCTTGATATTTTGAAGTACAACCAAAAGCAACTATTTCTTTCGTTTGATACCCGTACTTAGTGATCAAGTCGTAATCTTCAACAACAACAAAATTCGGTTTATAAAGGTTATCTGGGTCGTTATATCTAACACGTATTGAAGTGCTTCTAGTTTTTAACGATGAACCAGCATAATTAAATAAACCGTTAACTACATTTGAATTGTTATACAGATGAACGGGTGAAACGTCGGAACCGTCTAAATTTCCATGATCTCCCGTAACTTGTATCGTATTACTTGCCCAATAGGTCATACCCCTAAAAGTGCTTGCTAAGTCTCTAAGAACTTGATAAGCCTGTGCTCTATCTCCGATCACTGTATTAATTGCAAATCTTGGTTCTTGCGTTCCGTCTGGGGTAGTGATTAATTGATTTGCATATTGCGCCAACGGATATAAATCAACCCAATTTAAAGAAGACGAGGTAATAAAATTACCTGCCCCAAAAATTTTATTTGTGAGCATTGAATAGAAAATGCAAACAGGGCATGTTGTCCAACGTGTCACTAATGAACCGTTAAATGCATAATCCTCTAAAAACTCAAGACTTCCATCATCTCTTACATGAGTATTATGTGGAACCTCAACTTTTACCCCGCGTATCAAATAAGCCCTAGTTGGAATTGAATTAAATTGTTTTGTACTAAGACTTAAACCAACACAGGCCGTATAAGGGTATGAACTTCTTAGCTCTTGTTTCTCTATGATGCTTGTCCAAAAAACCCTATTCCCTCGACTTGTTGCTAATGGTGTTGTTTCTGAAATTTCATCAAATTGTGTATATTTAATCTCAAAATCATCTTCACCATTTGTTTTCTTAAAAACTTTTATATTCCACGGGCCAATGCCGGGTAGTTGAATTTTTGGCGTTTTTAATTGGTAATCTGTCGTACTTATTCCTGTTATGTCACGCTGATAAACCTGCGAATAACTACCCCCTTGAGGTTGAACATAAACAAATAAACTAACTGTTGCATTAAATAGTTGACCTTTTGCTAATCCTTCTTGCGCTGTTGAAAATAATGCAGGGATAGAAAATAAAATATAAAACGACTCAACATCTGTATCTGTTATTTGTCTAACAACTTGGCCTTGACCATAATCTCTAGATGAAACCTCATTGCTTTCATTTAGTGTTTCGCTATAGTTTGAACCGACTTCTGCATTAACCGTTGTAATTGTTGCGGTGCCGTCGTCTAAATAACCACTTAATCTCGATTGCGTAGCTGTTCCAAGCCTAAAATCCCAATTTACAGAGTTATCATCAAAATTCCTAACGCCGTCGGATGCTTCAATTGGTGTCTCGTCTAAATATATACCCTTTTCAGAATCAACAATTCCTTCTATCGTTCCCTCACAAAGAAGATCAATAATTTTAATTGTAGAGGTAGAATTTAATCCCATTTCTTTTAAGTATCAGGGTTTACAAAGTAATAACCAAATTGCATTACTTCCAAAGTATTGACACTTAAATCAGCACTGTGATCTACAGGCTCTATAAAAATTTTATAATCATCTTGATATTGAATTTTACCAATAGTAAACCAATTCACCCACGAATATGATTGAGAACCTGACATTAACCCCTGCGCTGTAACTTGAAGTGTTGATGTGACATTGCCTGTATTTCTATTCTCAATAATAATTTTATAAGTAAAAAAACCGTCTACCTTTGTTGTTCCTTCACCTGCAATTTCTTTATATAAACCGTTGCCTATTTTAAAAGCTACTTGGAATTTTGTAACATCAGTACTACCGCTAAATTCTGCTTTAAATTCACCGCCAATTTGTTGTCTGTTTTGATTTGTTATATCAACCTCAACATTATTATCTAAATATTGAACCCCACCGCTTATGTCTTGAAGAGATATTATTCTTGATTTCATCCCAGAAGTTTCTTTAAAAACACTGTCTAACTTTTCGCCTTGAATCCTCATCGTGTCAGGTGAGGGGGTTTTTATCCATTCATTCAAAGGATCTGATTCGTCTGTTACTTGCATATCTGCCGAAATAATATGTGAACCTATTAATGCTTTTCCAAAAGCCACGGGGATTGTTGCGCCAGCTCCAACGCTATTAACTGGCCCGCGATAGGCATAACTTTGGCGACCATCTGAACCCCTGACAATTGAACCCGGCCCTCTATCCATTACATTTGATCCTTGAGTGAATTTTGGCGTCTCTTCAGGTTGGCCCGAAAGCATCTGAGAGATACCGCCAAGAGTTAACGCAATACCAATATTTCCACCGATTGCAATAGCAGCAGCAGTAAAGCCAGACCCAGCAGCAGCAGTAAAACCAGATACACCCAACGAAACACCACCTGTTGCGATTGCTAAACCAACCAAGGCAACACCCAAAACAATTCTTCCAGCGCTACCACTACCAGCAATGACAGGCGCAATAATTAAATCCTTACTGCCAAAGGGCAGCAACATATCTTTTAATTCAAATTCTGTTTCCGATTGAATAACTTTATAACCAACCCCTCTTTCACCTGATTCAATTAATTCTCTTTGAAATTCAGGGTAATTAATACATAAAAGCCTGATTGCATCGACAGGCGTTCTTAAGTTGTGATACTCATGCACCAAGCCAAATTTTTCCCCTAATTCATCTAGGAGTAGCACCCGTTGCATATCTAAAAACTGCCTCTGTTCTCTCTACATAGTAGAACCTGTATGCCTCTACGCATGAAAGAGAATTTTGCTTTTGATGCAAGATCATTTCATTGGGTAGCAATATTGCCGCGTGCATTGCTGTTTTAGTTCCTAAACGCATCACCAATACATCATTCGGTAATCTTTGATTAATTGGTATTTGTTTAAAACCTTTTTTTGGTAATTGATCTAAAAATATACTGTCGCAAGTTTCTAAATCTTTGGGCCTTTCGTATTCAGGAAGTTCAACGCCTAACAATTTAAAATATTTTCTAACTAAACCAAAACAGTCACTTTTTCCATATTCCCAATTTAAACCGACTAAGGCTTGATAGTTAACCATTCATCTTTTGGAGTTAAATAAATATGCCAGTTGATCTTTGTGCGTGAACAAGCCTTTTGATCCGCCGGGCTTTCTTTTCCTCCCTTCGGGTGTGAATGAATAATCGCTTCAATCTTTCCATTTTGTCGTGCTTTTATATAGTCCCTAGTCTCAAGAATAAAATCATTTTCGGGCTTGTCTGCTACGTTTCGACATCTGAAATATTTGCCATTAACAACAACACCGCACGCCTCTTTTGGGTGTTCCTCTAATGCGTGTTTTTTTGCGTCACATCTGAAGTCTTGCACTTGGGAAACCTCCAAACGGTAATTCATTTTTACCGGGGAACTTTGCAACACAGTCGGAATATTTATGGCCACAAGTTGCATCAGCTCCGGCATAAGTGCATTGCGTCCCTCTAAATTCCCACGGGCAATGTTCTAAGACTTGACGACGAGGCAAAGCGATATTTAATAAATCCATTTTTGTTGATAACTCAAATTGGACAGAATTCATATTTTCAGATGCGATCCTATCGATATACCAAGTATCATTAGCCTCAAAAATTGCGGTTGGGTCAGCCGTTGCATTCGTTCCGCTTGTGAAATTAACAGCATCAAGGAATTTTTTACACGTTGTTATTCTTACGACTTTTGCATTTAACGGATTATAAGAAGCTAATAAGACAGAGATAGCACTATTAGCATTAGCGATGGTGAAAGTTGGTCTTGGTAGTGTTCCCGTTGTTGTACGTTTGAACCCGTCCATTTCACAAGGAACAGCACTATAAGTAATTGAATTAAAAACTATATCTCCGTAAATCTCATTTGTTCCCGCGTGGTAGTAGTAAACGGTATCAGTTCCATTTACTGCCAACGTTAAATGTAATTGGAATAACTCGATCACCGCCGAAGGTTCGAGCATTTGAATCTGTTCTTGTATTGACTGAGGAACAGTTGGCATCTTTACGCCTCCGCTACTTCTTGAAAGGTTGCTGTAATTGTTGCCAAGTTAGGGTAAGGAATTGTTTTATTCCAAGAGGTACAAATATATTTAGCGCTTGCTGATTCGCTAGGGGGTGTGAAGGTAAAACTTTCTGTTCCGCCTCTTGCATCAAGAAAAGTTTCGATTGTGTCGCTATCGGTTTCGCTTAAATTTTGCCAACGCAAACTCCATTTTTTTAAATTTTGATTAATCCCGAACGTTGACCGTTGAGAATAACCCGACCCAAAAGCCGCCGTATTTGTTCTTGGTGCGCTGGCTTTGCTTAAACCAAAACTTGATTCGATTGAGGGGAAAGTTGCCATTATGCGTAAAGTAAACCCCCCGGCCTGCGTTCATTTGCAATTTGATTTTTAACAGCCATCGCGACGACTTTTCCTAATACTCTTGCTTGACCTTCATCGCCTTCAACTTCGGAACCTCCAGAGGCATCAACATTAACAACAACGCTAGTGGAACCCATACCCCCTAACTTGTGATTCGGTGTGATGTTTCCGCTTTGATTTCCCATTCTTAAAATTTCTGGCCCTTGCTCTCCCACTAGATAAGCTTTATTAGCACCAACAGGGCCGCCCATTGCTCGACCACCGCCAAAGATAGAAAGACCGCTAAACCATTTAGTTATGTTTTTAGTAAACGTTTGTTGTATCGCGATACGTGCCATATCTTTAATAATGCTATTTGCTAAGTCTTTAAAATTTAATTTTCCCGTAGTAACAAAATCCAATAACGAATCTTCCATTTTTTTGATCCCACCTATTACCACGTCAGCCATTGATTCTTCTACGGTTTTAATTGAATCACTAAATTTTTTCAATTTGGATTGCATTTCCTGACCGAAAGTTTTAGTTAAAGAGTCACCTGTATTATTTGAGGTCAATTTTAAACTTTCCAGTACATCTAAATTTTCGTCAATATTTAATTTAACTTCTTTTAGAGTAGGTATAACAGCATCAAGTTTTAAATTTTCTTGAACATATTCAGCAACTAATTTATCAAATACCTCTGACCTTGCTTCATTATAAAAATCTCTCCAATTTCCAGCATCACCAGCTAATTGCTTAGCTATCCGAACAACTTCAGATTTTTGATCTACGCCACCAAATAAACCAGGCTGAACGCCTCCCGCTTGTCTCCATAAATCTTTACGAACATCTTTAAACTTGCCTTCGCCTTCTTGAACTCTAATTTTGTCTAAATTCTGCCTCGTCGCAAATAAAGCGTCAAACCATTCAAAAGCATTTTTTATGCTATCTATAAGCCATTTAAAAACGGGTCCTAAAACCTTCTTTAAATTTTTTGCGAATATTAATAAATCATCTTGAACTAAACTCAAACCTTCCGTAACTACTCCAAACACTTCAGATAATCCATCGACCAAAGGCTCAATAATAGGAGCCAACGCCATGCCTAAAGCTTCATTAAAGTCTCTTACCTTTTCCCCTAACGTATCAAACGAACCCGCTAAACCTTCCGCCGCTGATCTAGCCGCGCCCTTATAACTTCCTTCGACAATCTTTAATATTTCCGCTTGCGCCTTCATCTCTTGCCCTGAATTATGCAATTCAAGAATCATTTCTCGTTGCGTTTCTGTAAATATCACACCTGAACGAGATAACGCCGTTAATCCTTTTGTTGGATCACTTAACGCCTTTGCTAACTGTAAGAAAGAACTTTTTAAATCTGTTTGGTTAATCTGCGCCAAGTCCGCCGCTGTTTCTGCTACTCGGCTATAAGAATCAACACCAATATTTTTAAAACTGGTTAATAGTGCAAAACCTTTTTGAAATGCCTCTTCATCAAATAAAGTTTCAAACCCTAATTCGTCAGCAATGCCTCTAAGTGCTTTAGCTGCTACCGGTGCATTAGTCGTTACTCGCTCTAAGCCATTTGCCAACGTTGCAAAATCGGCCTCTCTTTCTGCTACTACTCGAAAACTTGCATTTAATGTTTTAAATAAAGCCGCCGCGCCACCTATTGCAGCTAATGGGCCAACTAATCCTTTAAATGCCCCCGCTAAATTCTTTGCCCTACCTTGAACCCCCTGCATAGAGTTTCCAAGTTCTTTTATCTTCTTTTGTCCTTTTACATTCGCGTTGATAGTAATCCCGTAATTACCGCCACCTGATCCGGGTATTCCTCTAGGCATTATTTAGCCTCCTTTTTATTTAATAAGTTCATTGCCGTTATTTCCATAACTTGTAAATCTTCAAACACGGAAGGCAAATCTTCTATTGAATAAAGTTTAGCTGTAGCTACTACGCTCGCATAATCTAAACCCGTTACACCTGCCATTGATGTACGCCATTGCGTCTGAACACGTAAAAACAATAAAACCGCTTCTTCATTTTCAGGCCAAACTTCAAAGTCGTCGTCTTTCTCAGGTTCAGGTAATGCAATGCCCATCATTGCCGCATCACTCATTAAATCATCTGTATTGTTTTTATCTCCGGCGGCCCAGTATTCAGCCGCCTCTACTAGTTTTTTCTTTTTGCTCCGGCTATTGAATCAAAGAACGCTTTAGAAATACTCGTTGCAAGCATTGGAACATCAATGACTTGGGCTAATGCCTTTTGTGAAAACTTAATTGGGTTGCCGTCCTCGTCGTTGATACCATCCCAACCCAAAAGAACTTCTTTTAAAAATTCAATTTCATCAATAGTATTATTTTTTATTTGTTCATCTATTTCTCTAATTCTTGTTTGAGTTATTCTTTTAAATTCCGCGTCAAAAGTATATCGCGCATGTTTTCCACCATCCACGGGCATGTCATGAGAAACAGGCCATTTATAAGTATCGGCTTGTTTTAATACAAAAGACATAAATTGCTATTTACTCATAGTAAGAGTAAACCCCTTACACACTAAAAGCAATATCTACTGGAAGACTAGAGCGACTTCATCATTACCTGTCGCTGTAGGTGTTGGAACATAGGGGATCGAAAGAAGTTGAATACCCGAATCATCACTATAAGTTGGGTTGCCAACGTCACAAACAGGCATTACCGCCGCGACAATATTTCCGGCTGTGGTTCCATGCTGGAAGCAAACGCGACCTGTTGTGTTGTCATTAGCAATAGTGAAAAAGTCTTTCTGTGCAATGGTTGGCGCTTCAATAACAATTTCACCCGTTGGCGCTCTATTGGTTAAAAGAACTTCAGTTGTGCCCCCATCT
>VTLG01013486.1_pt1 | contig 14814 bp, 16 predicted proteins | sample 4694571 | NCBI WGS metagenome assembly VTLG01 (sample SAMN12604809, study PRJNA352737) | marine metagenome | biome: ENVO:00000447; feature: ENVO:00000209|ENVO:00000569|ENVO:01000036; material: ENVO:00002151; isolation source: viral sequences binned using virsorter ...
CTTCTAAATTATTCTAAATGGCTGCTCCGTTTCAGAATTACTCTGGTGGTGTCTTATTAGCTGACATCGTAAAGAGAAATAATTTGAGCACCTATGTTTCTGAGGCAATCAAAGAACGTAGTGCTTTTATTAAGTCTGGTGCTGTTGTGCGTAACGCACTTCTTGACGCATCAGAAGGTGGAACAAGAATCCAAGTTCCAGAATTTAACCCAATCTCTCCAACTGAGGAAATCTTAGATGGTACAGCAACATGGGGTACAAGTAACGCTGGTTATTTGACACCACAGAAGATTGGTACAGGTACACAGATCGCAACTATCTGTCATAGAGGTTTTGCGTATGCTGTTGATGACGTAGCTGTATTGGCTGCTGGTGAAGATCCAATGGGTCACATCAGAAACCAAATCGCAGATGCTATCAACAAACTAAACTCTGCAAGATTATTTAGTCTTTTAAATGGACTATTTGCTGGTGGTGCAGGTGCTTTAGGTGCTAACCATCTTGACCTTGCTGTAGGTGCATCTTCTGGTAATGCTGAAGCAAACTATTTGACTGCTTCTGCTGTTGCAAGAGGAAGATCACTTCTTGGAGAAAGAGGCGAAGAGCTAGATACTCTAGTGATTCACCCATCTGTTGCTTACTACCTATATCAGGTTGGTATGTTAACATTCTCAACTTCTGCGTTATCAACTGGAACTGGCATCCAATGGGGTGGCGGTGGTGTTGGTGTTACTGAAACATCAATCGGTCAATTTGCTGGAATGAATGTTGTTATTGACTCACAAGTTAATACATCTGCTCCTGGTGCATCTGGACACATTAAAGAGTTCCGTTGCTACTTAATTAAGTCAGGAACAATTCTTGAAGGTGAGCAATCTCCTCTAAGTATTGAATCAGATAGAAACATCTTATCTAAGCAAGATGTTATGTCTGTTGACTACCACAGTGCTTATCACATCATGGGTACTAAGTGGGGTTCTGCTACTGACAACCCAACAAATGCTCAGTTGATGGATTCAGGTAACTGGTCTGCTACATACGATGTAGATTTAATTCCTGTAGTTGAATTAATCGTTAACTCACCACTTGATGTAACTGCTATTTCTTAATAGTATTTAATTAGTGGTCATAAACCTCATCAATTATTGGTGGGGTTTTTTCTTTACGCTACAATAAAACTAAAATTACTTTCTTATCGTGGCAGCCACTATAAATGCAACTGTAAAAGATGCTAATGCTAACAGCTATGTCACATTGACAGAAGCTAATAGTTATTTTGAAACAGTCCCAGATTCTTCAACTTGGACTGATAAGACAGACGATCAAAAAAATAGAGCATTAATATCAGCAACTAGATGGATTGATAGTTTTGTCTTTTATGGAGATAGATGTGATGATGGACAAGCTTTAAAGTTTCCAAGAAATAATTACCAAGTTGATGGTGTTGAGTTAGCTTGTTCTACTATTCCGTTGAATATTAAGTATGCACAATATGAATTAGCTAGAGCTTTGGCAAATGATACTGATGCTATTACAGGAACTACTGGTAAAGATGGTAATTTTCAAGAAGTTGCTTTGGGTGATCTTCGAGTCAAATACAATACAGATAGTCAAGGAACGGGATCTGTAAATAATATTTTAGATGTTTACCCGTGGTTACAAAGTTATCTTGGAGCCTATATGCTTGGAGGAGCTGGTAGTTTTCAGATGAGGGTAGTTAGAGGATAATGGCAGGTCAACTTGATTCAGTATTTAAGAATGTTGCTAAAAGTGTTGTTGCAACTTTAGGTGATTCTTTTAATCACACTATTACTTTTATTAAAAAAGGTGTTCAAGAATATGATGTAGATAGTTCTCAACTTATAAGTGTAGAGACTACTTATTCAGATATTAAAGTGCCACTTGAATTTATACAATCTGAAGAAGAAGAAGGGCAAGAAATTAGGAGAGCAAAACTTTACATCACTCCTGATTTAATTGGTAATAATCAAATTACATTTCAAGATAAAGTAAAGCTTACATATGATGGACAGTTAAGAACTGCACAGATTTATGATATAGATACCAAAAAAGGTAATCAAGTTTATCTTTATACAATTTTGGTGCGATTCTAATGGCAAGAAAGAAAAATTTTTTAAAGAGCGATCCAATTACAGATTTGGAATTACAAATAAATGCTGATTTTAATAGTCTTATTAAAAAAACTCATAAAAGTTTATCAACTAAAACTCATAGTCCTGTGTGGACAGGATTTTTTGCATCTAGTTGGAAGGCACAAACTACAGGTATTAAAGCAAAAGATGACATCAGAAAATTTAAACCGTGGGCAAATATTAAAAAGCAAAATTCATTTAGTCGTGATGGACGTTGGAATAGCAAGAGGCCATCAAATCCAACAATTAGGATAAGGTATCCCGTTAATAGAACTTTTAATATTAATAAACCTGTGTTTATTGGTAATAGAGCAAAATACGCTGCTTATGCTCTTGAAGGAGGTAAAATTCAAAACTTTATTCAAGGACGCATGGCTAAGTTAATAGCAGATACGATGAAGGAAAAGAAAACAAAAGGTAGAATATTCTTACAATCAAGACAGACACCTGGTTTTGGTCAAGCAGGTAAATCGGCAGGTTATTCGGAGTTGAACTTATGACTTTAAAAAACACTAGAGCTACGTTTGAAAAAGCTGTAACCGATGCTGTTTTAGACGATGATCCAGAAATTTCTATGGTTTATGACAACTTAAATTTCAGTACGCCAGGTCAAGAAAAAAGATATGTAGTGATGAATGTAAATTATTCACAAGCAACATTACAACCTCAAGGAGCATCTATAGATTATTATTCTGGGGTCATACAATGCAATATTCATGTCCCTAAAAACAATGGTACGGCAGCATTGATGGAGATAGCAGAGAAAGTAATAGATGGTTTAACTTCTGTAAATGCTTCTGATTATGTTGACACATTATCTGTAAAACCTAGAGTTCAAGATATAGTAGGTCCTAATTTGTTGGATATTGAAGAAAGAAGTCACTTTGTTGGTGTAATATCTTGCCAATTCTCAGCAAATGCCTAGTATAATAAAGTAGCAGTACTTATTTTATGACTAGAGCAATCGAACTTTTGAAGAATAGTTTTGGTGTCAGCCAGCTATATCGACATGACGTAATTAAAGATGACAAAATTATTTTTAGTGTTTATTGGCACCCACTTACTATTGCTGAAAGAGAAGCTATACAAAAAAAATCAATTAATGATGATAATAATGATTTTGCTTTGATGTTAATGATTGAGAAGTCATTAGATAAAGATGGTGCAAGAATTTTTCAAGATGGTGACAAAGCATCTTTAAGAAGAGAAGTGGAAGCAAATGTTTTACAAGAAATTCAATTAGCTATGATTAATGCTGGTATTGATAAGGAGGTTAAAGAGGCTAAAGCCGAGTTAAAAAGCTAATAATCAATGGAAATTTATTTTTTCATTAGCTAAAGAATTAGGAAAAACTGTTGCTGAATTGTGTGAAACTTTAACTGTAGAAGAGATGATCGGTTGGGCTGCTTTTGCTGAGATAGAACATGAAGAATATGAAAAACAAAGAGAACAAGCACAAAGAAATAGTGCTATAAAAGGCAGAAAGCGGTAAGATAGAGAAAATATTGCGGTTCTTTTTAAAAAGTGGCTAATTATGATGTTCAAATAGCTATAGCTGTTAAAGGACAGAAAGAATTACAAAGAACTCGTGTAGAAACTAGACTTTTACAAAGGTCAATAGATAGACTTAACAAAACAGTTGTAAAAGATAGCAAAAAAAGTGTTAAATCATTTGATAGTTTAAGTAAGGAAGTTTCCCGTGCTAAAAGAGCATTTCAAACAGCAGCTATAGGAACTGACGATTATCGCAAAGCAATCCGAAATGTAATTAAAGTCGAAGATCAGTACAATAAAGAGTTAACTAAAAAAGCTAAAATTTTTCAAATAGAAAAAGTTGCTTATAAAGAAGGTATAAGTTTTAGTCAAGCAAAAGAAAAAATAATTCAAAGGGAGATAAAAGCTGAAAATGAATTAGCAAGAGCACGATTAAGAAGTAGTAAAGTAGGATCTGCTATTGGTAGAGGTGCTGCAAGTGCTGTAGGCAGTGGAATTATTGGTGGTGGTTTTCCATTGCTGTTTGGTCAAGGACCTATTTCTGCTTTAGGTGGTGCAGCAGGTGGTGTAGCTGGTGGTGCATTATCAGCCATACCAGGCATGGGTCAGTTTGGTTTTGCATTATCCATAGCTGGTACGGCTATTGGTTCGGCTATGGAAGATTTAAGTGAAGCAATGCGTAAGCCAGAAGATAACATTGAGAATTTGATTGGAAAGCTAGGGTTAGTGGGAACTCCTACTGAAAAAATGGCTAAAGAGTTAGAGAAGCTAGGTTTAAAAGGTTCAGCAGCAAAATTAGTTATGGATAAATTTAATGAAAAATTTGGCGATGCACCTGATATTTTAAAAGAAAATTCTGAAAAAATGCTTGAATTTAAAAATAAAATTAATGAATTAGGAACAGCTATAACTTTATTTTTAGGTAAGGCTTTAGTTCCATTTATTGATTCCATAATGAGCGGAATGACTCAAGGAAATTTATTAAAATCATTAAAAGCTCAAGAAGGAACAAATTTTAGTAAGGCACAACAATCTATCGTAAATCAATCTCAATTAGAGGCTCAAAGGTTATTTCAAACTACAAATCAAGGTAAAGATATTGGTAAAACTTATAGTCAAATTTTTGATGAAAGACTTACTTTTAATCTTAAGAAAGCAGTTGGCTCACCAGATGTTGCTCCAAATCTTTTAACTGGATCTCCGCAAGGAGGACCTCCTCCAACAAATCCAAATCAAGATTTGATTGATAAAACAAAATTTAATAAAGAAATTTTACCTTTACAGCAAGCTTTAGAGATTGAACAAAAAAGATTAACTACGAGTAGTGAAAAACTAACTCTAATGCAGGAACAATTTGAATTAACTAATTTAGAAAACGAATTAGAACTTTTAAAATTAGATAATAAAGGAACAGAAAACGGCTTACATGACGACACTATAAAAAAATTAGAAGCACAGATTAATTTACAAGAACAAGTCGTTGATAATGCAAAAGCACTTGCAGATCCTTTTAGAGAAGTTTCTAATATTATTGCTCAAGATATAGGTGATGGTATTAGAGGTTTAATAAGAGGAACTGAAACCTTAGGTAATCTTTTAAATAACGTAGTAAATAAGTTAATAGATGGTTTTATCAATATGGCAATATTTGGTAATTTTGGAGGAACTTTTGAAAGAGGCTCAGGATTATTAGGATCTATATTTAAAGCTAATGGTGGTGCTGTAAAAGGTGGAGGAAGTTATATTGTTGGAGAACGAGGGCCAGAAATGTTCAGTCCAGGAGTATCTGGTACGATTACACCAAACCATGCTCTTGGCGGTTCAACTACAGTCATAGTAAACGTAGACGCTTCTGGTACAGAAGTTGAGGGTGATGAAGAACAAGGAAGAGCACTTGGTCGTCTTATCTCGGCTGCGGTACAATCTGAAATAATACAACAGAAGCGACCTGGAGGAATACTTGCATAATGGCTACTTTCCCTTCAATAAAACCTAGCTACGGAATCCGTAAAAAATCTAAACCATTAACTAGAACTATTCGTTTTGCCGATGGATATGAGCATAGACTTTTATTTGGTTTAGCTCAACATCAAAATCCAAAAGAATTTAGTCTTACTTACGAAGTTTCAGAAACAGATGCGGATACTATCGAGACATTTTTAGATGCTCGTGCAAATGACAGTGATAGTTTTAATTTTGCTGAAGGTTTTTTACCAGAAGAAACTGCTTCAAATTTTCAATTTGTTTGTGAAAACTGGAATAAGTCAATACCTTATAACAATAGAGCTACGATACAGGCCACTTTCAGACAAGTATTTGAACCAGCATCGTAATGACAGTAAATTCAGCAGTATTTAGTAATTTACAATCCATTAATCCATCAGCGATTATTGAATTATTTACTCTTCAATTATCTACAGCATTGCATGGTGACAACACAATTTATAGATTTCATGCTGGAAGCAATTTAAATGCAAACGGAAAAATAGTATGGGATGGAAATGTTTATTTAAGGTTTCCTATACAAGCATCGGGTTTTGCATTTCAAAAAGGTCAATTACCTAGACCAAAGTTGATTATTAGTAACGCTACAGGATTAATTTCATCAATACTTTTATCTGTTAATCAAACAACAACTGGAAATGATTTAACTGGAGCTACAGTTACACGAATACGAACATTAGCTAAATTTATTGATGCTGTTAATTTTGCTGATGGAACAAATGCAACTGCTGATCCTAATGCAGAATTTCCACAAGAAATTTATGCAATAGATCGTAAAGCATCAGAAACGAGAGAGGTTGTAGAATTTGAACTAGCTGCACCAACAGATCTTGCAGGAGTTCGGATTCCAGGTCGTCAGGCAACTCGCTCAATCTTTCCTGCCATTGGTACGTTTGTAGGATGACTTGGAAATACAAAGCACTACTTCATGCTCAACGTGAAGATCCCAAAGAATCTTGTGGTTTACTATTGAACATAAAAGGTAAAGAAAGATATTATCCTTGTCGTAATCTTTCTATGACAGAACATCAATGTTTTATTATCGACCCAGAAGATTATGTAAAAGCAGATAATACAGGCGAAATAGTTGCAGTAGTTCATAGTCACCCAATAACACCTCCTGCTCCTAGCCAAGCAGATAAGATAAGCTGCGAAAACAGTAATTTACCGTGGCATATTGTTAACCCAAAAACAGAACAATGGGCTTATTTAGAACCTTGCGGATATAAACCACCTTTATTGGGTCGCCAATGGGTATGGGGTATAACAGACTGTTGGAGTTTAGTAAGAGATTGGTATAAAGAAGAAAAAAATATTGAACTTAGAGATTGGGAAAGACCAACAACACCAGAACAATTTTTAAAAGACCCTATGTTTGAAAGGTGTGCATGGAGAACAGGTTTTAGAGAACTAAGGCCAGAAGAGCCTTTAGAAGATGGAGATTTATTATTTATGAGTATTTTAAATCCTGGATTAAATCATGTAGCATTATTTTTTAAAGGAGATGTAATTCATCATTTAACCGATAGACTATCTTGTAGAGAATCATATTCTGAGTGGTTGCTAAAATGCACAGGAAAGAGGTTACGTTATGCTTCGTAAAGTAAAATTGTATGGCGAACTAGCTAAATTTGTAGGCCATAAAGAGTTTGAAGTCAAAGCAGATACAGTTGGAAAAGCTGTAAGTTTTTTAATACATAATTTTCCAGAAATTGAGAGCTATATGAGTTCTAAATATTATCAGGTTAAAGTAGGTAATTTTGATATAGATAAAAACGAAATACATTATCCAATAGGAAAAGAAGATATACACTTTATACCTGTAATTAGTGGAGCAGGAAGAGGATTAGGAAAAATATTATTGGGAACAGTTTTGATAGGTATTGCAATCGCATCTGGTGGTGCAGGATTTGGAGCTGGAGGAGCTTTTGGTTTTGGTTCAACTACAGGTGCATTTAGTTTAGCAGCAGCAGGAGGAAACATTGGTATAGCCTTAGTTTTGTCGGGTGTAAGTGATATGCTATTTCCTTTACCAAAGCCACAAAAATTTAGTTCTGAAGAAGATCCACAGTTATCTTTTAGTTTTAGTGGAGTTCAGAATACATCAAGAGCAGGAACTCCTGTTCCAATAGTTTATGGTGAAATAATTACAGGAAGTGTTGTAATAAGTGCAGCAGTTGACACTAATCAGGTGGAAGGATGACAGACGAAATTAAAATTATTAAAGGTGCTGGTGGCGGTGGTAGAAAAAGTCCACCCCCTCCGTATCGTGCTCCTGATACTTTACATAGTAGAAGTTTTGCTACTGTTCAAGATTTAATATCTGAAGGTGAAATTGAAGGTTTTGCAACTGCATCAAAAGCACAGCTTACAAAAGGTACGACTGCTTATGACAACGCTAGTCAAAAAGACATTTTTCTTGATGACACTCCAATATTGCAGGAGAGTGCCTCTAACAGTAGTCCTGCCGATACAGATTTTAATTTTAAAGACGTAGGGTTTAAATCCAAGTTTGGAACGTCAAACCAAACTGCGATGAGTGGTATTCCCTCTGAAACTAGATCTCCTACAGGTGTCGGAGTTGTTGTAACTACTTCTGCTTCTGTTACTAGGCAGATTACAAATACTGATGTAAATGCTGTCATTGTTACCTTAACTTGGCCTCAAATTCAAGTAGCTGAAGATGATGGAGATTTAAGAGGAGATACTGTTGAATATAAAATTCAAATTCAACATGATAGTGGTGGTTTTGTAGATAAAATCGGAGGCACAGCAGGAACAGCCTTAGTTACTGGTAGAACTGCTGACGCTTACGCTAGAGATCACAGAATAGAGTTAACGAGTGGATTTACAACTGTAGACATACGAGTAGTACGTGTAACAGCAGATAGCACTGAATCAAATAGAGTTAATGCTTTTCAATTTACAAGTTTTCAAGAAGTTTTAGATAATTCTTCAACCTACGCTAACAGTGCTTACATGGCTCTTCGTTTTGATAGTAAACAATTTAATCGTATTCCTTCAAGAAAATATCGTATCAGAGGAGTAAAAGTAAGAATACCAGGAGCAGGAGCATCTGGAACTGGTACTCCAACAGTTGACATACAAACAGGAAGAATAGAATATCCAACTGGTTACGTTTTTAATGGAGTAATGGGTGCAGCAACTTATACAAATTGTCCAGCGATGTGTTTGCTTGATTTACTTACAAACACTAGATATGGGCTAGGTAATCATATAGTGGACAGCAATATAGATTTATTTAGTTTTGTTGCTGCGAGTAAATATTCAAATGAAGAAGTTGATGATGGTCAAGGTGGTTTAGAAGCTAGATTCAGTTGCAATGTAAATATTCAAAGTCCTAAAGAAGCATTTGCAGCAATAAATGACTTAGCTGGTGTTATGAGATGTATGCCGATATGGTCTGCTGGGGGTATAACTTTATCGCAGGATAAAGAAACGTCAGCAAGTTATTTGTTTAATTTAGCGAATGTAGGAGAAGGTGGTTTTTCTTATTCAGGAAGTAGTTTAAAAACTAGAAATAGTGTAATTTCTGTAGCTTATTTCAATATGGATTCAAAAGAAGTTGATTTTGAAGTGGTTGAAGATGCAACAGCAATAACTAAATTTGGAACAATAGTAAAACAGGTAAAAGCATTTGCTTGTACTTCTCGTAATCAAGCTGCGAGATTGGGTCGTGCAATACTTTTTGCTGAACAAAATGAATCTGAAACTATTAGTTTTACAACTTCAATAGATTCAGGAGTTGTTGTAAGGCCTGGTTCTGTTATCGAAGTAAACGATCCAGTTAGGGCAGGAGCTAGAAGAGGTGGTCGAGTTGTTGCTGCTACAACAACGACCGTAACTATTGATGCTATCGGTGATACTACTCTATCTGACTTAAATAATTCAGTTACTATTTCTGTTATTTTATCTGACGGAACAGTTGAAGTAGGTTCAGTTTCTAATATTACGGGTGCTGTATTTACGGTAGATAGTGTAACTAAACCCGATGGAACAACTCAATCTGCATTTAGCTCTGCACCAAACGTAAATTCTCCTTATTTAATATCTAGCACTGATTTACAGACACAGTTATTTAGAGTTATTCAAGTTGAAGAACAGGATGAAGTTAATTATGGAATTACTGCTTTGTCTTATGTAGAAGGAAAATATGCGTTTATCGAAAATGGTACAGCTTTACCGACACGAACCATATCAAACTTAAGTCTAGATGCAGACCCACCTAGCAACTTAAGTGTCACTGAAAAAATAGTAACTCTAAATAATATGGCTAGAAGTAAACTAATTGTAGATTGGCAACCTGTAGATGGAGTCACTCAATATTTAGTAAATTATAAATTTGAAGATACAAACTTCATATCTCAAATTGTTTTTAGTAGTGACTTTGACATATTAGATAGTAAACGTGGTACTTATACAATACAAGTATTTGCTTTCAATGCAGCTTTAAAAATATCTCCAAATTTTACAAGTACAACTTTTGTAGCTGAAGGTAAAACTGCTTTACCAGAAAATGTGCAAAATCTTACTATTGAATCAATTAACGATCAATTTGTAAGACTAAGATTTAAACAGGCTACTGCTATAGATGTTCTTCACGGAGGTCGGGTTTACATACGGCATACAAATTTAACGGGAGGATCTGCTACTTTCCAAGCTGCACAGGATATTATTGAAGCTGTACCTGGAAACGCTACAGAAGCAATCTGTCCAGCACTCCCAGGAACTTATTTGGTGAAGTTTCAAGATGACGGTTTACGTTTTAGTGCAACAGAGGCTTCGGTTTCTATCACGTTACCAGAAATATTAGATTCTATAACTGTAAAAACTGATAGAGAAGATACAGACAGTACACCTTTTAATGGAACAAAAAGTAATGTTGTATTTGATTCTTCAAAAGGTGGTTTAAAACTTACAGATCCTAGTGTAAATGCAACTGGAACATACGATTTTGTGGAAGCTCTTGATTTAGGGGGTACATTCTCTCTTACTTTAAAGCGTCATTTTCAAGGTGCTGGTTTTTATGTGGGAGATCTATTCGATAATAGAACAGACAATATAGATACTTGGACAAACTTTGATGGAACTATTGCTAATGATGCCAACGCTATTTTATCAGTACGAACAACAACTGATGACCCTAGTGGTTCTCCTACTTATGGTTCGTTTAATACTATGGCTAATGGAATATTTAAAGGTAGAGGTTTTCAATTTAGGGCTACTTTAGAAACTGCTGACGTTGCTCAAAATATGAATTTACAACAACTAGGATATACAGCGACTTTACCTTCTAGGACAGAACAATCTGCTGTTATTGCATCTGGAGCAGGAGCAAAAGCTGTTACATTTACAGCACCATTTTTTGTTGGAACGTCTGGATTAGGTAATCTCAATAACTTTTTACCCTCTGTTAATATCTCTCCACAAAATATGGCTACAGGAGACTTTTTTGAACTCAGTAGTATATCTGGAACTGGATTTACAGTTCACTTTAAAAACTCAAGTAATGCTAGTATTGATAGGAACTTTACCTACAGTGCTGTTGGTTTTGGCAAAGGAGGTTAACATGGAGAAAAATAGTTATTAGCTATGGCTGCCGTAACAAATTACAATATCGAAGATAACTCAGGTCAAAACGTAAGAATTGATCTGAACGCTGTTTTTGCTGCAATACAATCTAACAATTCAAATGGATCAGATTTGGCCGATTCTCAATGCGTTGCAGGAATGTGGTTTCTTAGAAGTGATACAAATACTTTAAAAATAAGAAATTCTAGTAATGGTTTTACTGAGGTTGGAAGTATAAATTCAGCAAATTTAGGACTACTACCTAAGTCTGGTGGCACAATGACAGGTACGTTAACAACGGTTGATGTTGCTTTTCAAGGTGACAACTATAGTGTTTTATGGGATAAATCGGATGATGCGTTTGAGTTTGCTGATAATGCCAAATTAGTATTTGGCTCTTCAAATGATCTTACTATTAGTCATTCTGGATCAAATTCTGTAATTAATGAAAGTGGTACAGGTAATTTGCAATTTCAGTTGGGAGGATCTACAAAACTAGAACTTGTTTCAGGCGGTATTTCACTTACTGGTGGAGCAGCTTCAAATATAACAGCGTTATCCGATGGTGCGACAATTACTATTGATATGGCTACTGCCTGTAATCATTCTGTTACTTTGGGTGGCAATAGAACCTTTGCTGCACCTAGCAATCAAGTCGTAGGACAAAGTGGCTCTATATTTATTACTCAAGACGGAACAGGATCAAGAACAGCTAGTTTTAACAGTGCTTTCAAATTTGTTGGAGGAACTGCACCAACTTTATCCACTGCTGCTAGTGCTGTTGATAGAATTGACTATATAATAAAATCAAGTAATGTTATTCATTGTTCTGTTTCTTTAGACGTTAAATAAATGGCAATTATTCCAGGAAAAAAAAATTTTACTGTAGATAGGAGAGCAGACTTTCCTATAAAACTAACTTTTAAGGACTCTACTGGATCAGCAATAAATTTAACTGGATATACTGTAGCTGCACAAGTTTATGACGAGGCTCGAACCACAAAATATGCAGATTGGGCTATAACTTATACAGATAGAGTTAATGGAATTATTGATATGAGTTTATCTGATACTGATACTGCAACTTTCACTCCAAATGTTTTATTTTATGACGTATTGTTAACAGATGGATCGGGTAGCAAAAGTTATTATTTAGAAGGTAAACTATTTATAAGTGAGGGTTACACAGCATGAGCAATCCTAATTCTGTAACTGTAAGTCAGGTTTCTGAAGTAACTACAGTTGAGATTACGACACAAGGTCCACAAGGTCCGGCTATCTCTGGTGTTAATTTTGACATTACGGGCAAAGTTAATGATGCAGTTCTGTACTATCACGCTGCTTCTGATACCATAAAAGCAGATAGCACCACTACCAAACTTACACTCGTTGACGGAGGAAACTTCTAATGGCAAATACAATTAGAATTAAAAGATCCACTGGATCATCAAACCCAACGTCATTAGAAAATGCTGAAATAGCTTTTAGAGAAGGTGATGAAGTATTAGTTATTGGTAAAGGAACAGGAGGAGCAGGAGGATCTGCCACAAGTATTGAAGCTATTGGTGGTAAAGGAGCATTTTTTGATAAAACAACAACAAGAACAACAAATCACGTATTAGCTGGTGCTGCTTCTGGAAGTGCTGCTGCACCTACATTTAGGGCTTTAGTAAGTGACGATATTCCTTCAATAGCGCATACAAAAATATCTGATTTTGATACGGGAGTACGCACCAATACTTTGGCAGAAATGGCTGCTCCTGCTGCTGCTGTATCTCTAAACTCTCAAAAGATAACAAATTTAGCAGACCCTACTGCTGATGCTGATGCTGCAAATAAAGGTTATGTAGATGGAGTTGCTCAAGGATTAGATGTAAAAGACTCTGTAAAAGCAACAACAACAGCGAATGGTACGTTAGCTTCTGCTTTTGCTAATGGTCAAACGATTGATGGTGTTTCTCTTTCAACTAATGACAGAATACTTATTAAAGACCAAAGCACTCAAACAGAGAACGGTATCTATACAGTCAATGCTTCTGGTGCTCCAACTAGGGCAGATGATTTAGCTACGGGTGCTGATGCTGCTGGTGCGTTTGTTTTTGTAGAACAGGGAACAGTAAATGCTGAAAATGGTTTTGTTTGTACGAGTAATAAGGGATCTGCTGTTGTTGGAACAAATAACTTAACTTTCGCTCAATTTTCTGGTGCTGGTCAAATTACTACAGCAGATGGTCTACAAAAAACAGGCAATACAATATCAGTTGACCTAAAAGCTAATGGTGGACTTGTTATTGAATCTTCTGAAGTTGCTGTTGATCTTGCTGCTAGTTCTATAACAGGCACTTTAGCAATTTCTGACGGTGGAACGGGTGCTACAAGTGCAAGTGCAGCCAGAACAGCTTTAGGTGTTGCGATTGGATCAGACGTACAGGCATTTGACGCACAGCTTAGTGATATAGCTGGTTTAACTCCAACAGACAGTAATTTTATCGTTGGTGATGGATCAAACTTTGTTCTTGAATCAGGAGCTACAGCTAGAGCTTCTTTAGGTGCACAAGCATCGGCAACAGACTTAACAAACTTATCTTCGTGTCAATCAGGTGGATCTGCTGCTTTAGCTGCTCTTACTTCAACAGAAATAGGTATTCTTGATGGAGCGACTGTAACTACTGCTGAACTAAATATTTTAGACGGAGTAACATCAACTACTGCTGAATTAAATATTCTTGATGGGGTTACAAGCACAACCGCAGAGCTAAATATTTTAGATGGGGTTACAGCTACAACTGCTGAAATAAATTTGATTGATGGTGGAACTTCAGCTACCTCAACCACTTTGGCAGCAGCAGATAGATTTATTTGTAATGATGCTGGAACAATGAAACAGGTTGCATTATCTGACCTGGTTACATTTTTAGAAGATGAAAGTGCCTCTAGTTTCAATATAGATGGAGGAACATACTAAATTTAACCATCAGGAGGTCGGCCAATGGCAAACACTATTAGATTAAAAAGAGCAAGCGGTAGCGATCCAGGTGCTAGTGATCTTGTTACAGGTGAATTAGCTGTAAGGACAGATAGCGGTAAATTATTTACAAAGAAAGATGATAATTCTATAGCTGAAATTGGTGGTGATGCAACTGTAGCTGATGGATCTATTACAAATGCAAAAATAGCCTCAGACGCAGCGATAGCAGTTTCTAAATTAACTGGTGTTTTCCCTTTGGCTGGTGGAACATTAACAGGAGATTCAACAATAGCCTCTGGAATAACTAACAAAAATATTGATATTGATATTAATGGCACAAATACACTTATAAGATTCGATGATGATTTAAAGGCTACATTTGGAGATTCGGATGATTTGCAAATCTTCCATGATGGGTCGGATTCGATAATTAATGACAACGGCACAGGTACTCTTCAGTTACAACTTGGAGGTTCAACAAAATTAGAAATACAATCTGGTGGTGTAGGTGTAACAGGTAATATTGTCGTATCTGGTAACGTAGATGGTCGTGACGTAGCTGCTGATGGTACTAAGTTAGATGGTATATCTAGTAGTGCTATA
>VTLG01016922.1_pt1 | contig 14814 bp, 28 predicted proteins | sample 4694571 | NCBI WGS metagenome assembly VTLG01 (sample SAMN12604809, study PRJNA352737) | marine metagenome | biome: ENVO:00000447; feature: ENVO:00000209|ENVO:00000569|ENVO:01000036; material: ENVO:00002151; isolation source: viral sequences binned using virsorter ...
ATTTTGTTGCTTGGGTGGATGGGAAAATTAAAGACAATCATTCAACCGATAGGATCAACGAGCTGGCAAGAAAACGTGTCAGTCACATTTACGAAGTGAAGGCGGGCTGAACGATGGAAAACTTGCACATAGGCACTGAAATTTTCTTTAACGGCGACCAGGCTAATCGTGAGGCTTTCGGCAAGATTGTCGGCGTCAATTGTGATAGCTTTTGTTCACGCTGGTACGACATTGAGTTAGATGATGGTCGTAAGATCAGCCAGCTCCCACACGTTTGCTTTAGTCCTGAGTACGGGGGCGGCGGTTTGACTCGATTTGTTACCAAAGCCGCTTATGATAAATGGCGCGCAGAAGGGCTTGAACGCTTTGAGGCTGAATATAAAAAACGTCAGGAGAATAAATGACCCCTAAAACACTACGGCACGTCGGTGAGGCCCTTTATGGGCCTCGCTGGGCGTCAGACCTATCTCGTGACCTTGGCGTGGCCTTACGCACTGTGCAGCGCTGGCACGTTGGTGATCGTGGAATACCGGCGACACTATCTGACGATCTGCGTGCGCTTTTGAAGGCAAGACAGATTAAAATTAGCGATCTGCTTGCAGACCTTAATTAGTTTTTATCCCAGACCTCATATTGACAGGTCTCTGAGTGAGGGCTGTCCCAGACGCTGATAGCCAAGGCTCTGTCCGGCGATCCACCCTTGTTCAAATAATCCTCACGCCAGGTCAAATTGGCGAACCTACTAGGTCTATGGCGGTTCCACTGTTCATAACCCCGTTGACAAGCCCAAAGCCGCTCATTGCAGATCAGCGCCATGCGCTCTACGCCGATATCAAAGGCGTGATCTATGAACTGGCGCATTAGCCTAAAGGGTGGGTTTGTAATCAAGGTTGGTGCTTCGGCACGGTCCCAATCAAAGAAATCATGGCCCGTCACGATGTCGTGACCAATAACTTCAGCGCCCCGAAATCGCATAGCACCAGCGAGACGACCATCACCCTCACAAGGCTCCCAGACGACGCTTGCAGGCCACTCCAGGCGGCTTAAAAGCACGTTTATAATGCTATAAGGTGTGGGGTAAAAGTCGCGACTATTTCGCATCCCTATACCTCGCTTCCGATGCGCGAGTGCATGTCATGCAGGCATCAAGGCCACCGATCTCAACCAGCTCTTGTTCCTCGTGGATAATGTCGCGAATGTTAACTTGTACCGGCACCCATATCTTTCGGATGTCCCGCACGGCATAGCCCTTGTCTTGGCATTCAGGACACATCATTGGCGTCCTCTTTCTTGACAATCTTCAGCTCAAAGCCGAAGGCGTTTAAAACTGCTTCCAGGCTGGCAACGGACGGCAGGCGACGGTATCTCCATTCGCTGATGGTGTTTCGCGCAATGCCGCTTGGTTGAGCGACATCGTTAATCATGAGACCTTGGTGATTCATCAACTCAAAAAGCTCGCGCACTAATGGATGGGCGTGCTTTGGTATCTTGAGCTTTCCCGCCCACCGATTTGCTCCGCGACCCTTTTCAAGATTCTGCTTGCTATGCCGCAAATTAATTTGAGGATTTCGACGGGATACGCAGGGCAGCAGAATTTCATCCGGCTCACATTTGAAAGCCTTTGACAGAAGACTGAGATGACCGGCGTGAAGTTTCTGCTTGCCCGTTTCCAAGGCTCGAACCGTGCTAACGTCTAGCTTAATTCGTTGTGCGAGCTGGTTGATGCTTAGATCAGCACGACCGCGCAGCCGCACTATAGAGTTAGGGTGATGACGGCGGCGTGCGTATTTGTCACCCATCGCGCAGCTCGATCAGTTCTTCGAGAGCTTCGCGCGCCTCATTGATGCTGTGGACGATAAAACAAAGGCAGCCTGTCACAACTAAATCTGCTATCACTTCTTTCTGGTTAGCAGAAACGCGGCCGCCAGGTTTTTTTATCTCCAGAAAAATCGGACACCAATCAGCATAGCTGCCCTTTTTCCACGCATCAGGGTGGATAAACAATTCCAGATCAGGCCAGCCAGCTTTTACCCCCAACTTTTTCTGCAAGACACGATACTGAACTTTGTGCCTGCCCTCATTGGGACTGTGGTGAAATACGCTGCCCGATGGAAGCGCAAGGATCAGCCACGCGACGATAGCTTTGTGGATCTCAGCTTCAGTCACCGAAATCCTCAATCGTTACCTCACCCCTGGTCAGGGCTGTGATCTTTTTCAATGTAGCCAGAGAGGGGGTACGCTGGCCGTGCATAAGCATGGTGACAAAGGGCGCACTGACACCCAATCGATCAGCGATATAGCTGTGTGTGTAGCCTTGCTCGTGTATCCATTCTGAAAATTCCATAACTCACATAAATAACCCGCAATCGTTCTGTAAACAGTTTGATTGACACTTTCAGTAACTAGACGTTACTTTGGTGTACTTTTGTATAAAATAATTTTAGGAGTTGGGGTTTTGTCAAAAATGACATTGGGGGAAAGTCTGAGGCTCGCCAGGATTAAATTTAAAATGAACGGCCTGGAAGTTTCGGAAAAGTTGGGTCTGACCGCACCGGCTTACAGAAGATATGAGCGGGATGAAGTTGATCCAAGTGCCAGCACGATGCTGAAGCTGTCAGAAATATACGGCTGTTCAATCCAAGCCTTGTATCTTCATGGGGGTGAAGAGCCTGATGGCGTGGCAAACGTGCCGTCGATCAATTTAAACTTAGAGGCTGGGCAGACGGTGAACATCGTCGTCAATTCTAACGGCGGTGAAAACGGCGAGCCGGAAGAGATTGAAGAAAAACCAAGATCACGAAGGAGAGGGTGATGAGTGAAATTTATCAAATCCTGTCAATTACAGAAAATGATCCTGGAAGGTATTCTGAAAATGCGCTGAACGAAGCCGTTCAGATCAAGTTTACCCAAGCCGAATCATATCGAAATAGTTTTGCGGCTACGACGTTGACGAGACTGCGTTGGGCTGAACTTGTAAATAACGATACGGACAGTGATCTCGCAATTTTCTGGGAGAAAATGCCCAGGCAAGTTTTTATGCACGTTATAATGATGGATTTTTATTACGGAGTGCCGACGACTGTTGATTGTGTTTTGTCTAAACTTGGTACAAGGACCGGCGCTCGAATAATAGCAGAAAGTATAGATCAAAATTTAGTCTGCAAGAAGAACAGCGACCGCGATCATCGGGTCAAATGGCTACAGCCGTCGATCAAAATGGTTCAAGCGTATGAACAGCGTGCGGCGCAATGGGAATACCGTCGCGTTATCCAAGAAGACCGCTTGGCTGAAAGCACGCTCGTCAAGGCTCTGATAGCGTTTGATCAGTTGAGAAAAAGATATCTTCCAGGGCATATTTACGACGGCGTAAAATTTAATCTTACTGATGAGATGTTAGAACACAAACTTGAAATCGATCATCCCATGCTCGAAATAGTTGCCTAAAATTATCTGCCAATAATGCAGGACATTATTGGCATACGATAGTTGTTGATGAGGTTATAGATTTTTGTTTTCATACTCGTCCGACAGAGAGGATTAGAAAATGAATACAATCACAATCCACCATCAAGAAGGCGAGTTCGACGTTACAGTTCAACAGGATCAAGCACCAAGTCGTGACGGTTACATGAGCTGGACGTTTTCAGAATTTGACGCAGCAAGAGATTTTGCCAGCGCATATTTATCGCTGATGAATACAACCAGCGAGAGCTGGCAGCTCCGATCATCTCAGCCAGGTTTCGACGGTTGCGGCATGGGGGCGATTCCAAAATTAAAAGTTGTCGAACCGAAGAGGCAGTTTACCGAAGAGGAAATTTTACGCCAACTCTAAACGACTGTCTGTGTTACGTAGAGCGCTTAATGCGCTCTTTTTTTTCCCCTTCTTTACAGTTTCAGTTACTTTATGTTATGAAGGGTTACCAATTAACTACACGTTAAGGTTCTTATGGCCGGTTTTGATACACTTCCAGATTGGGCGCTAGCCTATCACTTTACTCACCACTCCCCGTCTGGTGTGAGCAGACCGCATTGCCGCGAGTTCTTTGAAAAGGCTATAGCGCGGCCAGCAAATATGTATGCACCGGCGAATTGTCGAATGAAGGCCGGTATTGTTTGTGAGCAGTACGCCAAGGATATTGTCATTAGCAATGAAGATCCAGCGCAAGCCTATCGCGCAGCGGTCGCTGAGTTTGACCAGCATAAAATTCTGGAACACGACGAGAATGATGCGGCTCGATTCGTTACGATCCGTGACGACGTTTACGAAATTCCCCTGACTAAGGAAGAAAAAGCAGCAGAGGTCGAACCTACTAGCGGATCAGTTTTAGAGCTGACCGCCAAACATACAGCGGCGGGGCTTGCAGAGGTTACAGCGGGGGCAAACGACATCAACGATGGTCGTCAGGTTAGCGTGTATCTCGAAGGCGTAGAGCTGCCGTTCATTGGCGAGATCGATGTTGAGGCAGGGGGTGTGGTTGAGATTAAAACCAAGTGGCCTCGTGACGCAAAAAACGAGCGCGGCTGGAACGTCAACTCTTTACCACCAAGACCAGACATTAATCACGTTAACCAGGTTGCGCTCTATTGGAAGTTTCTTCGAGAGCAGTCTGAAAATGTGCCGGTCAAATTGGTCTATGCCAATTGCAAAGGCTGGCGGGTCTTTGATTCTGCGAGCTGTGATGACCTTAGTGAAGCCGCATTGAATGACGCGCTTGACCGTCTTCGCATTGTGGCACGCACTCGTGAAAATCTAATGAAAAATGCCAGCAACATTGATGAATTATTATCGATGGTCTCGCCTGATTTTAGCCACTTCATGTGGCGCGATGTACCACCGGCCTATCGTGAGCTGGCGAACCAGAGCTGGGGGTTGTGATGAAATTTACTAAAGAAGAATTACAGGCTGTAGTGAAGTGGTTGGAAAACCGGCACGAGTATTTGCATCACCAAAATCAGGTCATCGAATACGGAGATGACGCAGCGTTGGCAAACGGAAAGGGACCGTTGCTTGATAAAATTGACCGCGAGCGCTGGGCCACCAAAATTAGTCTAAACACAGCAAGGGATCAGCTCGATGAGACTCGTTGAATTTGCCGCTGCCTTTTTTATGTTTTTCACTTTCATAGCAATCTGGTTTGTCTTGCCATGATGTATCCGCAATTACCAGGCTCACGCCAACGGGACACCAGCTTGGCTGCTGCCGAAATGATGGCCGACAAGGCACCCACACTCAGGGAGCTGTGCAAGGCTGCGCTACAAGCCTCTGACGCTGGCCTGACGGCTGATGAAGTAGCTGAAGTATTAGATCAATCAATTTTGTCAATCCGACCCAGGTTAACTGAGTTGGGACGGCTTGGCGATATTGAAGACACTGGTGAGCGCCGAAAAAATCAATCAGGAAAAAAAGCAATAGTCTGGAGAATGAAATGGAAAACAGATCTGTTCAGCTAGATTCTGAACGACTTGAAAGAGTTGAGCGTCTTTTAAAAAAGCTGCCCCACAGGACTTGGCAGCGACAGTTTTGGTCAAATGTGCATGGCGCATTGATCCGTCGATGGAGAAGCCAAGTTGTCTGACCATCAAAAACTTATGAAACAGTGCGAAGATAATTTGCAGAACGTCGGTGTAAACCAGCGCGGTGGCAAAAAATACATGATGGTCAAGGACCGCATGACTTTTTTCCGGCAGGCGTATGGTCTTGATTACGGTGTAATTACTGAATTACTGCACTCTGATGGCTCCAGCGTGTGCGTTAAAGCCCAAGTCATTGACGGCACAGGGCGGGTTGTCGGGAGCGGTATGGCTGAAGAGCAGCGCGGCGTCGGAGTTAACAAGGCAAGCGCATTGGAAAACTGCGAGTCATCGGCCATAGGAAGGGCGCTCGCCAGCCTGGGCCTGCATGGGGGGGAATATCCAACTCAGGACGAGATTGAGAGCGACAAGCGCTCCTCTGCTGCTATCGATGAACGTAAGAAGACTCCGGCACCTGTTCCGCAAAAGGCAGATGAAATTCCGTTTAATAAATCCGACGAGAAAAATGATTGGGAAAAGTGGGTTCCTGATCAAATTAGTTTTTTAGAAAAAGAAAACAAATTGACTGCAATTACTCTTTGGTCATCAGAGAACATTGAGACCTTAACCAAGAAATTACAGGTCGAAAACAAAGAGCTGTTTACGCAGCTTCTTAATGTTTACGAAAAACGAAAAGCGCAACTTCAAAACAAGGGATAGTGAAATGCCACACAGCTACGAGAAGATTAAGAAATTTAATCTGTTTAAGGAAAACAATAAGTCAAATCCGAAATCGCCTGACTTTAACAACGGTAAAGTAATGTTCGATGTCGCCCTCGAACCTGGGCGCTATTCTTTCAGCGGCTGGCAGTATGAGGACACCGGCAACATCTCGCTGGAAATTCAAAAGGTCACTGAAGACACGGCTGGCGGGGGCGGGTTCGATGCTTGATAATGAGCTGCCTGCATTGCTAACGACCAAGGAAGCAGCGGCGGCGCTGTTCTGTAAGCCAGGTGAACATCCGCAGCGGCACCACTACTATCGTATTTACGATATGATCGAGCAGGGCGAGCTGACGCCAAGGTATAAAAGTTCAAAGCGCGTGCAGTATTTAATCGCAAGAAAAGAAATACTCGATCTCATTGGATGAATTAGAACGTCCACCGCTAGTCTGGACTACGGCAGGCAAACTTCATCTGCTAGTCAAAGATGAGTTGATCATTGTCGAGCGCACTGCGGAACAGCTCACGTTTATGGCTACTGAAATTCTGAAGACAGTTAACGAAATGAACGCACAAAAAAAACGGGGGCCGTAGCCCCCGCTGTTCTTTTATATTTCTTATTTTATACAATCTTTGCGTGTTCTAATCGGACTCGACGTTCAATGGCTGATCCGACTTGCTTGTTTTTTTCTGCATTTAAAATCCAATGAACATAGTAATTAAAAGTTGTCTTAATATTCTTATGGCCCATTAATCTTGCAATCTCTGTCCATCCGTTTTCTATTGATCGATCTGGTTTGTGTTCTTCTACAAGAATTGACGCATAAATATGCCGTAAATCATGCCAACGGATATGAGGGCAATCCTCAATCACACCTTCACCACACTGCATTAAAACACGATTGCGCCAATTATCTGAGCTAATTTGTGGACGCCCCTCACGAGTAATAAATATATAATCATCTGGGTCAGATTTTGGTGAACGTGCCTTCCATTCTCTTAGAGCTTGTAGCACTGTCGGGCCGATTGGAATTACTCTTCGGCGAGCGTCTGCCTTGCCATATCCAAAACCAATTTGATTTTTTCCTACTAAACGATTTGCCCCGTAAACTTTAATTTCAGCGGAGTTAAAATCCAGATACTTCCATTTAAGTGCAGAATGCTCACCAAATGAAACTCCAGTGGTTATAGCTGTGACAAGCGCAAGGCCGTCGCACCACGCCGGACATATAATATCACCTTTTTGAGAGAACAAAGGCTTGTCGTAACGCATCGCGTTTTGAACCAATTGTGCAACAATGTCCAAGTCAATCCGATCAATACCATCGCTTTTGTTTTCAACTTCATCAACAGTTACAAGGTGCTTATTATTTTCGTGCCTAAAGTTCCGCGCCGGATTGTCTTCCTTTTTCCATGCCGCCCAACCAAGTTGCTTGGCAAAATCCAATGCAATTTTTAAGCTGCGTAAATGTTCTTTTTGAGTCTTGTATGCCTGCGTCATCCCATCGATTAACTCTTCAATGTCATTTACAGTAACATCGACACATTTTAATTCACCAAACCGAACATCATTGCGAACAATCGATTGTCCAAATCGGCGTAAATGCGTTTTCTGATTTTCACTATGTTTATAAACAATACTGCCCTTCCTTACACGCCGGTCCAGCTTTTCAAAAAATTCACCGAACAATGCGTCTACAGTCCCAGCAGTAGAAATTGTTACTGCCCCGCCGGACTCTTGGGCTTTGTTTACAAAGTTTGCATAAGCGTCAGCCGCAACCCGATCTTTACCAAAACGCTTTTGTTCTCCCGTAACACCATTAACCTTTTTTATAGATTTAGCCCTGGTGTCTACCCACCACTCGCCTTTACGAAATTTTGCTGCTACTTGCATATTACTTCTCCGTTATTTTAGGTTGTTTTACTGTCTTTTATATATAACTACCAGTTATCTTTTACAACCCCTCTGGAGAAAAAAACCTGACGGTCATGCAACAAGAATTTGACCGCGTGCAACAAGAATTTGGCCGCGTGCAACAAAATGGCTTTTGGGAATTTCATCGCGTGCAACTTATATGCAACAAGAACGCAAAAAAGCCGCCCCAAAGGGCGGCTAAGTCATTGATTTTATTGGTTGCGGGGGTAGGATTTGAACCTACGACCTTCAGGTTATGAGCCTGATTTTTACTTGATTTGACTTGATGCGTTTTGATGCAAGTATCCACGAAAGTCAGGCCCTCCAAGGGATTCGATGATGTAACTTGATGTAAACATCATCAAAATGATAGGACTGTTTTTGATTCGCGTGCAACCGATTTGCAACTAAAAAACCTGACGGTCAGAACAAAAAACCTGACGGTCAAAACGAAAAACCTGACGGTCATGCAACTAAACGCTTTTTCGGCTTCGTTTCCAGGTGAGAAATTCCGCGCCTTCGGCGAGATCAGCGAATGGCTTGACGCGGCAGTTGGGTGGGGCAGTGGGATCTATAATAAAAATGATCGAGGAGCCAAATTGCTCTTCGTTGAATTGATGCCGGTGGGCAAACTCATCGTGGAATTTATACCCTCTTGCTCTGGCGTAGGTCACAACTTTGCCGCCGGTGTTTTCATGCTGCTGCAAAGCCCATGTGTGGTGATGACCAGCCACGAAAATGTCAGCGTCTTCGCCCCACAAGTCAGCTCGTTTTTGCCCGTGCAGAGGATTATATATTGAAGTGCCTTTGTGGTTGTGAGCTGCGTCCACTTTGATGGTTGTCGATGGAAAGACAAGTTCAAATTTTGCTTGCCAATCTATCATAGGTATTTTTTTAGTATTAATAGCTGTCAGGTATGTCGAAAATTCTGCATTCATTGTGTCATGGTTGCCATGCAGCCAACACAAAAAAGGGATATTCGCTTCTTTTAAAAACCATCGAGCAAGCTGTCTTTCAGTTTTACGGCTAATGTCCTCATCTGCGTAAAGATGGACAAGCCGCTGACTCCAGTTATTGCCGGTGTCGCCGATGTTCACACACCCAAGCCCAGGTGTGTTTGCCATGATGTCCACATCACGCTCCAGCAAGGTCCAGTTTGTGTGCGTTCCTAAATGTGGATCTCCGACCACCACTAAACCAAATGGATCATCTGATTTAATTTTTATTTTAAACCAGCGCTTTGATTGTTCATGCGCGTGCTTTTTGTCCCAGCGTTTTTTGAGGTGAGCAATAATTTCCGGTGTGGTTATGTCGTCGTCAGGAAATTCAGGGAGGGATACGTCTTCTAGTTGAGTTTTTGGCTGCTCGCCTAGTATGTCTTTCGCCCGTTGATAGCGGCTCTCAAATGTGCTGCGTTTAAGATCCGTATGGCGTGAGGCTTCGGCAACGCTGCCGTGTTGTTCAACCAGGTCTAGAGCGTCTTGAAGTTCTTCATCTGTCAGACTCTTTGCAGCCATCTAGCCTCTCAATCTGTCAGATAAACGCTTCGCTCTGTGAGGCACTTGCCGTGCGTACTTCGAATCCAATAGCTCTAAAGAAGCGGTAGCAAAGTCATCGCGGGACAAAGCTGATAACATCCGATTAAAATTTGAGGCTGATGGATAACCGATATTATAGACCAACTCGACCAGCACACGCTTAACTCGATCCGGCTGGCGATCAAACCAGTACCAATTTTCGCACTCTTTAATCGTGCGTTTGATATCATTGTGAAGGAGATATTCGGCCTCTTCTTCGCTAATCCCAAGACCGCCATCTGCATCAATGTTTCGCCCAAAGCCAATTGTGTGCTTGCCTTCTGTGCAAGTATAACAATGCTCCGAAAACCCCTCATCTATTTTGAGAGAGGCGGCAATCTCATCTATAAGGTCAGTCATTTTTTACCCATAAATTTTGTCGCGCCGCGAAATCCGAAGCTCGCAGCTACGATGACGCCAAGGGTGTATTGATACCATTCCGGCATGGTCGCCAATATTTCAAACCCACGAACCGCATAGACTTCAAGGCCAGGGATAAAGCACATACAGAGGGGTATGCAAAAAATGATGCAAAGAAGCTCATCTTTAAAGCTGCCCGTCGATGCTCGCGCTTGTTCTATGTCCCAATTGATTTCGCCTTCAGCTTTAGCAATCGCGACTTTAGTTTTGCCCTTGGCTTCAGCGGTTTTGCGTTCCAGATAACTGCCCCCTAAAGAGCTAACCGCGCTGATAAGTGGCCCTATGAACGGAATCATTTACTTACCTTATTCATCAGTGCTTCTTCTAATTTTGGAAGCAAACGAATACCGCAGTAGCCAATGAGAAATGCTAAACCAATTGCCACTTCGCCGCTGAACTTCCAATAAGCCATCGCAGCCGGAATCAAAAACTCAGCCGCAATCCAGCCAACGACAATACTAAGGCCAATGTCCTTAACGGCACCCCAGCCCCAGGTGCGCTTGGTCAAGACGTTAGCTGCACCCCCACAGGTACTTGCAAAAATGCAACAAAACTTTCCGCCAAAAGTTGCTAACGCCCATTCCATTAGAGAATCTTTTCTTTGAGCAGAAAAGCTCCACCCGCACAAATACCAGCAATAATTAAAGGCCAGCCAGCATCAAGCAACATTCCGACGATGACAAAACCAACGGCGGCTGCCGCCCAAGTGCTTGGCTCTTTAATTCGATCAATCATCCAATCCATGTCAAATATCCTTATCAGTTAAAATAAAACCCATGCCTCCACCAACGATTCCGGCCCATACTAAAGGTGGCGCGTTGTAGAGGACTCCAAGAGACACGACGACGACACCTAGACCGGCGTAGGTGGAAGGTTCGTTTAAACGCGCTCTAAGCCAATTCATGTCCAAAACTCCTTAACAACAATTGCCACCGCGCCCGTCAGAACAGAGCCAATAACAATCCAGGCCAACTTCTCCCATCGCTCACTATGTGCGCGAACTTGTAAACTTAGTGCTTTAAGCTCATGCGTTGCCTCTGCCCACCTTTCGCCACATTCCTTCTCGTGTTTTGCAATTGCGTCTAGGGCAGCGTTAGCTATTTGGGTGGGAGATTTTCTAGAGGCCATTTAATTTCAATTCCTGGTTTTTTTTTTGACTAATAAAAACTTTGTTCCTTGTCCGGCCATGCAGAATAAATGCGGCGCGTCGTGCGGCACCAAAACCATCGTGTATGTGCCGCTCGCAAGGTTTGCAAAAATCTGAAGAAGATGCCCTGGTGCGGTCAATGCTTTGGCAACGATTTTTTCCCCGTGCTTTTCAAAAAGTTCTTCGCTAGGAGACTTCTCTGAGCAAGCCAGTTGCGCGTGTGCTTTGCCCATAAAAAAAGCCGTCACAAGGACGGCTACGGTAAGGGCAAAAAAACGCCTCATCGTTCCTCTCTCATCTCCATCAAAATTCGGCCTATATTATTTCTCCACATGTAAATTTTTGGATCAGCTAAGTGCCGCCAAGGTCCGGCACACGTCTTCTGAGCCATAAGCTGATCGAAATCACGTCCTGTCATGCCGCTATGCTCGTAAGCGTCCCAATAACCGCAGGGGATACATTTTTCTAAGTCGCCACATTTGCAGCGATAGACCAAAGCTCGAAGCGCGCCAGGGAGCGCCTCATATTGCTCAAAACGCCCCATCATATTGTCAAATAAATCGCTACGCTCTAGCCCTTTTGGATAATTTTCGTAGCTTGGCGCAGTTTGCCATTCTCGACATCCAGCAATGTAAACGTCAATGCCTAAATCTTTCCACATATCTTGAAAATAAAACCAAGCATCAGAGTGAGTATTTTCAAGGGAAGCACCCCAAACCACCGCATCAACATTTAAATTTTTTGCAGCAAGACACACAGTTGCTCGTTTTGCTTTTCCTTTTCCAAGCTCTCTCATTTGCGTAAAACCTACGCGAACAGGAAGCTGGACTGACTCAACAGGGCTTAACATTGGTTCGATTAAGGTGAAGTTACGCCGATTGTCTTTTAGCCAAGCGTAGATATTTTGAGTTGCTGCAAGCTGCGCCTCACCCTCATTAATATGCAAAGCAATAATTTCGTGATCCGTTTCGCGTAGCCATTTTTCGGCAATGTATGTGGAGTTCACTCCACCGGACAGAGGTATTAAAACTTTCATTAACTGGTTGCTCCGTTAATGGTTCCAGAGTTGTTCAGCGTGACACTATGAGAGCCGTAGTTGATGGCTTTGGCGGCAGCGGCAGCAGCACCACCAGCGCCAACATTCGCGCCAGCCGCACCTAATCCGCACTGGGCAATATCAGAGTCAGCGTGATGACTACCAGACGCGCCTGCGTTGCCAACAGCACCATAACCGCCTTGCGCTCCGGCTGCTCCAGAACTGCCCGTGACGTAATAATAACAAGCATCCCCTTTTCCATCCGGATCGTCTCGATACCCCGTTTTTGACGGCCCCCCGCCGGAAGATATTCCAGGTCTACCGCCCTGTATTGTAGCGCCCGAAGCATTGGTAATCGTCACAGTTGCACCGCTGGCGACATTCACCTCTATAGCTTGTCCAGCCACACCACCCGCGTTGCCAGCGGCTCCAGGCGTCGTCACTGCCGCGCCATTTGAACCATCATAGCCTGTGATCGTGCCGTTATTTGTAATCGTCAAAGTCGTAGAGGCGTGTAGCGCGCCTGTCTGCATGGCGTGGGTAGTGGAAGCTCCAACAGTCACTCCAGAGTTAACCGTAACTTGGATCACGCCACCGACGCTGTTATTAAAACCAGCCGCTACCGCTTGGGTTAAAATGTTAAATTCCGTAGCATTCGTAGAAATTGTCAGCACCGTCGCCGCGACACCCGAATAAAAGTCGGACATGGAAATCTCGCCCGAAGTCGGCACGTCCGTGTTGTTCGACGGCACATAGGTTCCGTTACGGTAATATTCGGACATGCTGATAGGGTTGCTTCCGCCGAACTCAGTTTGAATTTCACTGAGTTTTATTGCACCGCTTCCTTGAAGTGCCATGAATTAGCTCCAGCCAGACGGCGTCTTAGAAACCCGTGGGGGTGTCCGCTGTGCCTCAATTTGTTGAGCAAGGGCAGCTTTTAAACTGCCTTCAGTAACGTCACCGGTCATCGCGGCGACCGTCCAATCCACGCAGTTTTGATTTGTGATGTCATCGAAGGCGATGAAATTGTCGGCGTCCAGTGGACCCAAAGTAACCGAGCCGTAAACATTAGCCGTTATTCCATCGGTATCGTCGGTTGCGACAAGCCGCCAGTGGAGGACTTCTGCTGCATCAGCGGGTTCCGAGGCAGTGGAAACCTCGATGTTTTCAAACCGCCACTCATAAGAAATCGCCATTCTATTCTCCTTCTAAATTTGAAATACGAGCCTCAAGCGCCTCGATTTGTTCCGTCTGTTCTTGGATAGCTTTTATGCATAGAGAAACCATATTGGCGTAGTGCAACGCCTCCGGCTGGTCATTCCCGTCATCGTCTTGGCTGTAATCCACAAACTCCGTCAACCCAGCATCGTGGACTTCTTCAGCGATTAAGCCACCAAATACGGTGTCGCCATTGCCGTTGTGCTTGTATGTAACAGGCCGCAGAGCGAGCAGTTCTGTTAGGCCGTTCGTAGCATCGGTGATTGTGTTTTTGTATCGGCGAGATGATGTTGAGCGCGCAAAACTTCCAGCCGAATCGACAACCAAATTTGCAGCAGTTCCAGTCGTATTATTATAAACACCGAGCGATTTAATGCTGGTTGTTGCTTGAAAACTCCCGGTGACATCGAGTGTTGTGCTTGGAGCGTCGTTGCCTATCGCTAATTTTCCATCAGGCTTTAGGACCATTTTTAAGGCATCATTAATGACAAAATCAATTGATCCGCCACCGCCGCCATTAGAAATTTTAAGACGTTCCCAATAATTTACATCTGATCCGCTTGATTCACTGCCCTTCCACATCCCACTTCGCGAAGTCTCCCAACCATCGCTGCGTCGAAGGAAGAACCCTTGGCGATAGTGAGTACCACTAGATGCACGTCCAGTGCTGCCAGCGACGAAACCGCCATACACCGCTGTCCCTGGCTGGCAATCCACCCACTTGCCTCCGACATCAGCGCCGCTGCCGTTTTTAACGACTGATGCGGTACCACCGACGATAAGGTCGCCATTGTCGTTAAGAGTGAGTTGGGTTGTTCCGCCAGAAATTCCAGATGATCCACTTTTGAGATAAAAAGTACCGCCGGTTCTCCTTGTTATCGAAAAATTGTGGGTTTCATCAGTGTAGATATTTGCAGACTCTGTTCCCGCAGTGGTCATACCAATGCCGCAAAAATCAGCATCGCCAGAGGTGCTTGAATTTAGGTAAAGACAGTTTTTCGACCAGCTAGTCGCTGTGACATTTATCATTCCCGTCGCGCTGGTATTATTAACAGAAAATTCACCTGTCGCGGCAAATCTACCCTTCTCGCCGGAGTTCGCTAGAAAAACCGTTCCGTAATTCCCGTTGATTGATCCAACCCGCGTGCCACCTGCGCCTGTTGCAAAATCTAGGTTGGCTCGCGCATCTCCGGCACCAAAGTTCGCCGCGCTGTGGCTTGAACCAATTGCGCCGTGGACTTCAAGAAATTCTGTGCTGGATGTTTTG
>VTLG01004725.1_pt1 | contig 14813 bp, 22 predicted proteins | sample 4694571 | NCBI WGS metagenome assembly VTLG01 (sample SAMN12604809, study PRJNA352737) | marine metagenome | biome: ENVO:00000447; feature: ENVO:00000209|ENVO:00000569|ENVO:01000036; material: ENVO:00002151; isolation source: viral sequences binned using virsorter ...
AATATAATGAAAACATATTATACATTTGGCCCTCCGATTGGTCACGCTGAATTACCAAAAGAAATGATTGATGATTTTAATAAAGGTTGTGATGATATTGCTAAGGATAAGGAATTGTCTAAATCAGTTGATTGGTCACATAACCTCGTTGGTCAGGTAAATCAAGAAATTTTAATTCCAAAAGAAATTCTTAATAAATGGGGTAATTGGTTTGCTGGACAAGTAAAATCGTATATTGCTCAATATCTTGCTCAAATGTATATTCCAGAACAACAACTTTTTAAAACAGATTTACCTTATGAAAAAGTTGTGAAAAATGTTGAATCAAAAACATCTATTACTGTTTTGTCTGCATGGTATGTGCGGTCTTTTGCTGGAGACTATAATCCCATACACACGCATACGGAGTGTGAGTTAACTTGTGTGGGATTTTTAAAGACCCCAGACTTTGCAAAAGAGAATAAAAAAAAGAATAGTTCTTCAAATGGAGAGTTACAGCTTATAAGTAACGGTGGTGGAGAAGCACGTCATTTTTTTGAAAATGACAGTATAAGGTTTATTCCGAAAGTTGGTAACTGGTATTTGTTTCCTTCTAATATAAGACATTTAGTATATCCTTTTAATTGTAAGGGTGAACGAAGGTCATTTAGTATCAACATGAATACAAATAGATTTGAAAGGCCTGGCGAACCTAGTAAATAGTTATGGAACCTATTGACGTTTATTTGATGTATTGTGCTATGAAAGCACATTTTAGTAAGAATGATTATGACTTTTTCACTTATAAAGGCAAGAGTCGTGTACCTAGAAACTCGTTCTATAAACGTAAGGACAGAGGATTCTTTGTCAAACTTTCCAGAAAATATCCAAAGGAAGAAGATTTAAAAAATTACTTAGTGTCTAATTTCATCATGGACAGAAGAGGTTATGTTGCTAATTTTAACGATGAAAATTATGAGCAATGGAAAGAGAAAAGAAGCAACTTCTATAACATATTCACTGATGAAATCCGTCCACTTGTAAAAAATTTCAATCCACTATTTGAAGTGAAAAATTCTGAACACCCAATTCTTTTAAAAGAGTATCTTGGTAAAAGAGTATCGCTTGAGACTCTTATTGTTCTTGATGATTTAGTAAAATTTAGTGGGACTTGGAATAATCGTATGGCTGAGGATTATATATGGTTTGATCTTAAAAAATTGATGAATAATTACAAAAGGTTCTTGACAATTGATAAGAATCAGTATAGAATACAATTATTGAAACTTATAGAGGAGTCCAATTGATGGCCGCCCCAGTAAAATCTGATAACAATTCCGTTGTTAGGAATGAAGCGTTTTTAGAGGTTGAGGTTAAATCTCTTACTGCTCGAGTTAAGGAACTTGAGTATGATTGTGCAAATCTGACACAATCTAATTCTGAATTGTTAGAGAGAGTTAAGAAACTCGCATCTCGGCAACCAGCTTGGCCGAAGGGTTATCGTCCACAAAAACGACATAACTCAAATCGGCCCAACTAATTCCTTAGGCATGGTGTCTATTGAATGTGATGCAGTATTGCATCTTAAATTTGTCATATAAGGAGATTATATTATTATGGCTAATGTTACTAAATCCGCAAAGGTTATTGCGGCACTTGAGAGTGGAGTTGAGCTCACTGGTAAGCAGATTGAGTCACGTTACAATGTTGGTAACGCTCGAGCTCTGATCAGCTCTCTTCGTATGCAGGGTTATCCTGTGTATCTCAACAAGCGCACGAACGGCTTTGGTGATACTTATTCCAAGTATCGTCTTGGTACGCCTTCTCGCGCTGTTATTGCGGCTGGGTATCAGGCCCTCGCAACCTAAAGGGATAGGGGGAGAACAACCCTCTCCCCCATTTCTTTAAATGGTTTGCCGGAGTAGCTCAGTTTTGGTAGAGCAGTTGCCTTGTAAGCATCAGGTCAGGAGTTCAAATCTTCTCTCCGGCACCATTTTGGAAAGTTAAATGAACGTAAAACTAATAGACCACATGGGAAGTGATTTGTCAATAGTAAATGCTGCCCGTGTTTCCTTTGCAAAAGTTCATGCAGAATTTGATAAGAAAAATGATACCCGACTGATAAATTACCTTGCAAAGCACAATCACTGGAGTCCCTTTGGTCATGCATCCATGCAGTTTCATATCAAAGCTCCAGTGTTTGTTGCTAGACAATTGGTAAAGCATCAGATAGGGTTAACATGGAATGAAGTGTCAAGACGATATGTTGATGATGAACCAGAGTTTTATGAACCTACTGAATGGAGACTTGCAGCAGAGGATAAGAAGCAAGGTTCATCAGAGGAAACGGTAAAGTATAGTATATTACCGGCACACAAATTTGCCAAAGAATGTTATGAGAATATGTTAAATTTAGGTATTGCACCAGAGATGGCTCGTATGGTATTGCCCCAATCAATGTATACAGAGTGGTATTGGAGTGGTACATTATATGCGTTTGCAAGAGTATGTAACTTACGATGCAAACCAGATGCACAGAAGGAGACACAAAATGTTGGATGGGGTATTGACAAGTTTGCAAGAAAACTCTTTCCAGCCTCCTGGCGGGCTTTACGAGATGAATAAAGTACTTGTCATAGGTAATGGTGAATCACGAGCATGGTTTAATCCATGTAAACAACGTATTGGTGATGAAGAGGTTATAACATGGGGTTGTAATGCAATCTATCGTGATGGAGCTGTTCATAATCTGGTAGCAGTTGATTATGGTATGCAACAGGAAATTTATGACTCTGGTTACTGTTTAGATAATCCAGAGTACGGTGATATAAAAAATATTCATTTTGCGAATTGGAGTGTGGTTCCTTCTCAAGTAGCTGAAATGATGTTTATGGGATATAACATTCCAGATGCATTTATTCATAGAAGTAAGAATAGAACAGATCAATGTGTTATATCAGGCAAAGACCCTATTACATTGCAAGAGAAAATTGAGACTGCTATACAAATGAATCCCGGCGTGGATATAAATGACCTAAGATTGAAAATGGAAAAGGATGTTGGAGTCTGGATTACTTACGTTGAAGAAGATGATAATGTAGTTCCTATTGATTATCCTGTAGGTTGGTCTGCTGGTAATACTGCATTGCATCTTGCATGTCAATCTAAGTATGCAAGATGTCCAGAACAAGTTTATGTCATGGGATTTGATTTGAGCTCATATGATAAACCTTTAAACAATATGTACAAGGGTACGGATAATTATTTGCCTGCTGATGCAAAAGGATTCAATCCTGAGAATTGGTATGACCAGATGAGAGCAGTGTTTAGAGAATTTTCTTTGTACGGTACAAAATTTTATCTGGTAGATTCTGAAGTCAAATTTGATGAGGATAATGTATCCTATATAACAAAGAATGAATTATGTGATAGGCTACAGATAGTATGATTAATGCGCCCGCTACTGGTATTCCTGTTTTTCCAGCTGGTGTAATAAAACCATATACAGCGCCCAAATCTTTTATAGATAGTTTGGATTTAACTGAATTTTCAGGCGAGAATGTGAATAATCACATATATAAATTTAATAATATTCTTCTTCAGCCTGAATTTAAAGAAATAAAAATTTGGGTAGATGAATGTGCCAAGGATTATTTAGATAATGTATTGGAGTTGGAGTATGAGGAATTTTTTCTTACATCTAGCTGGGTAAATATTATGCATAAAGGAGAACATTATTTATTACATAATCATGAAAATTCAATTATTAGTGGAGTACTGTATCTAAAATCTGAGCCTGGTCATCCCCCATTGACATTCAACAAATATAAGATGGAGACTGGGCCATTTATTTCTTTAGAAGGACGTTATAAAAAAACTAATCCAAATACTGCACACACTTTAAAATATCCTTGCAAACAGGATACCATGATAATTTTCAATTCACACCTGATTCATGGTCATGATGCAAATGAATTGGAATCAGAGCGTATCGGCATTGCATGGAATGGTCTAGTCAATTTCGTAGAGAAAGATAAAGACCTGTATAGAATACGATTTGTTAAGGATTAAAATAATATGACAGGTGTACCTTTATTTCCAGCTGGTATGGTAAAACAATATCATACACCAAAACCTTTTATGGAAGGCGGCTCGCATGGTTTGGATTTATCTCGATTTACATTTGAACAATTCAAGGGACAAACTAAGTTAAGAACAGAGAAGTTTAATAATATTCTTCTTCAGCCTGAATTTAAAAATATAAAAATTTGGGTAGAAGCCTGTGCTAAAGATTTTCTTGACAATGTATTACAAATGGAGTATGAGGAATTCTTTCTTACAGAGAGCTGGTTAAACATCAGTGGTAAGGGTGGATATCAGAAAATACACAATCATTCTAATTCTATTGTCAGTGGAACTTTGTATTTGAAATCAGAAGAAAATCATCCCCCATTAGAATTTAAAAAGCAGAAGATGGAGTTTGAACCATTTATCTCATTAACAGAACATTACAAGAAGGGCAATCCAAATACTGCAAGTACTCTGGCATTTCCCTGTACACAGGATACCATGCTCGTGTTTAATTCATATCTATATCATGGTCATGGTGAAAGTCAAGTTGAATCTGAAAGGATTGGGCTTGCATGGAACGGTCTAGTCAATTTCATAGAGAAAGACAAAGACCTATATAGAATACGGTTTGTTAAGGAAGAGACTTGACATTCCGTATAAAACAGTATACAATAACACAATTAACATACGATAATATACATTAACATAAGGAGATACATATGTCGTTAGCTCAATTGAAGAAGCAAAATTCTTTGGATCAGTTGCTTGGTGCAGCTGTCGCAGAGAATAAATCCCCCGAAAAGAAGTCCTATGTGGACGAGCGTTTGTGGAAGCCGGAACTTGATAAGACAGGTAATGGTTATGCAGTAATTCGTTTTCTGCCTGCCGTGGACGGTGAAAATATGCCATGGGCAAAACTCTGGAATCATGCATTTCAAGGCCCAACTGGCCAGTGGTATATTGAGAACTCTTTGACCACTCTTAATCAGAATGATCCTGTATCAGAGATGAACTCTGCATACTGGAATTCTGGTATAGAGTCTGACAAGGAGATTGCTCGTCGCCAGAAGCGTAAGTTGCAATATTACTCTAACATCTATGTTGTGAGTGATACCAAGCATCCTGAGCATGAAGGTAAGGTGTTCCTGTTTCGGTATGGTAAGAAAATCTTTGATAAGATTATGGAGGCAATGCAGCCTGCATTTGAAGATGAAAATCCTATTAATCCTTTTGACTTTTGGGAAGGTGCGAACTTTAAGTTGAAGATTCGTAAGGTAGATGGTTTTTGGAACTATGATAAGTCAGAGTTTGAAGCTCCATCTGCATTGTTTGATAATGATGATGATATTGAGGTAGTGTGGAAGAAGCAATATGCTCTTAATGAGTTTACTGCTACTACTAACTTCAAGTCATATGATGAGTTGAAGACTCGCCTTAACATGGTTCTTGCCGGTACTACTACGGTAGGAAATGTGACAACCCTGATGGAAGATGAACCTGTTGCATCTGTTACTGTTGATACTAAAGAGGAGCCTGCTCCTGTAAAAGTTGAAGATGATGATGAAGATACAATGGATTATTTTCAGAAACTTGCTGATGACGGTTAATCGTTAATTCAGCACAATCCCCTCTGAGCAATCAGAGGGGATTTTTTTATGTTGCAAGATTAACTGCTCCAAGTAAAGGATTAGGATGAACCATTGGTGTTGAATCAATACTAGTATTATTTTGACTATTATTGATTGTATTAACAGGGGCATTGACTACTGCTGGGCCACTGGTGCCGGAACCACCAGCACCTCTTCGTAATCCTGCTGCTTGTATCTGTTGAGTTCTTTCAGCACTTTTTACTTGTCCACCAGTAGAAGGTAATATTAATTCTGGCCCAAGTTCACCTACTAACAAAGATTGTCCAGCTTTAAAACTTCCGCCACTAGCTAATTTTTTATCTGGTTCTTCTGTTAAAAATTTTGTGAGAGAGTCAGGTAAAAAGTCTTTAAGACTATAACCCAAAAATGACTTATCAAATAGACTTGTTGGAAATACTGCTCTTATTACTCCTTTGATCATTTCTCCAAAATCTGGCATCTCTAAGTCTGGTAATACATCAGATACTTTAAAATCAAATATTTTTGTAAACCAATCTTTAACTTTTTTAAATATATCTACAACAAAAGTTCCTAAACTAAATGATTCATCTGGATCACCCCAACCGAAAATATCTCTTATAAAATTAATTGCTAAATTATAAGGAAGTAATACAAGATCAATTAATTTAATTGCAAACCCAGCTGGGCTGTCTGGCCATGTAAATAAATCTTTTATAAATGTAACAACACTACCAAATTGTGTTGTTACAAAATTGGTTATACCTGTCCAAGCACCAGCAACTCCTTCTGAAGCCCAAGTCCAAAGGCCTTCAAACCATCCTACTACAGAATCCCATACACCTTTAATAAAAGTAGTTACATTTGTCCATCCGCCAGCAATTCCTTCTGAAGCCCAAGTAAAAACTCCAACTATCCAATCCTTAATATCAGTAAACGCTTTAACAACTGAGTCTTTAATGTTAGTCCAAGTTGTAGAAATTGTAGTTTTAATATTAGACCAAGAAGTTGATATCCAACTAACAAACTCATTATATGTGTCTGTTAAAAGCCCCCAAATTGAACCAAAGACAGAATCAGTTTTGCCTAATCCAAATACAACCGCAATAGAGTTATATACAGCTGTAAGTATTGCATCAACTTGATCTCCTAAAAATGTCCCAATGGAAGAAACCAGTGTTTTAATGCCTTCCCACCACTCTCCTTTTGCAAAAAGGTCAAAGGATTTACCAAGACCAGAAAAAAGTTCTTTGATGTTTTTCCATGTTGCTATAAAATAGTCTTTAAAAATTACACCTATTGGTTTTAATATGTTCTCATAAAAATTGACCAACATGGGCACAATTTTATCAACAATAAAAGCTTTAGTATCTGTCCAATATTTACTTTCCAAAAATGCAACAACAGCTAAAAAGAAACCAGCAATCAGAGTACCTTTCAATATTGCCATAATACCTTTTCCAGCACCTTTAACCTTATCCATCAGAGTATTCTTCGCTATGTCAGTTATACCACCAGCAATTTTTCCAAGAATACCTTGATTTTTCTTTGCTGCAGCTGCTTGTTCAGCCTTTATCTCTTTTCTGGCAGAAGGACTATCAGCACCCTTTAGACGAAATTTTAGTTCTTGCTGTTTAAGTTCATTTGATTTCTTATTGTATTCAGCATTATCTTCAGCTTTCATACCCGCTGATTCAAGCTCTGTGGCCATTTTTGATAGAAGTTCTTTTTGCGCCTCAAGTTCCTTTTGGCGAGCCTGCCGATCTTCTATCAATTGTTTTGTTACTGCACTGAAATCATCTGCCATCGAACTATCCTACTTTTTTCCTTTAGGTAATGATGTGCCTGGTTTACCGACATACAAACCAAAGAAAGCTGCGCCTGCACCTACAATAGTAGAGATAAATGCTGCCTGTGCATTTGTGGGATCAGATAATGCCATGAACCATGTTGTTGATGAATAAAATGCATAGATGTACGCTAGCATGATTAGTCTGGGAATTACTCTAAACCTATCTAATTGTCCAGCAATTTTATTTGCCCAAGTAGGTTCATCTTCACCAGCACTAGGAACAAGATCAGCCTTCTGAAGTTCATATTCCTTTGTTGTTTCTGTTACTTTAACTGTTTCATCAGCCATTTTATTGATTCCTTTTTTTTCTTTCTTCTTCCTCTTCTTTCAAATAATTCATCAATAAACCAAGATACACTTCCCTTTCCCACGGCATCATATTTTCTAATTCATCCAAACTATAATTATGATGTTGCATTAATGCAAAATTTGTTTTATAGTAGTTCTCCACAGAATCATGAGAAAGGGCTACCCGAAAAAACTTTGCAGGCCCTCAATCGGAATTTTATTTTTCTTCTTTGTCTTTGGATTCTTTACCTCAATTTCATGATACAATTTTGGCATAGTATTGAAAAAATTAGCTACTTGCTCAAAATTTTCTGAAGACATGCTATCAATAAATTCATCCAATTCTTTATCAGAAATATCCACTCTATTATAAATGGTTTCCCCATCACGAACTTCGTGAACACACCGTTTTATCATATCAAACATAGATGATACTTCTCCTGTGTCATCAAATCCTGACATATCTTTCAAACAAGGATATCTCATTACCAGAGTTATATCTTTTGTTAAATTAACAATATTAGTATGATCATCTGTCATTTGTACATCGACTTTTTCTAAATCGACTTCAACATCTACACGAGTCTTTTCATCATCTGGGCATAATACATTTAATTTTACTTTTTCTCCAACAGATTTTCCTCTTATTCTTAAAAAAAGGTATTCAATATCAAACATGGGCATTTTATAAGGATCAACATCTTCAAAAACACAATCATTTATAATTTGAGCAAACGTATTCTCCATTAATTTATTATCTTCTGATTCTTGAGCAATCATTAAAGCCTTTTGTTCTTTTACAAGAAACGGTCTATATTTTAATTTTTCACCCGAAGAGGGCAATTCTAGTTCATAAGTTAAACTATTAAGTTTAGGTAGTGCCATAATTATTCATCCTTTATTATAATCTAGTGAGAACTTTCGGTAAATTTGACGAAATTTGTCTCTCCACACCAGTTGTTATAGTATCAAAAATTTTATCAGTTAAACTTGGTCGTTGTCTATCTATATCCAAAGTAGTCCAGTATCTAAAAGAAAAAGTTACTGAAATTTTTACAAGTTCATTATTTGCAGATTGACTCAAATCTGTTCCAGCAATTGTTTTGGGGAATGCTTCATGTAGTTTGAGTCCAAATCGTCTATTATCTTGTCTATCTAACACATAGACATCAACTGTGCTTATATAATCATTGTAATAACTGACATTCCAACTTCTTTCATCAAATGCTAATGCTTGCCATTCTTCAAAAAATACTCGTTCCTCTAATCCAGAACCGGCCTGAAAAGTCATAGTGATATCTTCGGCGTAAGTTACTCCATTAACAATTTCCCTCGTTGGCCCATAGATATTTGAATCAGTTGCAGAGTTGAGATTTCGGCCAGGAAGATTTACAGATTCACATCTCATAGAGACTTGTCTATTTTCAGATGCACTGCCGCGAGGCCTCGTAATTAATACCTCAAATCTGTTTGGTACTGCATAACCATCTTCTGAATGAAATGTAGATAAAATATCATTCAGAACACCAAAAGCAGTACCTTCTAAAAATCTGGCTATAGCCATTAAATCATACTCCTAGATTCTTTCCATACTTCTGATGCAGAAGCTTTCTTAAACCTCTGTACAGGCAATAATGTTGCAATTGTCCACTCATCTGCATCAATCCTACGAAATTGGGACTTAGTATATCCTGATAAATATTTATGTATAGTAGGTCGAATTAATCTAATGCTCTTCAATTTATTATAATCTACCACCATTCTTGTTGTTACTTCTTCAAACTTCTCTGAATTGGTGTAATCTACTAATCTATCAAGAAGCTTCACACGCAATGGTATGGGAAGGTAGTGCATATTTATTCCTAAAAATCCATCATTATATGTTTCCAATGGAAGCACTAGAGGAAACGTATCGTAATAAGGAAGTTTCTTCTTGAACTTTGGATCATAGAAGAACATATTTAATTTACCATAAAAGGGTCTATTAGACCTTTTACCGTCCCGAAGTAAGTCCTGAGCTCCAGGCGTTCCAAACTCTTTGATTTTATCTCTATACCACTGAGTCGATCTTGGACGCCCTCTTGTCTCATCCTTGACTGCTTGTATGAACTTTGATACTGCCATACGACTATTTATATGTAATGTTAAGATGATCCTCTGTTAATATCTTAAATTCCATGTCATTATTGTTACACCACTCTGTTGCATACTTCCACTTAGCTTCATTGATACCCCATGTCTTGACTTCATTGAACCACTTTTTAGTCTTTCTTTTTGGTTGTGATGGTGGTGGAGAGCATTGCTTCTTGGGTTTGACTTCTATGACAAACTTCTTTAATGACCCATCGTGCTGTTTTATTTTAATGTAAAAATCTGGAAAATATCTATGTATTCTTCCATCCCAAGGAGATAAATAGGGTATAATGATTTCTTCGCTGCCCCATTCAATAACAGATTCATTGGTATCACAGTATACCATGAATTTGCGCTCCCATAAAGAACGATAGATAATTGTTCGGGGATTGCCTCTGTATTTTTTAGGGTTTTTTGCTATGTATCGACCTTTGTAAGACATCACTTATAAATAGTATATATAAGGATACACAGATATGATACCACTTAGAGGAAATCTTAATAAGTTAGTTTCTACTTCGAGTCAATTTGTACCTTCAATAACTACTTTACCAGAAATTGTAGTAACTGCGAGCAGAATTAAAAATGATCTTAATTCTACGACAAATTTAGCTTATCCAATAAATGTGGAAGGTGATCCACAACAAGGTCATTATATTTCATTTTATATTCGAGTAACTGATCCTGCTAAACTTAAAGCATTTAAGAAGGTAAAAGCAGCAAAGACGCTTATTGCTGACAGCGAGTTGGGTATCGGAGGTGGCAACCCAAACATCGGGCCTACATCGACGGCAATAGCCAAGGCAAAAAAAACACTAGAAGAAAATAAAAAAACATCAGATAGTAAACAAAACTCTATATTATTGCAAAGTCAGCCAACAGTTAGATTAGATACAGCAATTTCTCTTTACATGCCTCCAAGTGTTCAAGTCAGTTATGAGTCAAAATATGGTGATCAAGAAATAGGCATGTTAGCAGAAACAGGTTACAATGCAATTAAAGGGTTTATGACAGGAAATTCAGCAAAAGCTCAGGTAATGTCAGCTCTTGAAGACACTGGCCAGATAGTAAAAAATATGGCACTGGCAGCAATAGAAACAGCTGCGCCTGGAGCAAAAGCTCTCTTTGCAATTGATAGGGGGAAGGTTATTACTCCTAAAATGGAACTTATGTTTGAAGGAATAGGCCGCAGAAATTTTACTTTTTCTTTTATGTTTATACCAAAAAGTGAAGAAGAGGCACAAGTTATAAAAGATATTATTTACAAGTTTAAATATCATATGGCTTCTAACTATGTTGGTGGTGGATCAGCTGGTACAAGAGAAATGTCATTTCCTGATAAATTTGATATTGAATATATGCATATGGGAAAGAAAAATGATTATCTCAATAAAATAGCAACATGCGCTCTCACTAAGATGGATGTAGAATATGGTGGAGATAGATATGTAGCATATGAAGGTGGTGTTCCTCAAACAACTAAACTGTCTCTGAGCTTTACTGAATTTGAGATTATCACTAAAGATCATATTGCAGATGGATATTAAACATGTATTTTGAAAACTTTCCTCTTACAATATACGACTCTGTTGGTGATGGTAACTATAAATTAGTCACTAATCTTTTAAAACGAGTCACAATTCGATCACAGATTAAGAGTAATACAGCGCTCTATGATACCTATGATGTTAAAGAGGGTGAAACGCCTGAAATGATTGCACATAAATTGTATGATGACCCAGAATTACATTGGGTTATTCTTTTATTGAATAATATCACAGATAGATATCATCAATGGCCGATGAATAATAATCAATTTCTTGCATATCTTAAAGACAAATATGATGATGTAGACGCAACACATCACTATGAGATATCACAAGTGTCTGGGGATACTTCAATTAAAATTGATATTGGTACGGACAACACTGACTATCCTACTGCTTCTATTGTTACTAATGCTGAACATGAAGAAGATTTGCAAAATAAAATAAGAAAAATTAAATTGCTTGATCCATCATATGTTGAAGATTTCGTTACTGAATTTGAAGAGCTCATGGGAGAAAGTGTCGTATAATGGCCAAAGGTTTACAAACTGCCGGCGAATTTAAATTAGACCAATTGAAACTCGTTACTACTTCTGGATTAGAGGTAGACCTTACTGCATCAGTAATGGGTCTGTCTCTGTTTGAAGATATGTTTTCTATGACGATTTCCGGCACAGTTGCAATAGCAGATTCCGTGAATCTAGCATCTTATGGCCCACTTCTGGGACAGGAATACTTATATCTCAAAATTAGCACACCGACTTTTAAGGACGAAAGTGCTATAATAGATTTTTCTAAAAATGCATTTCTTGTTCATTCTATATCTAATAGACAAAAACTTACTGATGGTGTTCAAGGATTTACATTAAGTTTTGTTAGTCCAGAATTGATTAGAAATCAGAGGCTTAAAGTTACCCAAAGTTTAACAGATACTTGGTCAAAAATTGTTGAAAAAATGTTAACTGATCCAGCATATATTGATACCAGAAAGAAAATAAACATAGAGCCAACTGCTGGTATAAAGAAGTTTGTTGCTCCTAATGTAAGACCATTGGATATTGTTATTTTGGGAATGAAGCAAGCTGTTTCTGAATTTAAAGGAGAACCTACATACTTGTTTTATGAAACTCTGAAAGGATTTAATTTCAGAACTCTTGCAAGTCATTATAATGATGCATCACAATTAGAATATATCATAGTAACGCCAGGCACTAATTCAGCTGGCAGTAAAAACTATGATATTTTAGCTGAATTAAGAACTATTATTAATTATGAAATAGTTTCTAATAACGATAGCATTGCTAATTATAGAACTGGTATGTTTGGATCAAAATTAATAACTCATGATATTATCAGTAAAAGTTATGAAACTAAAACATATAATTATCTTGATGAGTTTGAAAATGAATCCCATATCGTTAGTGGTACTACTGCAAAAACACCCGAATTTCCATTGGCTAGTGCAATAAAATTAAATGATAGGGGATTGAGAGTATCAGATTTTCCGGCAAGAACATTCATGATGCCAACATCTGCTGCTGGTGGCACTGACTCTCAGCATACAACAGAAAATAACACAAGTCCATATATGGCATATGATCCTTATAAATGGGTGCAGAGAAGAAATTCTCAAATGATACAATTGGAAAATGCTTTGCAAGTGAATATTATGACTCATGGAAATACGTTGATAAATGCTGGAGACAAGGTAACTCTTAATTTACCCTATACATCTACAGCCAAGGCACCAGGCAATGAAAAATTTGATAAATTTTATAAAGGGCCCTTTTTAATTAAAAGAATTAGGCATGATTTTATTATGAATTCAAGTCCTACAATGCATCGAATGACTATGAATTTAGTGAAAGATTCTTTGGAAGAAGAATTAGATGTAACTGGCCCAGTTGAACCAACAGATATCAAATCTACTGTAGTAAAATACGAATACAACTAAAAGGAGATAGACAATCAACAAAAACTCTCGTACCATATCCAATAGTAAACAAATGAAAAGGGAAACCAAAATGGCAAAGACCAAGAATAGAATCAAAAAGATGAACTTCCAAAAACAAACCCGTGAGTACGAACCACTTTCAGAGAATGATAAATACGTTATAGAACTAGCAGGATATAGAAAACAAGAGTTAAGAGGTCAATCTAATGAAGACATTTCACGAACTACAGGAAGGTCTATACGACCCGAATATATTTAAGGCGTTCTTTCTCGCCGGTGGCCCTGGCAGTGGTAAATCATATGTCGCAAGAAAGGCCACCGGCGGTAGTGGACTCAAGTCAGTCAATTCGGATGATGCATTTGAGCACATGTTGAAGCAGGCTGGTCTGTCTCTAAAGATGCCTCCCGAAGAAACAGAACCTAGAGATATAATACGAGCCAAAGCAAAAGAATTGACTGATAAAAGACAGAAAAATTTTGTTGAAGGTCGCCTTGGACTTATCATAGATGGTACAGGTAGAGATGTAGATAAAATATTGGGTCAGAAAGCTAAACTTGATGAGCTCGGATATGACACATATATGATCTTTGTGAACACTTCTCTGGATGTAGCACTACAGCGCAATGCAGAACGAGCTCGATCAGTTGAAGAACCAATTGTGGTGAAATCGTGGAAAGATGTACAGAACAACATAGGTAAGTTCAGCAATATATTTCGGCAAGGATTTATCGTAGTTGACAACAACGATGCTGGTGAAGATATCTTTAAGGAAGTGTGGAAACGAGTAAAGGGATTACTTCGTAAGAAGGTCACGAACACACGAGCCAAGAACTGGATGGCAATGGAACTTGCCAAGAAGCAGCGAAAATAGACCATTATCTAGACATTACACCGTATGTATGTCCATTTACCTTTGTAAGAACAAAGTTATTGATGGAGCGTATGAAACCAGGCGAGATAGCAGAGATTCTGCTTTCTGGTGGTGATCCACTGGAAAATGTGCCCAGATCAATATGGGAACATGGATATGAAATAATATCACTTGAAGCTGAGAATGACGGTATCTATAAATTAATCATCAAAAAACCACCCCCTGTTGCATAAATGTCACACCCCACAAAAAAGTGATTTCACCCTATTGACAAACCCTCTTGAGCATGATAGCATAAGACATAATCAAAAGAAAGGACGATTATGCTTTTTTGGGAAGTAAGAGATGAAACGGGTAAGATTGTAGGGACAGAGTTTTGTCCAGGCAATGCAGCCGAACTTGAAATGGTCTTGACAGAGATGAATCCTGATAAGACTTTTACCGTAGTTGAGGTTGATGAGGTAGAAGGTGCCTAACGAAGTCAACTTTCTATCCCCGAAGGTCAGCGAT
>VTLG01006444.1_pt1 | contig 14812 bp, 23 predicted proteins | sample 4694571 | NCBI WGS metagenome assembly VTLG01 (sample SAMN12604809, study PRJNA352737) | marine metagenome | biome: ENVO:00000447; feature: ENVO:00000209|ENVO:00000569|ENVO:01000036; material: ENVO:00002151; isolation source: viral sequences binned using virsorter ...
ATTTGGAATCGGAAATTCAGAGACTTACCGATCAGCATGCAAACAGAAATACTGAGCAAGAAAAGTTAGCAGAGTTTAATCAAAACCTCCAAGAAGTATTTAAAAAATTAGCAGATAAGAAAGAAGAGGTAATGTACCATGACTTCGCATATTCTCTTCTGAAAGATGATGGAGTAAAGACGAAAATAATTAAGAAGTACCTTCCTCTTATTAATCAGCAAGTAAATCGTTTCTTGCAGATGATGGATTTCTATATCAATTTCAGACTTGATGAAGAGTTTAGTGAATCTATAGAATCTCCAATTCACGAGAAGTTTTCTTATGCTTCTTTTTCTGAAGGAGAGAAGATGAGAATTGACCTTGCACTTTTATTCACTTGGAGAGAAGTTGCTAGGGTTAAGAATTCTGTGAATACAAATCTTTTAATTATGGATGAGATCTTTGATAGTTCTTTGGATGGTATGGGAACAGATGAATTTCTTAAGATTATTCGTTTTGTGATCAAGGATGCTAATGTATTTGTTATATCTCATAAAGCAGATCTACAAGATAAGTTTGAAAGTGTGATTAAATTTGAAAAGATTAAAGGATTTTCTAGGATGGTATCATGAAAAAATTTAATAATGGTGATATTAGAGTTTGTATTTTCCCATCTATAGTTTATGTTTTAGAATGCTCTGATTTAGTTGATGATGTAAAGGAGATATTAGATGATGATGTTGAATGGAGTGAAAGCCCAATTCATGGTCAAACTAAGGATCTTTATATTTTAAAAAATAAAAGTCCTGAATTAGTTAAAGCTTTTGAGGATAGAATAAATTTAGTTTTAGAAGAATGCAATTTTCAAAACACATTTCAAATGACTACTAGTTGGTTTACTAGGATTGCACCATATGGACACATAGAATCTCATAGACATGGAAACTGTATGTGGAGTTCTGTTTTTTATTTTGAAGAAGAGTGTGGTGCATTGACCTTTGTAAAAGATAGTCAATCAATTCATGTCCCACAAGATAATCCTGAATCAGATCTTGCAATGAGTGGTGATGTAACTTTTCCTTGTGAAAAAGGAAGGTTATTATTATTTCCTAGTCATCTTCACCATAAACTAGCTTTAAATAATAGGAGTGATATTAGATATTCTATGGCTATGAATTATATGCCAAAGGGAAAAGTAACATTAGGAGATTCATCGTTTAATTATGGATAATCAAAAGACAGTTGAGATGGGATTACTTAAGTTATTCCCTACATTAGTGTATCAGATAGATGCTTCGGAATTAATAGAACCTTCTGTAAAGGTTTTAAATGAACTTCTTAAACCTAAAAATAAAAAAAAGTGGACGTTTAAAGTTAATAATGCAACTTATGATAAATTTATTTTAAAGGATGATGAAGAGTTAAGGATTGCTTTCCAAGAAAAAATAAATACATGCACCTCTGTTCTTGAATACAAAAACGGATTTAAGATGACCACTAGTTGGTGGACTAGAACTGCACCTGGTGAAATTGTTCAAAAGCATAAACACGCTAATTGCTTTTTTAGTGCAGTTTTTTATCCATATGCTAATGCAGCACCACTTGTACTTGAATCTTTTGCGATACCGCCTATGATAGATCCAGAATTTAAATGTTTGGATCCTTTAATGATTCCATATGGTAATGTGGAGATTAGTCCACCAGCAGGATCTATGCTAGTTTTTCCAAGTTCTATGTATCATTGGACTAAGAGAAATGAAACTAGAAAAGATAGATTTTCATTAGCGATGAACTTCATGCCTGATGGTTTTGTGATTAGAGGTGATTCAACTTACAACTACCAATGAATACCCCAAATTGGCAACACCATTCCAAGAAGGAACGGAAACGAAAACTTAAACCCCAAGCATTACGCCAAGCGAGAGCAAGGCGTGGACAGTTGATAAACCGTCTACTCAACCGCCCACAGAGGCGGTTTTCTAGTATGATAGGTACATCAAACAAAGAGAACTATGTTGGTTAAGCACGAAATCAAATCACAACTAGCAAAACTCCTTGCTACAGAAGATCTAATTGTTGAGAATAAAAAAGTAGATACTGCTGAGTTTAATGTTCAGACTCGTGTATTAACTCTTCCAAGATGGGAGAAAGCAAGTAATAATGTATATGATTCTTTAGTTGCTCACGAAGTAGGACACGCTCTTTTTACCCCTGATGTGGATTGGAGAGAAACACACGATATTCCTCATGTATTTGTAAATGTGGTTGAGGATGTAAGAATTGAGAAGTTGATGAGAAGAAAGTATGCAGGAATTGCAAAAACATTCTATAATGGATACCACGAACTAAGTGATAATGATTTCTTTGACCTTGCTGATAAAGATATTTCTGACCTTAATCTTGCTGATAGGATTAATATATACAATAAAATTGGGAGCTTCGTTGATGTATCTTTTTCAGATGCTGAGAAGAAGATTCTATCGTTAGTAGAAAGTTGTGAAACATTTGAACAAGTACTGGATGCGTCACAAACTCTATATGAGTATTGTAAGGACGAAGTTAACTCTGACGATGATGAATCTTCAGAACAAGTTGCTGAAGTGGAACCAACAGAGGATGGTGTTGAAGAAATAGAAGCAAATGATCAAGGTGAAGAAACTGAAGAAGAAGAGTTTCAAACACCAGAATCTTCCACTCAAGGATCTTCACAATATGATCCAGTATTGGAAGACTTTGAAGATATGGATATGGGTGGGCAAGAAGGTAGTGATGAACCAACAGTAGAAACTGCTGAAGCATTAGCAGAGAAACTTAAGGATTTGATCAACCTTGATGGTGTAGAGAACAGGTATGTTGAGTTACCAAAATTAAACTTAGAAGATGTTGTTGTTCCTAATGATGTTATTCATAAAGTTTGTAATGATTCTTGGATAGAATCTGAATCATATAATAAGCAGTTTGATGAAGATAAAAATATTTTTGAGGATATTGATGCTGAGTATGTTCAGTTCAAAAGAGAAGCACAGAAAGAAGTCAATTATCTTGTAAAAGAGTTTGAGTGTAAGAAGGCAGCAGATAGCTATGCTCGTGCCACTACTGCTAGAACTGGTGTTTTAGATTGCTCTAAACTTCATACTTATAAGCATAATGAAGATCTATTCAAAAAAGTAACTACACTTGCAGATGGTAAGAATCATGGATTAGTTTTTATCCTTGATTGGTCTGGATCTATGCATACTGTTTTGAAGGATACTGTTAAGCAACTCTATAATCTAATCTGGTTCTGCAGAAAAGTGAATATTCCTTTTGAGGTTTATGCTTTTACTCAGGAATATCCTCTAGTTAGATGGGATGAAAGTCGTGGTGAGATGGCAAGAATTACACCATATACAGAAAAGAATAATCTTGCACAGGTTCCTGATTGGTTCTCTTTGATGAACTTCTTCTCTAGTAAAGTAAATGCAAAAACTTTAGATGATCAACTTAAGAATATCTGGAGGGTTACTGGATCTATAATGGGACACGGTTATCACGCTTGTAATAATGCATACGGATATCGTTATATGTTCAGAACTCCACTTGGATTGAATCTTTCTGGAACACCTTTGAATGAAACTTTAGTTGCTCTACATCAGATCTTACCAAAATTTAAGACTGAGAATAAGTTGCAGAAAGTTCAATGTGTAATTCTTACTGATGGTGAAGCACAACCTCTTAGATTTCATAAAGAAGTTCAAAGACAGTGGGAAGATGAGCCATATCTAGGAACCTCATACTTTGGAAACAATACTTTCTTAAGAGATAGATCTATCGGTAAAACATATTCCTTTAGTGCTATGGTTCAGTATTCTGATATGACTGATATTCTTTTGGAGAATCTAAGAGATAAGTTCCAAGATATTAACTTTATTGGTATTCGTATTCTTGAAAGTAGGGATGCTGGTCAGTTTGTTCGTAGATATACTGGGTATTGTGAACTCTATGAGAAGATTATGAAGGAGTGGAGAAAAGAAAAGGCATTCAGTCTTAAAGGTAGTGGTTATCATCGTTATTTTGGATTATCATCTAAAATGTTGAACACCGATGCTGAGTTTGATCCTAATCATGATGCAACAAAAGCACAAATCAAAAGAGATTTCATTAAGAGTCTCAAAGGTAAAAAGATGAATAAAAAAATTCTTAGCGAGTTTATTGAGTTAGTAGCATGATAAATATAGTTGATATAGTAACTATAAAAGATAATGCCTAGAATCACTGGGAAGGAAGCTGAAGGTTTGATGGCTGCATATGCCAAAGTTCATGCACCAAAAGAAGAAGAGGTTGCTATAGAGGAACCTGTTATACAAACACCTACTGAAGATATTCAAGAATCAGAGTCTAGGAGAATCCGACAGCAGAAAATACAAGCCTTAAGAGATACGGCAAAACCCTTTATGAATCAGGGTAAGGTAACTGTTAGTAGCAACAATTCTTCTGGAACTCCACAAAAAGTAAATAATAACAACAATAATAATACTGTAACAAGTAAAGGTGGTGTAGAAAGAACTGTCACTAAGGATTCTGGTGGTGGTATTAATATTCAGAAAGGAAAAGATCTTGATGCCCAGACAGATGATTTGATAGCAAATACACCAACTATAAAGAATAGTAAGTTTGGTAACAAGCCACTAGATAAGCCTACCTCAGATAAAGGAGGAAATACGCAGCAAGGTGGTACTCCAGTAAACAAACTATTCGGTAGAGGTGGTAGTGATGGATCACCTGCACCTTATACTGGTGGTCCTAATGCTGCTCAACGTGCTAATGCTGGAACTCAAAAACCACAACAACAGCAAACTGGTACACAGGGTACACAGGGTACACAGCAACCTGTAAAAACTGTTGGTGGACAAGGTAACAGACAAAGAGAGGTAAAAACTGGTGGTATTCAGTTAGGTAAATCTATTAGAGGTGGACTTAGAGGATTAGGAAATCTTGCTGGTAGAGTTGCTGCTGGTGCTCGAAACGTTGCTGGTAATGTTAAGCAAGGTGTTCAATCTGCTGCTAGTGGTATCAAGCAAGGTGCTCAAGCTGTTGCTGGTGCATTACAAAATAAAGGACCAATACAAGGAAGATTAAGTGGTCCTCAAAGAAGAGCACAACAAACACAACAAAAACCTGTTCCACAAGCAAAACCTGCACCTCAAGCACAAGCAGCACCACAAGCAAACCCAGCTGCAACTGCTAGACCTGCATTATCTAATAATAGTCCAGCAGCAAAAGCAGGTATTCCACTTGCTCAGAGACAACAAGCCGCTCAAAAAAATGCTAATTTCCAAGCAAATAGACCTTCACCTATGGAGAGGAGAAATGCAAGATTAGCTGCAATTAAAAATAAGGGAAGACCTCTTCTTAGAAATGAATATGATCCTACTGAAGATTTATTTGATGATACAGTTGATTTTTTAATTTCTGAAGGTTATGTTCAGGATATAAATGAGGCAATTGTTGTAATGTCTGAACCTGAGTTTAGAGAAGGATTTGATGAAGGTATTCAACAAGTTCTTAATGAGTCTTCTGAAAATAATAAATAACTAAAAGAATTGAGTCTGGAAAAAATGAGTAAGTTTTCTGATTTCGCACATTTAGGAACAACAACACATGAGACCGTTGCAGAAACAACTGCTCCTCCTGTTGCACCTCCTGTTGCACCTACACCCCCAGAACCAGTAGTATCTACAGAAGCACCTCCTACTACTCCACCTGGATATGAGAATCCTTTAGATGAAATGCCAGTTGCTGTTGCACCTTCAGCAGAAGCAGAAGCATTTTCTCTGGATGATCTTCAGTGGATGTCAAAGATTAGATTAGAAGAGATTGGTAGATCTCTTGGTGTTGAGTTAGATAGAAGATTATCTCAACCAAAACTGGTTAGACAATTAAAAGAAGTTATAGAACAACAGCAAGATTAGGACAGTTAACAAACTGGCATACTAGGGGTCGTAAGACCCCTTTTTTAGTCTTATAATAAGTTCATCTAAATAAAGCACTACATCATGGCATTTGAAGTAAAGATGACCGAAGACCAAATTGTTGATGGATTGAGAGGATCATATGGAACTGAATTCACTGCTGCTGATATTCGTGGATTCTGTGCTGTTAATGATATCTCATATCAAACAGTTACTAAGAAACTAAAAAAATATAATGTATCAAAGGGTAAGTGGAATCTTGAAGTTACCGTTCAGGAAGTTGAAAAGATAGAGAAAGCATTTGCTGCTCCTGCTGTTCAAGACGCTGTTACTCAAAACCTTGTACCAGAACAGGACAATACCTTTGTTAAGTTTGGACCTTTTAATGATCTAAAGAACATTATAAAATCCAAGCAGTTTTATCCTACATTCATTACAGGACTTTCTGGTAACGGTAAAACTTTTGGTGTAGAACAAGTTTGTGCTCAACTTAAGAGAGAGTTAATCCGTGTCAACATCACAATCGAAACTGATGAAGATGATCTTATTGGTGGTTTTCGTCTTATTGATGGCAACACTGTTTGGCACAACGGACCTGTCATCGAAGCTTTGGAAAGGGGAGCTATCCTCCTTTTAGATGAGATTGATCTAGCATCAAATAAGATTCTATGTTTGCAACCTATCCTTGAGGGTAAGGGTATCTTCCTTAAGAAGATTGGTAGATTCATTCAACCAGCAGCAGGTTTCAACGTAGTTGCTACTGCTAATACAAAAGGTAAAGGATCTGATGATGGTAGATTCATAGGAACTAATGTTCTTAATGAAGCATTCCTTGAAAGATTTCCTGTAACCTTTGAGCAAGAGTATCCACCTATCTCTGTAGAGAAGAAGATTCTTGGTGGTATTGCATCACAGTTAGGTGTTACTGATACTGACTTTATTGCTCGTTTGGTTGATTGGGGTGACATTATCCGCAAAACATTCTATGATGGTGGTATCGAAGAGATCGTCAGCACTCGTAGATTGGTTCATATTGTTCGTGCTTTCAGTATCTTTAATGATAAGGCAAAGGCAATTCAAGTTTGCATCAACCGTTTCGATGATGAAACCAAGCAAGCATTCCTTGAGTTGTATGATAAAGTAGATGCAGATTTCCAATTACCAACTGAAGAGGTGTAATAGATGTATGAAAGTTTCGCACCATTTGGACCTCTAATTTATAGAGCAGATATAAGGGGAGAATTTAACGATTTTCTCCTTAAACATCTTGATACTATAAGAGAATCTAAAGATGCTAGAGATATGTTGGTTGGAAATATAGAGCAACAAAGGTATGGACATTATCCACAAGAAGAGTTTATTTCTTATATTGATGTTCATGTTTTAAATTATCTTAGAGAAAAATATCAAAGACAACTTAGGATAGATAGGAATATTTTTGCTAATAGTAAGAAATTACTAAATCCAGATGAACATGAAATTCGTTATCACTTGGGGGAAGGACCTTGGGTTAATTTTTCTTGTAAAGGTGAGTTCAATCCAATGCACAACCATAGTGGTATAATGAGTTCAGTTGTTTTTATTGATATTCCAGATGAACTTGAAGAAGAAAGGGAAAGTTCCTCATTTTCTGCAAAGGCTGCTGGAACTTTAGATCTGATACATGGTAATCAGCATATTGTTGTTAAACCACAAACAGGAACTCTTTATCTTTTTCCAGCATATCTATGGCATTTAGTTTATCCTTATCATAGTGACGTTGAAAGAATATCCATGTCGTTTAACGTATATGATTTGTACATGAATAATAAATTGTTAAAATCAGATGATTTCAAAAATTATTAAACTTGACTAAACCACTTTACTTTGATATAATGCTGTTATGAATGCTTGGGCTTTACTTTACGATGAACTTTATGGAGATGATAAGATGACTGATGATAATAGAGTCACACCACAAGAGAGTGATGAATACGATCCAAAATTAAAACCAGATGTAGAAGATACTGATTGGAATGATCCTATAATTACAAGTACAAATCTTGATCACACGATTAATATAGATGTTCCTGATTATTTTGCTACAGCTTCAACAATTGATGGAGTTAGTATAGGAAGTACAGCATCATTTGTAGATACTTCTTCCTATTGGGTTGATACTACTAATTTTGAATCAATACATATTGATACTTCTAATTTTGATACTGTTACATTTGGTGGTGAAGATGAAAAACCATCACCTGGAATAGAATCAAACAATCCTAGAAAATATAAAGAAGATGAATCTATCAAGGCTCTTCAGGATTATATCTCCACAACATATGGTGGACACTATACTTCCAAAGAAAACAACGTCCAGACACTTGATCTTATCGAGTCAGTTGGCGATGCGGAATCTTTCTGTCGTTCTAATGCAATCAAGTATTTGAGTCGCTACGATAAGAAAGGACAAGCAAAACGTGATATACTAAAAGCACTACACTATACACTCCTACTTTATCACTTCAGTGGGCAATTAAAAGAGACAACTACTCGTGGTTATGAAACTTTCTGAAAAGACATTAACAGTTCTAAAAAACTTTGCTGGAATCAATAATTCCATTCTTGTAAAAGAGGGCAACCAACTTCGCACTATTTCTGTTGCTAAAAATATTCTAGCAGAAGCAAATATTGAGGAAGAGTTTCCTAGACAATTTGGTGTATATGATCTAAATCAATTTCTTAATGGATTAAGTTTACATCAAGATCCTGATATGGATTTTACTGAAGAATCTTATCTTACTATTCGTGAAGGTAAGAGAAAGGTTAAGTATTTCTATGCAGATCCACAGGTAATTATTTCTCCACCAGATAAGCAGATTAATTTACCGTCTGAGGATGTGCATTTCCAGTTGGAAAGTACTGCTTTGGATAAGTTACTTAAAGCAGCAGCAGTATACCAATTACCAGATCTCTGTGTTGTTGGTGAAGCAGGTGTAGTTAAACTTGTCGTCCGTGATAAGAAGAATGATACATCTAATAGTTATTCTGTTCAGGTAGGAGAAACTGATAAAGAGTTTAGTTTTAATTTTAAGGTTGAGAATATCAAGATCATTCCTGGTTCTTATGATGTTATAGTATCTTCTAAATTACTCTCTGAGTTTACTAATAGCACTTATAATCTTAAGTATTATATTGCTTTAGAACCAGATTCTACTTTTGGATAATGTTTGAAACGATTCCTGTATTCTCTATAGATATTCATAAAGTTTATGTAGAAGAATGGTCTGAAAATAAAGATCTTATACTTTCTTACATGACTGATGGATATGATGATAGAACTATTTCGTTTACTGATTACTTTACTTATATGAGTCAAGGTCAACATCCACCATATAGGAATAAATTTCTCCAATTAATGAGTAAATATTTGAAAGAATTTCTATCTTATACAGAGTCTTCTGTATTTGATTTCTCTCAAATAGAAGGTCCTTGGTGTCAGAAGTATAAATCTGGCGATTATCATGCACCACATGATCATGGATCAATTGGATGGTCTTGTGTTTTATATGCTAAAATGAATCCAGAGGTTCATCATAGTACACAATTCTTTTCTCCTTTCCCTAATAATTTAGGGGTTAAAGAGAATAGATTGATTAGAGTGGATGAAGGGGATTTAGTAATATTTCCTGCAAGTCTTACACATATGGCTCCTCCACATTATAGTGAAACTGAAGAACGAATAATTATTTCTTTCAATTTAAATTCTAAAATTAAATAAATGGCAAATTGGGAAGTAACATATAGATTACCTACTACAGGAACAAAATATCATAAGGCTATTGTGCAAGCAGATAACCAAGTTTATGCTGGTAAAATATTTGATGCACAATATCCTACTGCTAAAAGATGTGGTAATGCCAGAAGATTATGAGTATAGATCTGGTTTGGGTTCATGAACTTGAATCTCATAAAATAATAAAACCAAAGATTATAAATCTTATTGAAAATTATGAGCAGGTTGGTGATTGTCCTGATCCAGTAACTAAGACTGATTTTTATGATGATACTAGACCAAATCAGCATCCTAATTATTTTTCTATTCTAGAACAAAATGCAGTATCTTTGTGGAAAGAAATCTGTAACAAATATTGGGTTAAGGACTTTACTACCTCTGGTTGTTGGTTTCAACAATATGTTAATAATTCTTGGCATGGTTGGCACGTTCATGGAAATTCGAGTATTTCTTTATCATATCTTTTAGAATTGCCTGAAAGAAAATTCAGTACAGAATTTGTTGATATTGAAAGGAATACAACATTTCAAGTTGATGTTGAAGAAGGTGATGTTATAATATTTCCATCTTATATAATACATCGCTCCCCTATTATTACAGATAGTAATGTTAGAAAAACTACTATTGCTATTAATTTAAATTTGGGTGATGTTAATGAAAATTTGATTAATCCAATCGATCCTATTTTTGATCATGAGTGACTTTATTTGGGTAGAGAAATACCGCCCTCAAAAAATTGAAGAATGTATCTTACCTGAAAACACCAAGAAGATGTTTCAGGATTTTTTATCTAAGGGTGAGATTCCTAATATGCTTCTTTCTGGACCACCTGGTATTGGAAAGACTACGGTTGCTAAATGTTTATGTAATCAGTTAGGGGCAGACTACTATGTCATTAACGGATCGGATGAAGGGCGTTTTCTTGATACTGTTAGGAATAATGCCAAGAACTTTGCGTCTACGGTATCTCTCACGAGTGAGTCGAAGCACAAGGTTATCATCATCGATGAAGCAGACAATACCACTCCCGACGTACAACTCCTTCTCAGAGCGAGTATTGAGGAGTTCTCCAAAAACTGTAGATTTATCTTCACCTGCAACTATAAGAATAAGATCATCGAACCACTCCATAGTCGTTGTGCTGTCGTTGAGTTTTCAGTAAATGGAAAAGAAAAGCAAGCAATCGCAGCCAAGTTTTTCGCTAGAATTAACTACATATTGGAGCAAGAACGGGTTGAGGCTGATAAAAAAGTCCTTGCCGAACTTATCAACAAACACTTTCCCGATTGGCGTAGGGTTCTCAATGAGTGTCAAAGATACTCGGTGGGAGGTAAGATAGATAGTGGTATATTGGCACACTTTAGTGATGTAAAGATTAATGATCTCACAAAAAACCTCAAGGCGAAGAACTTTTCGGAAGTACGTAAATGGTGTGTCAATAACTTGGACAATGATCCTTCTGTTTTATTGCGTCGCCTTTACGATAGTTTATACGAATCCCTTGTCCCTGCCTCTATTCCTGCTGCCGTTCTTGTTATTGCGAAGTACCAGTACCAAATAGCGTTTGTAGCAGATCAGGAAATAAATATGTTAGCATGTCTTACAGAAATCATGGTGGAGTGTGAATTCAAATGAGAACACAAAACAAAGAGAACTACTATTATGTCTTTTGGGTTATTGCTATGGTTGCTTTCATAGCACCTCAAGTAATGACTGCTATAGCATATCAAAGACTTGGTGATATTCTTAGTAGACCTATTCAAGTTGAAGTTGTAAACCCTATGAGGATAAAGATGGGTATATGAAACAAACCAATCTTGAAGAAAAAATTAAAATCGCAGAAGAGCGAATTAATGAATTGAACATCTTAATTACAGAATGGAGAAAACAAAATGATGAACAAAGAAAAAGTACGGAATCAAGTTAAGAGTAGATTTTATTACATCTTTTGGGGTGTAGCAACAGTATCTGTAGTATTGGGTCAACTATATGTTGGTTCTGGATATAGAATTTTTGCACAATCTTTGTTAAGAATATTTGATGCTGTTGAAGTAGAGGTTGGTAGAGATTATAATAATGAAAGATTTTATTAAACAATTAAAAAATCCAAAAACAAAAGAATATAATATTTTAAAAAAAGAAATACTTTCCATGAATTTTATGTGGAAGTATTTGGAACATTCTACTAATCCAGATGCTGATCAGGAAGGTTTTTCTAACATTCCGATGTATCAACATCCTATTGTTGCATCTCCAGATGCTAAAGAAGAATTTCTAATTCCAGTTGTAGAATCTAAGTATGTGGATATTGCATTCCAAGTTATACGACAGATATTTTCATATAATGAAATAGACTACAATCAAATTTATAGGTGTGTAGTTAATCAAATTCATTATTATGATGGTAGACCAAGTCCTCCACATGTAGATCATTACAATTGGGATCATAAGAATTGTTTAATTTATTTAAATTCCTTTAATGATGGTGAAATTGATGTTTATGATGAAGATGATTCTCTACACAGGTATAAACCTTTAGAGGATGATATCATCATTTTTGATGGTTTATATCATTCTGTGCATCAACCTGCACCACAAGAAAGAAGGGTTACTATGGTTATTACTTATTCATGAGACCAGAAACTAGAGAATCGATGGAAATGTTATTTTCTGCTAAATGGAACTTGCCAACAGCAGCAAAACATTGTAGACTAACACAAAAGGAAATGAAGATTACTTTTAATGAGTATTGTAATTTTCATCCACCTACCTATAATAAATTTGAAACTGCTATTCAGTTAGAACTTAAATTATGAGCAAGAAGGGACTTAAAACCCCACTTAGATATCCTGGTGGCAAATCTCGTGCCTGTACTAAGATGGGGCAATACTTTCCAGATCTTAGGGAGTATGTAGAATTTCGTGAACCATTCTTGGGTGGTGGAAGTGTTGCGATACACGTTAGTAAGTTATATCCACATCTAAAGATTACTGTTAATGATCTTTATGAACCTTTAATTAATTTCTGGATGAATCTCCAGATGTTTGGTGATGAATTATCTACCAATCTAAAGAACCTTAAAATCGCTCATCCTAATCAAGATTCTGCAAGATGTTTATTTGCAGAGATGAAAGATGTTATTAACGATAGCACACAGAATAATCTTGATAGGGCAGTTGCTTTTTATATTGTAAATAAGTGTAGTTTCTCTGGTCTTACAGAGTCATCTTCTTTCTCTGCACAAGCAAGTGATTCTAATTTCTCTTTAAGAGGTATTGAAAAATTGCCTGAGTACTCTGAGATCATCTCACACTGGCATATTAATTCATATTCTTATGAGTATTGTTTCCGAACAGATATTCATGATGGATTGTTTATGTACTTAGATCCTCCATATGATATAAAGGATAACCTTTATGGAAAGGGTGGAGCGATGCATAAAAGTTTTGATCACGACAAATTTGCTGCTGATTGCGATGCTCATAACGATACAAAAATGCTAATTAGTTATAATTCTGATCAATTAGTCAAGGATAGATTTAAAAACTGGAATGCTAGTGAATTTAAATTAACTTACACTATGCGTTCAGTTGGAGAATATATGAGAGAGCAGCAAGAGAGAAAAGAGTTGTTATTATTCAACTATAAATTATCGGAGGTAACAGTTGATGAATGAAGAACCGCATGTTAATGATCTATATGAAGATATGGAGAGACTTAATGCTTTATATGAAGAATTAATGTGGCCTCACGATGTAGCACTTGAGTTCTCTGCTGATTATGAAAATAATCGAATCATCATTTCGATGAAAGACGAAAAACAAAAACGACCCGCTTTATAGACATGATTTTAGTATTCATTATTGTAGGACTATTATTTTTTATTATGGGATATGGTTTGTATCTCACAATAGGACCAGGTAAAGTAGATTTACGAGATCCTATTGATGAACACGCCAAGATGCACGAATTAGGTATTGCACATGGTCACGGTGGAAATAAAGGTGCATATGAGATGTCTGGAAAGTTAGACCATAAGCACGATGAGTCTTAAGGATTATATTGGTCCTGATACTCCCAAGAAAGATTGGAATGATGAGAAGTGGTTACAACATGCTCATGTGATGGTTCATTCTCCTTGGATAGATGAAGAGGAAAGAGATTATTGGAAATACAAAATTAAAGAACTTACAAAATGATTGAAGTATATGATGATTTCTTTGAGGAAGATATTCAGAAAGAAATTTATGATAGGTTAATGAAACCCCATTGGGGTATATCTGGAGGAGACTCTAATAAACCTGAAATATTTTGGCATTATGATGGTCTAGAAGGTCCAAATCATAATGGATATTTTAGCGAATATCTTTATGAAAAAATATGTAATAAATTAGATGTAGAATTTAAAGGTGTTAAGAGGATATATGCTAATGGTCAAACTTCTGGTCAATGTGGAACACCTCATTATGATGACGGTGATCTGACTTTTTTATATTATCCTTCACCAGTTTGGTATCCTAATTGGCAAGGTCATTTAATATTTTTTGATAAGGATGGTGATGAAGTAAGTAAAATTGTAGAGCATAAAGCAAATAGAGCAATTTTATTTCCTGGTACAATTAAACATTATGCAGATGCACCATCCAGATTTTTTAATGGATTAAGAATTTCATTAGCATATAAATTATGGAAAAAATAATTTTTCTTTCTATAATATTTCTTGAGGAGTTTGTCAAAAGAACTCTTATTGGTATATACTATACATGGCAGAAGTTTGATTACTGGAACTTCAATCGCAAATTACCTAAATGACTGAATTGAAAGATTGGTTGAACTCAATCAACCAAACAAAAAAGAATTTGATTGATGAAGATCCTTCATTAGAAAAGGACTATGCTCCTTATATAATTAATCGCATTTATTCAGGTCATCTTGATTCCGTGATGTTTGCGAATGAAATGAATAAGTATTCATTCTTATCTAAGAAGATTCAATATGATTTTTATCTAAATAGTTTACGATCTAAGAAGAGGTTCTCTCCTTGGCTCAGAAAAGATAAGATTAAAGATCTTGATTATGTAAAACGTTACTATGGTTATAGTAATGA
>VTLG01009973.1_pt1 | contig 14810 bp, 3 predicted proteins | sample 4694571 | NCBI WGS metagenome assembly VTLG01 (sample SAMN12604809, study PRJNA352737) | marine metagenome | biome: ENVO:00000447; feature: ENVO:00000209|ENVO:00000569|ENVO:01000036; material: ENVO:00002151; isolation source: viral sequences binned using virsorter ...
AAATTAAATGAAGATATTCAAGTATTGGCAAATAATGATTACTATCAAAACTTATCATACTCAATACAAAGTCCAATTACTTGGAATGAATTAAAAAGTCCTGTCAATAATTTAGTTCATACTTCAGGTTTCAAAAATTTTGCAGACACTGGAATATCATCTACCTCAAGTGCCTTTCCAATAGAGGGAAGTGCAAAGATAACAACTTTCTTGGATGTTTTACCAACATTCGCCGAGATATTAAGAGTAGATACATTATACAATTTTGATGGTGCAAGAGATATATTTGTCGGCACTGGTACAACCGATCTAAATTTAGATAAATCGAAATCTAAGTTTATAGAACTTGAAAGAGTTAAATTAACAGATTTCATTGTGGCAAAATCAAATAATGTTTTGAATATTGATGACATTAGTTCACGTTATTCAAATTTAGAAAGTGATCCAAATTTATTCTTAGATATCTTACAAGTTCAACCATCTGATGGTTTTAATAGAGTTCTTACATTAGTCAAAAATCCTGAAAGTACTCAGACACAAATTGCAGAATTAATTATTTTAAATAATAATTCTGGCGTATATCTTCTTGAAAAAAGTAAGTTGAGTTCAGAATCTGACTTCACAAAATTTGAATTAGTAAATGAATCTGGTAGAAACTCCTTAAGATTTACACCATCAGATGAATTTAAATTTGATGTTGATTATGATATCAAACAAATTGAATCTAAATTTAATACAACTTTAACTGGAACAGGAACAAGTTCATTTGGTTTTGCAGATATAACTGGATCAGTTGTTAATGTCGGAGTAGGAACAACCTCTTCGATTATCAGTACATTTGCATCTGATAGTCTCTTCATTAAAACACAAGTTACTGATACTGTGACTAATGATATGAATTATGTTGAACATCTGGTAGGAAGAGATGCAACAAACACATATTTTACAGAATCATATTTTGATTCCAATCAAGGAACATTTAGTTCAAATTTCTTAGCAACATTTAGTCCATCACTTTCTGGAATTGGCAATAGTATTATATCATTTAATGTAACTAATACAAGATCTAATCCAATAAGAGTTAGATCAAGTATCATTGGATTTAGTAGTATTAATGCTGGTATTGGAACATATAGATTCTTAGCAACAGGTCAAGCAGATGAGAGTGAAAGAACTCAGTTAGTTGAATCTAAATTTGAACAGAAAGCAGGAATAAGCACGATTGCATCACTAGATAAAAATAAATTTATTGCTTTAAAATCGACTGCTCATGTAGCGACTGCAACATCAGAAGCATTACACCAGATATATGTTACACATAATGGCACTGAAATATTTACTAGTCCAAGTGAATATCTGTCAATAGTAAATGGTATAGGAGAAAATTCTGCTGATCCTCCTCTAGGAATAGGAACTTTCCATGCAAAGTTTGTGGGTAATAATTTTGTTCTACAATTCATACCAGATGTTGCTAGTGGTATAACAACAGTAAGATCTTTAAATGAAGTATTCTATTCAGAGACTGATGAAAAAACTAAAATAGGATCTGTTAATTATCCAAATCCATTAGTTTTTGGAAAACTTACTCAGTCCTCTAATTTGAATTTCTTCAATGCCTTAAATGGTAATAGAATAAACAGAAGAAACTTTGAATTAACAACTAATAATATTCCAATTTTTGCCAAAACATTTAATCCAACAAACCCATCAATTATAAACATTGGAACTGGTAAAACATTTACAATCAAGGATCATTTCTTCAGAACAAACGAAGAGTTAATTTACACACCTCAAGCATCTTTCGTTGGAGTTGGTTCAACACCGATGATGTTTAAACATGATGGTGATAGTAATACCTCCCCACTACCCACTTCAGTGTTTGCAATTAGAACTAGTGATGATCAATTCTCAATATCAACAACAAGAGGAGGAAATGCTGTCACACTAGTGGATGCGGGAGAGGGTAATAATCATCAATTTGAAATGGCAAAAGGTCTTTCAAAGGCATTGATTACAATTGATGGTCTAGTTCAACATCCTATTGCTCAAACAGATTTAGTTTATCAACTTAATGGAAATATAAGTGCTGCTTCAACAATATTCAGTTTGAGTGGAATATCATCTATAAATCTTGAGGATCTCGTTAAGATAGATGATGAGTTTATAAGAGTCACTAATGTAGGAATAGGAACATCAACTACAGGACCTGTCAGTGGTTTAGGTACATTCCCAATAATTAGTGCACAGAGAGGTTATGTTGGAAGTTCTGCTGCTTCTCATAGCAATTCAAGTAACGTTACTATTTTTAAAGGTTCTTATAATATTGTTGGTAAAGAAATTCACTTCAGTGAGGCACCAAGAGGTAACACTTCAATAGATGTTGATGAATCTAATTTGCCGCCAGCAAGGTCTGATTTTGAGGGCAGAGTTTATTTGAGAAATGATTATAGCACGAACAGGATATATGATGATATTTCAAATAAATTTACAGGCATTGCATCGACATTTGAATTAAAATCAGGAGGAATAGCAACATCAGGTATTGGAAATACTGGAGGAAACGGTATTCTCTTTATTAATAATATATTCCAAAGTCCATCAACTGTTAATAATTCAAGGGGTAATTATAAAGTTGTTGAAAATGTTACCTCTGGAGTGTCTACAACAACTGTGATTTTCTCTGGAATAACAACAGTAGCAGATGGAGATATTATTACAAATGATACGGATGTGAATCAAAATGATTTACCTAGAGGTGGTGTAATTGTATCTCTTGGATCTTCAGGTGGATTGGGTTATGCACCTTTAGTTCCGGCAATTGTAAAACCTCAGATATCTACCGGAGGAACAATCACATCTATAGTGGGAGTTGCATATAGTGGTGCATCTAATAATATTTCAACTGCTTCTTATGATAATAATACTGGAGTTTTAGAAATTACAACTGTTGGTAAGCATAATTTGAGAATCGGTTATGCCGATGAAGTTTTTCTATCTAATTTAGAGTTTAAGTGTGCTGCTCCACATGCTGGTGTTACAACAACTATTTTCCCCGATGGAACAATAGGAGATAAGTTCTCTGTAGTATCAATATCATCAACAAATACATTTAAAACTCAAGTTGGACCAAGCACAATTCCACACACATTTGTTGGTGGAGGAATTGTTAAAAATTGGTTTGGTAATCTTACATTTGGTTCAGGATACAATACTGGTGTTACAACAAATGGTGTATCAGTCGCAGCAACAGTATTTGATCCTGGTTATGATCATGATTTTATAAGTGCAGATGCAAACGCGGTGACAGCAAATACAGGAATAGGGTTTACCCCATCTGATGCATCATATGATCCAGTGACAGGAGATTTAGTTTTATTCATAAGTGGCACTGGAATTCAAACACATGGATTGACAGATAGTAATACAGTTCAGATCGCAACAGGTTCTATATCATTCGCTTGTTCAAAAGATGATTATTCAACAATTCATTCATATCCAAGATCGACAGATCCTGTTGCAGGTATATCTACTGCAATTTTATCATTTAATGCTGATACAATTACAGTAAATGTGGGTGCAAATGTAGGTTCAGGAGCAAAAATTACTACCACAATAGGAGTTGGTGGAACTCTATCATTTAATATTGTTGATGGTGGAACTAATTATAAAGAACCTGAAATATTTGTTCCTAGTCCATCATATAGTAATATGTCTATTGAAGGTATTTCAAGAGTTGGATTTGGAACAGGTCCTGAAACTGGTATTGGTGCATTAATTAGTGTAAGCGGAGTTACCACAACAGGAATTTTAAATTTTGAGTTAAGCAGAACTGGATATAACTTTAGAAAGGGTGATAAATTTACACCAGTAGGTTTAGTTACTGACAAGAGTTTTACAAGAGCAGAACCATTTACTCTCGAAGTTTCAGAAATTTATCAAGATAATTTCTCATCTTGGCAGTTTGGTGAATTCGACTTTGTTGATTCAATTAAATCACTACAAAATGGATCTAGAACAGTATTCCCATTACGTTATAATGGTGAATTGTTGAGTGTAGTAGTAGATGATGATTCAGATATCATTGCTCAAAATATATTGCTTATATTTGTAAATGGTGTAGTCCAAAGACCTGGTGAAAACTATCAATTCGAAGGTGGCACCGTATTTTCATTCACTACTGCTCCATCGGAAAATGATGATATTTCAATTTATGTGTATAAAGGAACAGCTGGAATTGATAGTGCTCTAAGCACAGACATTAACAAAACCTTAGAAGAGGGTGATAATGTTCAGATAGTGAGATCACCAGAAATAAACACTTCCATTTCACAAGATGAGAGAACTGTATTTGAACTCACTAGCAAAGATAGATTTGAAACTAATGTCTATGAAGGGCAGGGTATAGATGATATCAATTTTAAACCATTAAATGTATATAAGCAAAAGAATGATAAAATTATTAATGGTAGAATTGTTCCAAAAACAAGAGATTCAATCGCAACTCAAATATATCCTACTGCGAAAGTAATAAAACGTATTACTACTACTTCTACTAAAATATATGTTGATAATGCTGATTTCTTTAATTATGAGGATGAAGGAAATCCTGATTTCAATGTTAAATTAATTCCTAATGCTACGGTGCCAACAGTTGGTATACTATCAGCAACAGTTTCTAATGGTCAGGTAAACTCTATAAGTATTGCTTCAAGTGGAGCTAATTATACAACTGCACCAACTATAAGCATAAGTGCTCCACCATCAATTGGAGTTGGAGTTGGAACAACTGCTACTGCAACAGTAACCGTGAATAGTGGAATTATCAATGGAGTTACAATTACCAATGCAGGTTTTGGATATACAGTTGCTCCTAGTGTTCTTGTTCAACCTCCAGTTAGAGAAACTGAAATAATTAAAGTAGAAGCAGTCACTGGTTTTTCTGCAACTATCACTAGAATTGAAGTGGCTGGAAGTGGTAGCACAACCATTAAATTTTATGTATCAAGAACTGATGGAATTAATTTTCCTACTTTAGATTCTGGTTCTAATGGTGATTACATATTCATCAGTAACACAACAAATGGTCATGGTGTTACATCATTAACTCATGGTGGAAATTCTATAGGTGTTGGAACAACATTCTTTGATAATGTATATCAAGTGTCATCTATAACTAAATCCGGTACAAATGCAGAAATAGTATGTAAAGCAACTGTGACCGCTCCTGACAATTCACTGGATACTGGTGTTTTACCTAACATTGGTACTTTATCATTTGGTAAATTAACATCTCTAACTAGATCTGATTCACCTTTATCAATAGATGTTAGAGAATTCGAAGTGGATTCAGGTTTATCTACATTCCCATCAATTCAAAGGTCGGGTGGGGATTATACTCTTAGAAAAACTGGTGCTTTACCTAAGACTCAATAAACTGTTATAAATATATAAAAAACTATAAATATGCCAGCAATAGTTACAGATCAATTTAGAATAATTAATGCAAATAATTTCGTTGACTCTATATTAGACTCATCAAATTCTTATTATGTGTTCTTAGGATTATCAAATCCTATTAATAATACTAATCCTGGTTTTGGTAGAACAACCTCTACTTTCTGGCCATCGGATCCAATTGATAATTTTCAAAACCTTTCTCATAATAAAGACACAATATTATTTGGTAAGAAAATTTCTAGTGCTAATATAAGAAGAGTTGTTAAGAGAAATAATTGGGTTGCAAATACAAGATACGATATGTATCGACATGATTACAGTATAATTAATCAGTCACCCAACTCAAAACAGTCAAGTTTATATAATTCAAAATATTATGTTGTAAATAGTGACTTGAGAGTTTACTTGTGTATTGATAATGGATCGTCAGGTGCACCAGGTAGTGATTCAGCAAAAGGTGGTAACTCACTTGATGAACCAACCTTTACAGATACAGAACCCTCTGCTGCTGGCACAAGTGGTGATGGATATGTTTGGAAATATCTTTATACAATTTCTCCTAGTGATATCATAAAATTTGATTCAACAGAATTTATAGCACTACCAAATGAATGGTCAACATCAACTGATTCTCAAATACAAACAGTAAGGGAAGCAGGAGATTCTAGAATAAACAATAATCAAATTAAAAAAGTTTATATAGAGAATAGTGGTAGCACCGTAAATTCTTCCTATCAGGAAGGTAGTCATTCTCTGAATATTTTAGGTGATGGAACAGGTGGAATTGTGAATGTGACAGTCAATCCAAATGGAAAAATAACAAAAACAATTGTTACGAGTGGTGGAACTGGATATACTTATGGTATTGTAGACTTAGGTCCTATTCAGGTCACGACAACAATATCATTAGAAAATAGGGCAAAATTAATACCTATAATTCCTCCATCAAGAGGACATGGATATGACTTATACACAGAACTTGGTGCAGATAAAATTTTAATTTATACAAGATTTGATGATTCTACACCTGATTTTCCAACTACTACTAAATTTTCTCAGGTTGGAATACTAAAAAATCCTTCAACATTTGCAGATGAAGATACAACTTTTGATGAAATAAATTTTTCATCTGCATTTGCGATGAAATTATCAGGAAATCCTGCTACAACACCTGCTGTTGGAAGTATCATAACTCAGGGAACAGCAAAAGGATATGTTACATCTTATAATACACAAACTAATGTCTTAAAATATTCAAGAGACAGATCTTTGTATTTTGGAGGTGATACACCAACAAATCAAACAGATTATGTTGGAGTAAGTTCTGAAAGTAAAATAACTGAATTTGTACAGGGTTCTGGAAATGTAGAACCTCTTGGAATTGGTATATCAGTTTTCAATGGTAGCACTACAGTTGTTAGTAACAAGGTAGTCAATTTGGGTGTAAATTTCACAAATGGTCTTGCTAATCCTGAGATAAATAAACAGACAGGTGAAATAATTTATATTGATAATCGTGGCCTAGTAACAAGGGACGCAAGGCAAAAAGAAGACGTTAAAATCATTCTGGAATTCTAAAACAAATGGCACAAAAATCAAACTTAAATGTAAGTCCATACTTCGATGACTTCGATTCAGATAATAATTTTTACAAGGTATTATTTAATCCAGGTTTTCCAGTTCAGGCAAGAGAATTAACTACTTCACAATCAATTTTGCAAAATCAAATTGAAGATTTTGGAAGTCATTTATTTAAGAATGGATCTGTTGTTATACCAGGTAATATTGTATTTGATAGTAGATATCATGCAGTAAAGTTAAACTCTACAAATTTCGGAATAGATATATCTCTTTATATTAATAATCTTGTTGGAAAAATTATCACAGGTAGAATATCGAATATAAGTGCAACAGTTGAAAAAGTTGCATTACCAACCACTGATCCTATTGATGATATTACCATATATGTAAAATATATTGATGGAAATGATAACTTCGAAACAAGTTCATTTGAAGATGGGGAGGCACTTATATGTGATGAAAATATACCATATGGCAATACAACGATTCAAGCAAATACAGATTTTGCTTCTTTGATTAGTGTAGATGCCACATCCATAGGATCTGCTGCATCAATTGGTAAAGGTGTTTATTTTATAAGAGGTTATTTTGTTAATGTATCACAACAAACATTAATTTTAGATTATTATACTAATACACCTACTTACAGGGTAGGATTGAAGGTAACAGAATCTTTTGTAAGTGCAAAAGATGATTCATCATTATATGATAATGCTAAAGGATTCACCAATTTTGCTGCGCCAGGCGCTGACAGATTAAAGATAACTCTTTCATTAACTAAAAAATTAATAACTGACATAGATGACACTGATTTTGTTGAATTACTCCGTGTAACTGATGGTAAAGTAAAGAAAATTCAAACAAAAACTAGATATAATTTACTAAAAGACTATATCGCAGAAAGAACTTATGATGAATCTGGTAATTATACAACAAAACAATTTATACCCTCACTTCACAATTCATTAAATGACAAAATCGGTAGTAATGGTATTTTCTTCGAAGATCAAATAACAGATCAAGGGAATACTCCATCTGATGACTTAGCAGTAATTAAACTATCACCAGGTAAAGCATATGTTAAAGGATATCAAGTAGATAAACCATATACTTCAATTATTGATGTAGAAAAACCAAGAGATACTGAAAAAATAAACAGTGTAACAATACCATTTACATCACCAAATAAATTGACAGTATATAATGTAAGAGGAGTTCCTAAAAATGGTGAAATTGTTGAACTTTTTAAGTCTTATACAATTGATGGACAAACAGCAGGAGAAAATATTGGTAGTGCAAGAGCATATGGATTTAATTTAAAGGATAGTGAGTATAAAGATGATTCCACTAAATGGGATTTGCATCTATATGATATTCAAACAAAAACTGATTTAATTTTAAATAGAACTCTTAATACATCCGAAGCACCTTTATCATCCTTAATTGTTGGTAAAAGTAGTGGTGCCATAGGATTTTCTATATCAAATGGAACACCTGGTGGAGTATTAAGTGTAAGACAAACATCTGGTAAGTTTATAAAGAATGAAATATTAGAGATTAATGGAGTTGAGTTTCCTGTTGGTGTTGGAACTGTAAATACATTTGGCGTAGAGGACATAAAATCTATAGGACAATCAGGCATAACAGATTTTCCACAATTCTTTGCAAGAACTGTTCTTCAAAAATCACCTTTACCTAATGGTGTGAATAAAATAATTGTTGATAGTTTAGGTATTGCAACTGCAACTAACTTTGCCAGTGGAGGTTTTAGTGGTATTAAAACAGATTCCATAATAAGATATAATAATCCAGAGTATGGTGAGGAAGTTTACAATAGAATTGTTTCTGTCAATGATAATGGTAAGTCAATAACATTAGAAGCGATTGGATCTGGTACCACTGATGTTTTTACAGGTTCATTACCAAACCTAGGAATTTCTACAATAGCAAGATCTTTTGATGTCAATTTAGGTGTACCAATTATACGTACTAATGAAACTGGTCTGTTTGCGCCTTTACCTGATGAAAATATTTCTTCAATTGATTTAAATAGATCTAATTTATTATTAAGTAAGCAGATTACAGGAGAGGAAGTTACTGGTAATCAACTAGTTATAAACACATCTGATACAGATTTAACTGATGTAGCATGGGCAGCATTCGATGAGGAAAGATATTCAGTTCACTTTAAAAGTAGTGGCACCAGTGGTCATATTGGAGCAATAACTAATGATACATTTGTATTATCAGGAAATAATGCTACAATTTCTGGATTAGAAGATAGTAATAATGTAGTTGTAAACACAACTGTTCAGAAAAATTTCATTGAAAGTAAGTTAAAAATATATAATCGTAGTGAAAAATTAACTGTAAATAAATCTAAAAATGAAATTTCGGGAGTTACTACAGCGATTGGAGATGGTACAACAGCACTTGCTGATGGATTATTATTCAATAGATTTTTTGGTTTAAGAGTTCAAGATGAAAGAATATCTTTAAATCGACCTGATGTCGCTAAGTTAATTGCGGTATATGAATCAGTTGATGCAAACGAACCAACATTAGATAAATTAAAATTTAGTGCATCGGTTGCAGTTTCAAATAATTGTGTAGTAGGAGAAATAATAACTGGATCTGATTCTGATGCTATTGCAAGAGTAATTTCAACAAATGCAGAAATTAACGGTTCTGCCGATCCAAATAGTATAGAAATTGTTTATCTTAATAACTCATCTTTTGTCACAGGAGAGGTTGTTACATTTACCGAATCTAATATTCAATCATCTATTGAATTAATAGTGACAGGAGTTAGAAAAGATTTAACAACATCATATAAACTTGACAAAGGTCAGAACACAGAATTTTATGATTATTCAAGTATTATTAGAAATCAAGGTGTTCCAGAACCAACCAGACAACTGTTGGTAATCTTTGATCATTATACAGTTCCATCTGATGATACGGGAGATGTCTTTACCGTTTTAAGTTACGATGGTGAAAGATATGCCACTGATATCCCTTATATTGATCAATATAAGGCATCAGATACTCTTGATTTTAGACCAAGAGTTGATGTATTTACAGCAACCGATAAATCACCATTTGATTTTTTATCAAGAACATTTAACAGTTCGTCTAATATATTCTTAAAAACTAGTGAAGGTGCAGTTGTAAATTATGAATACTATCTTCCTAGAATTGATAAACTATATTTGAACTCAAAAGAAGAGTTTGTTGTTCAAAAGGGTGTTTCAGCAAGATATCCAAAACCACCTCAAAAGAGTGAGGGTTTATTAGAAATTGCTCAGATTTCATATCCGGCATATCTTTACAATCCACAAGATGCAATATTTAAATTAATTGATAATCGCAGATATACTATGAGAGATATCAGTGATATTGATGATAGAGTAAAGAATTTAGAAACAACGACATCTCTAACACTACTTGAGATGGATACTAGAACTCTTCAAATTCAAGATGCGGAGGGTAGAAATAGATTTAAGTCTGGTTTCTTTGTTGACGATTTTTCTACAACTAACTTTATTAATAGAGCATTTACTTCTGCAGAGATAAATCCAAATACAAACGAATTAGTTCCTATCAGATCGAGAAACGCAATCAAACTTGATTTAGCACCAGCAGATTTAAATAATGACTCTGGAAATTTCCCATTACTTGATCCAAATTTACAAAAAACAGGAAGAGCAATTACTTTAAAATATGATGAAGTTGATTGGTTAGAACAATCATTTGCTACAACTGTAGAAAATGTTAACCCCTTCCATGTTGTAGTGTATACTGGAAATATTGTTTTAGATCCAACAAATGATGTTTGGACAAGAACAGTTCAGTTAGAGGATAGAAATATAACAACAACTCGTAATAATGAAGTTAATTTGAATCAAAATATTGATTTAAGTAGATTTAATTTTGCTGATGTTAATAGAAGAAATGTAAACAGAAGAGTAGCAAGTAGTTCCCGTCGAGGTACAACAAGCACTACCACACGAATTCGTGCTGGTGGGCAGAGAGATGTGAATATCAATCAAACAACAAGAAATACATTCACGACTACAGATGTATCAGTAAGAAACGTATTAATTTCTTCTGATGTTGACTCATTTATGAGATCAAGAAATACAGAGTTCGTTGCATCAAACTTAAAACCAAAAACTCGTTACTATCATTTCTTAGATAATAAGAAGGGTGTTGACTTAGTTCCAAAATTAATAGAAATTAAAAAATCAGATGGCACTGATGGATCAGATGGTGTTTTTCAAATCGGTGAAACAGTTGTTGGCACAATTGGAAATGATACAAGATTAAGATTCAGACTTGCTCAACCAAATCATAAGAGAGGTAAGTTCGATAATCCAACAACTACCTACTTATCAAATCCTTATTCTAAGGTTACTGCAGGAGGCACAGCAGAGGGATTACCATTAATATACAGTCAGACATCATCTATATTAAATGTTGATACTGAGGCGTTAGCAGAGGAGGCAGAGGGAAGTTACTCTGGATATGTTAAGAAGGATATGAAACTTGTTGGAAAGACAAGTGGTGCTGTTGCTTATGTTAAGGATGTGAGATTAATTGCAGATGGCAGTGGTGATGTTTTAGGAACATTCTTCTTGAAAGATCCAAATTCAAAACCACCAGGACCTAATGTAAAAGTCGAAACTGGAACAAAAACATTTAGATTATCATCTGATATAAACAATGATCCTGGTTTACCAGGCAGTAGCGATATATCTTTCGCAGAGGTAAATTATGTTTCTAATGGTACTGTAGAAAGATGGCAGAATGAAGTCACAACAGCAAACACAGTTAATAATATTAACTTGACTGCTAATATTGGATTCAGTGTAAATACCATCAATGTTGATACAATTACAACAGAGTTCTATGATCCTCTTGCTCAGACATTTGTTGTTGGTGGAAATATTGAAGCACCTTCTGACATTGATACGAATGATGATATTGATGGTGCGTATTTAACGTCAGTTGAAGTGTATTTTGCAAAGTGTGATCAAAAATCTGCACCTATTACTTTCCAAATAAGAACTACACAATTAGGTATACCTACTAGAAGGGTAATTGGTACACCTGTTGTTCTTTTCCCAGATTCTGTAGTTGGAACAGATGCTGAAGGAAATGATATTTTACTTAAGGATAATACATCCTCTGATAGTTCTGTTGGAACTAAGGTAACATTCCCTGAACCAATTTACTTACCACCCGGCACCGAATATGCGTTAGTATTAGTTTCTGATAAGAGTATGGATTATGAAGTGTGGACTGCGATTATGAATGAACCCACTGTAAATACTCAAAATTTACCGACTGCAGAACAGACCACATACTCCACACAGTATGCAATGGGAGCATTATTTAAATCACAAAATGGTTCAATCTGGTCAGAAAATCAATATCAAGATATGAAGTTTAAATTATATAAAGCAAACTTCACATCTAATTCAGGAACTGCTATTTTCTACAATCCTGATATAACTCTTCCCGATGATCCTACACCAGATGAAAATAGTGTTGAAGTTCCGAGATTGTTAGATAATCCAATCTTAACTTTACCTAAGAAAGGAAGAGTCGGAATCGTATCATTTAAACCAAGTGTCAATACTACTCTCGCAACTAATTTATCTGCTGGTAGACAAATAAATGCGTACAATAAAGTAGATAGCACTGCTGTAATTGAGAGAGTTGGTGGAAGACCATTATCTGTTGGTATAGTAAACGGAGGTACAAATTATGTTACTGATTCAAGTGTTACTGTATACAATATCCTTGGAGAAGGAACTGGATTAACACTTAATATTACTAGTGTTGATTCTAATGGATCTATTACTGGTATTTCAACCGTGAATTCTGACTCTCAAAATGGATATAGGGTTGGCGACATCGTGGGAATCGTAACATCATCAGTTTCTAGTTTAAAAGGAAGAGGTGCACAGATAGGTATCACTGAAATTGATAATATTGATACATTATACTTAACAAACATTCAAGATGAGGATGCTTCTTGGAATAGTTCAGTAAATAATGATTTACAATATCGTAGTGGAACAGGATCTTTAAGTTCTGGAGTAAATGTAAAATCATTCACTCCTAGCGGAGCACCCAATGATGGAAATCATTTAATTATTGAAGATTTTGAACATGGAATGTATTCAGATTCAAATAAAACTAAATTACAAGGTATAAAACCAGATACTCCAAATGTGAAATTAGTGGGAAATATTTCTGCAACTGATACTCAATTGGAAGTAGGAGCAGCACAAACATCAAAATTCAATTCATTTGAGGGTGCATTAGTTGCCCCAAATAATCCAGGATATGTCAAACTAGGAGATGAAATTATTTCCTACACTGGTGTTACCGCTGCAGGTTTTCTTGATTCACTCTCTAGAGGTATTGATAACACTATTGCACAACCTCATGGTCAAATCAATGATGTTGAATTACAAAAGTATGAAATAAGTGGAGTATCACTAAGAAGAATTAATAATGTTACTAAAAATGTAGAAGATACAGATCTTAAATTAGATTCATATATGATCACTTTTGATAGAAGTGCAACTGGAAGTTTGGGAATCAATAGAAGCGTTAATAGAAATGTTGGTGGTGTAAATGATAAATTACCCGCACTTAATTTTAACGAACAAAAATTTGTAGGTGGTGGTAATGTTCATTCGTCCACTAATATAATGTATGGTGCAGTTGTTCCGACATTTAATTTATTGAATCCAGGTTCTGATACTGACACTGTTGCATCAATTAGAACAGTTTCAGGCAAGAGTGTTGATGGAACTGAAACTCCTTTTGTAGATCAAGGATTTGAACCAATTGAAATTAATCAATTTAATCAATTAACTTCATCTCGTATTGTTACATCTAAATTAAATGAAGACACATATCTTGGTAATTTACCTAGAAATAAATCACTGACAGTAAATCTAACTTTAAGTAAATTACCATCTTCTGCATTATCACCAATTATACGAACAGATACTGCGTTTGTTGAGTTAATTAACAATCGTCTTAATGATCCTATTGGTGCAGAAAATTATGCGATAGATGGTAGAGTTGGTAATATTGCAAATGATCCTCATGCAGCAACTTACATGTCAACAATAGTTGATTTAGTCAAACCTGCCACATCACTTAAAGTTTTATTCTCTGCTTACAGAGACGAGACTGCAGATATTAGAGTTCTATATGCATTAAAGAAACCAGATGATGGTGATGAACTTAGATTTGAACTATTTCCTGGTTTTAAAAATTTAATTGATACAACTGATGATGGAAATGGAAATCTTGTAATTGATTCAACTAAAAATGATGGTAGACCAGATGTATTCGTACCTGCTAGTTTGGAAAATGAATTTTTAGAATATCAATTCACTGCTGAAAACTTATCAGAATTTACTGGTTATGTAATTAAGATAGTGATGTCTGGTAAGAATCAAGCAAGACCCCCAAGAATTAAAGACCTTAGAACAATTGCTGTAAGATGATTAGAGTTGAAGGGCACAAAAATCTTTATCGTGACGAAAATACAGGTGCGATTGTAAACTGTGATGACGTTGCCTATGAAAATTATGTGCGTAGTGTTAAGGCATCGGAAAAGAAGAAAAATGAAATTGATAAGATGAAGAATGATATACAAGATATCAAAGATGCATTAAAAGAATTGAAGGAGGGGATTAACTTAGTCATAAATAGTAAATAATATAGTATTGTTAAATAGA
>VTLG01011735.1_pt1 | contig 14809 bp, 29 predicted proteins | sample 4694571 | NCBI WGS metagenome assembly VTLG01 (sample SAMN12604809, study PRJNA352737) | marine metagenome | biome: ENVO:00000447; feature: ENVO:00000209|ENVO:00000569|ENVO:01000036; material: ENVO:00002151; isolation source: viral sequences binned using virsorter ...
GTCTAGTACGAATATGTTCATAGTTCCACCACCTCTTCTAACTCTGCATCCTCATAATCTTGTGTCTCACAACCATACAACTCACCACTTATATGTATTCCTCCGTCTTTCACTAAAATTTTCCTTGCTTCCTCTTCACTTTCTGCCTGTATAGTATAACCATAACAGCATGGCACTGTAAATGTATATTCATTCATCTATATTCTCCTCTATATGTAGTCCATAATCATCTTCTAATTCTACTCTGCTAACATCTTTTCCAATATCATCTGTTATAAGTTTTACAGCATCATCTACAGTATTAAAAAGCATAATTTCTTTTTTATCCATAACAAACTCTTTGCCATTTAATCCAATGCCTTCTGGATGTCTATATATTCTATATTTCATCTTCCTTCTCCTCTAATTTATCTTCATAAAATTGAACAGTAGCTACAACACCTCTTGTTACACTTGTTACAACTTGAAAATCAACATCATAAAATTCATTATCAAGTCTTTTTAATAGTTCATGTTCTGTTAGTTTATCCATCTTCATTCTCCTGTATATTCTCTATAATATCACAAATATAAATATCTCCATTCTGTACAGCATTGATTAAAAATTCTTTATGATTAATAATGCCATTGTCTAAATTTTCACCTGTTTGTTTATCTACAATTAAACTTCCAATGTCTACTATATATTCAGCTACCATTTACTTTCTCCTTTTTCAGAAGATACCCCCAAAGTTTCATCTACACGCAAGAGCTTCGGTTAATAGGATTCCCATCTCAAAAGAGGTGTAACTGTCCCTCCTAACAGGTATCTCCATTTCCAGAAATACTACAGATTAAAAACCTTGTCAACAAAAAAAAGAGCAGTCTAATTAAAGACCACCCTTTTTCGGAAGATACCCCCAAAGTTACTTGCACACTGATTACCTTCGGTTAATAGAATTTCCCATCTAAGATGTGCCTGACCCATCTAATAGGTATCTTTATATAGGCAAGATCTCGGTCTGCATTTCGTTCAGCTCTTATTAAGTGAATTTGTCTAGAACACCTATCACACCTATATTACTTTTGTTGGCATATTTTATACTCCTTGTGTCAATTCACTGAGACAGGTATAATTTTAAGCATTTAGCCTGTACTGACAATAAAGTCCTTTCATGCCTGCACCAACAAAACTCTTTTCTATACAGAGACTGACAAAACTACATTGTTTGCTGTATAAGACCAATTGTTAATTGACAAATTGCCACAACTTATTTCAATCAATCTCTCTATAGGAATGTTTCTATATCCTTTCTGTTTTACATCATAAACTGTTAAGTATTTTGTTCTATCATTGTGATCAAAACCACCTTTCAGATGTTTCTTTACACCAAGCCGACAATTCATCACACGAAACTCTCCATCTTTCTTGACAAACTTTGCTGTGAAAAACTTTCCCTGTACACAAGAAGGCAACACCTCTGACATTTCATCTTTTCTGACAATATAATATTCAAGGTCTGTCATTGCTTTTCTCCTTAAATGCTTCTGGATGGTCTGGTCTGACATAATCACTCCAAAATGCTCTTAATGTTTGCCCTTTATGTTCTCCACTGTCGCAGGTGTGTGTTTGATGTGCTAACTTTGTTTCTTCTACTACAGCATCTATAGCATCTTCAACTCGGTTTATCTCCTCATAAGTAATGTATCGTATTCCACACTCCTCAATGTTTCTTGTAAGTTCTTTTGTAACATTGACAAGTTTTAGTACAGCATCACTTATCTGACTTTGTTCTTCTTTCTTCTGGCTTTGTTCTTCTTTCTTTTTCTTAGGCACAGCTTTCCTCCTTTCATAATCTCTGGCTTCGTCTTCTATCCATTTAAGAAATGTATTTTTAGCCATAATGTTTTTCCTCTTCTTTCTTAGTTTTCTGTACCTTATACCCATTCAATTTGTCTGTCAACTCTTTTATTCTTTTATAGGCAGAATAAAGCTGTTTGTTTAAATCCTGTATATTCTTTTTATATATCTCTTCCCTGTTCATCCTCTTCACCACTCATAGTTTTATATATATCTTTAATTGTTGATATAGCAGGTTTTGGAAATACTCTATCCTGTACATGAGATATTATTTCTGACAAATCCTTGCCTTCTACTTCTCCCATAGCTTCCTCTATATCCATTTGCCATGCTTTCATTTTACCCATCTGACAAATCCATCTCTACTTGTTTCTCATCTTTCTGCTGACAAATTTCTAAAATTTGCTGACAAAGTATCTTTTGATCAGATCGTCTTGACAAATCCATATTGTGAACATTTACTGACAAAAGTATATTTTCATTTTCATCTACTAATCTAATGGTATACATTTTTATTACCTCATAAATTCATCTGCATCTATAATGACAAAAACCAAAGTATCATTCTCAATTTGCTCTGTCAAGTCTTTATATAACTTTTTTTTCAAATTGGGAAAATACTTTGGTTTTTTAAGGATTATTCTGACTTCTATTTCGTACTCTTCAGTCATGCTCTGAATACTTGCTAGGAGTAAGAGGCATGTACTTTTCCAGTACAGCTATCTTATCATCAGCATCAGCAATAGCTTTAATCCATTTATCTGCTTCACTGACAATATCAGAGTGTTCTCCAATACCCACAGCTTTATTATACAATATTGACAAATTTACTTTTGCTGTATCTTTTTCTGCTAAATATCTAGATTTGAGTACATCAAATATATTCCTGTCAAAATAATCTAAACTCATTCTGACACCTCTCGACAAATATCTATCTTGTCTCCATGAGCTGTAAGTCTTCCAAGCCAATCAGCAAATTCTTCATCTGACTGTGCTTGTTCCTCAAGTTTGTTCACTGTGTTCTCAGAAGGCCAAGGAAAAGGGGGACAATCACTATTTGTCCTTTGTCCTACTAGACTTCCTACGCAACCTGTTAACAGTAGACTTGAGATCCCTACCACGAATGTCAATGTTCTGATATTTTTTAAGAAGTTTGTTAGATTTTTCAAGGGTTTTTCTCCTTTCTTCTCTTTTTCCACTATCTCTAATAAAAAAGAACAGAAAGGCATTCTTTACAAGTCCTGTTATTATTCCTGACAAAAAACTAAACATTGGCTGTCCTTTTCTTTTTAATGTATTTTAGGTTTATCTTCCTTATCTTCATTTAAGCTATCTCCCATATCATATATAATTCTCTGTATAAGAATTGTTAGAAAATGAGTATAACCAATTCTTGGATCTGGAAATAATTTCTGGCAAAGTTCTAAACACAAATATCCAAGCACAGTAACTTGGTCTGACAAGTTCATACCTTTTTCACTGTACTCACTTGTTAGCTCAACAACCTTCTTTTCAAATTCATCATTTAAAACTTCCATAATTATTATTATACAGCATATATATAACTTGTCAAGTAAAATATATATTATATCTCCCTACCCATTACTAGCAAGTTTTTTATATCCTCCTCCTCCATTACTAGTAAGTTTTTTTATTCCCCTCCCCCCTCTGTCCATTACTCATACCTTTTTTAAAAAAATAAATAATATTATTGACAAGTTATTCTGAAGCTGTATAATAATTAATTGTTATTAATTTTTAAAGGTATTGACATGGAAAAGCATATAAACAGAAATAGATCATTTGATAGATTATCATATACTATCTATGATAAGAAAGCAAGAGAAGCAATGGTTAAATATTTAACTGCTAATAATTACATGGATATAGTTAGTATAGAAAATTATAATTTTGATATTTCTGCAAAGAAAGATAAAGATTATTTTTTTGAAGTAGAAGTAAAAAGTCAATGGAGAGATAAATGGAATCCTTTATGGAAAGAAATAAGAATACCTGAAAGAAAACAAAGATTAATAAATATTTGGAGAGCAGAGCATCCAAAACACGATTTTAAATTTGTTGTTTTTAACAACGATTTAAAACAAGCATGGTTCATTGATGCTGACGTTGTTGATAAGTCAAAAGTAGGTACTATACAAAACTCTCGATTTGTTAATGCACCTCATCTTAAAGAACCATTTTTTCACATTCCTGTAGGGAATGCAAACTTAGTACAAATAGCAAAGGAGAAAATATGAAACTATCAATGTTAATACTTTCTATGTTTTTCATAGTAGCTTGTAGTGCACAACAAAAACCTGTTGATGAAGTTACAGAGGTAGTACCTTTACCACCTGTAAAATCAGCACAAGCTTGTACAGGTAGCAATACTTGTAAATAATGATTGATATACGAAATTACATTGAAGCAATGGCTGTGCCGGAAGGTTTATCATATAGGAGCAATTGTCCTGTATGTGGCCATAATAATTCTTTTTCTGTCAGTAATGAGCATAACATTCTGCTGTATAATTGTTTCTATGCCAGTTGTAATATTAGTGGAAAAATACAAGGCATGGTACACCGACCTACAGAAAACAAGAAACAGGAGATAGAATTTAATTTAGAAACAGCAACTTGGATTCCTGTGGAACGAAGTGCTAAAGCTATGGACTATGTTAGGGGTAATAACATAGAGTATGCATATAAAAACCGATTCTGTAATTTACAATATGATGTGAAGGAAGATCGGTGTGTATTCTGTATATACCAGAATAGTACTATAGTGGATGCTGTGGGAAGAAGTCTTACAGGAAGAAAACCAAAATGGAAGAGATATGCATCTTCTAAACTTCCGTTTACAACTAAAAATAAAAGTGATACTTGTGTGATAGTGGAAGATTGTGCATCTGCCTGTGCTGTTACTATATCTAGTATGTGTGGTGTAGCTCTCATGGGAACTAATCTACTCAAAGAGCATATACCACATATAGTAGATAACTTTAAATTGGCTATTGTAGCCCTTGATAAGGATGCTTCACAGAAATCACTTGACATAGCTAAAGAGTTAAGTGTACATGTACAGACACAGATTAGATTTTTAGATAAGGATATTAAAACTTGGACAGAAGAAAAAATTTTAGGAGAATTTAATGAATGATATAAAGATTAGATTAGAAGCAAAGTCCTCGTTGATTATGGCTACGATTTACTTTCCAAAAGATTTCGTAGATGAGATTAACGAGTATATTGATAAAACAACTATTCCCAAGAACAAAGATTATGCACATCTTCTTGTAGGCCAAGTAAGACAAGATAAGAAATCAGCACAGCTAGACTTTCCTATGGATACTGAATTTGGAAAGAAGTTTAAAAATGTCATAGATAATTGTGCTACAAAATTACTAACACAAGGTTTTAAAAGAAAGCTATCAGCCCATGCTTATGAATGTTGGACTGTACATAGTTTCTCTGGAGATTATAATTTATTACATGATCATGGTGTAGAGACTGATACTACTCCGATTGGGCTGTCTTCTATACTGTACTTAAAAGTTCCTGATTGTATAAAAGAAAGATCTAAAAAAATGGTAAAAGATGATGGTTTTTTAGAATTAGATCATAACAATGCATCAGGAGATGTTGACGGATTTACTCAATTAGTTTGGGGTACAACTTCAAGAAAAGAAATGTTAGATCTTAGACCCCCTACTTCTGAGTATATTCTTCCAGAGGCAGGAAAGATGTTGATATTCCCTCATTGGTTGTTTCATTTAGTTACACCGTTTTTTGGAAAAGGAGAAAGAAGGACTCTTTCTGCTAATTTTGGTTGTCGTGGATTACCTAAAGAAAGGCAATTGGATTGACAATTGAAAAACAAATTTTGGCTCAGTGCCTTAATAATAAGTTTTACAAAAAGGCAAGTGATGTAGTAGGTAAGGAAATGTTTGCCAATGGTGTAGGAACGATATATGACACTATTGCATTTGCACATGATAAGTATGGAGAGGACCTAACTACAGAAATGCTTTTGCAATTACATAGAGATAGATTTCCCTCTATGCCAGATTCATCAAGAGAATCTATAGAGCTAGTAATAAAAGATCTAAGTAGTTATGTACAGGACAATCCTCAAATGATGCAGGACTTAATCATTAATTTTTGGAGGAGAGATAGAGCACAGAAGATAAGTTCTAAGGCTACTGATATTTGGCTAGGCAATGAGGGAGATTATGAGGCTCTAAGAGTTCTGATAGATGAGCTTGTTAATAGACAGCCAGAGGATAGTACAAATTACAGCCGAGTAGAAGATAGTATCATTGATTTTGTAGAAACTCATGAGAAAGGATTTGAGTTTCATTTTGAATTAGCTTCTCTACAGGAACGAGTAGGAGGTGTAGGTAGAGGAAATCTTGGGATAATTTTTGCAAGACCAGAAACTGGAAAAACAACTTTCTGTTCGTACTTGGTAGCTGAATATATTAAACAAGGATTTAAAGTGGCTTACTTTGCAAATGAAGAGCCCGGCAGGTTGGTAAAAGGTAGAGTTTTCTGTGCCTATTTAAACAAGAATGTCAGTGAGTTAAAGGAAAATATTAAGACTTCAAATGAAGTGTATGAAAAAGAAATAAAAGATAATTTATTCATGTTAGAAGGTAGAGAGATTTCTGTACGAGAGGTGGATAAGTTTATAGAAATAAATAAACCTGATATAGTTTTCATAGATCAGCTTGACAAGGTTAGTGTAAGTGGAGTATATTCAAGGATAGATGAAAAACTTAGAGCAGTGTATGAAAATGCAAGAGCAATAGCTAAAAGACATGAGTGTATGGTTTGGGCTGTATCTCAAGCATCTTATGATGCACATAATAGACAGGAAATAGATTTTAGTATGTTAGAAAACAGTAAAACAGGAAAGGCAGCAGAAGCCGATATTATTATAGGTATCGGAAAGAATTTTGGAGATGAGGAAGATTACATTCGTCATCTTTGTGTGTCTAAAAATAAACTATCTGGTTGGCATGGTACAGTTACCTGCCGAATAGATATACAGAAAGCTAGGTACTTACCATGAAAAAAGAACAAGCAAGTTTAGTTAAAATAACAGATAAGGCAAATAATCACCTATCTGGTATTATAGTAAAAAATAAAGTTAAAGGAGTTTCTCTATCGGTGGATGGGGGAGGTTGTGCTGGATTTAATTACAAGTGGAATCTTTTAGAAGAATATCCTAAAGATGGTGAAGAAAATGATAAGATAAAATTAAATGAAGGTTTTCTTTATATAGATCCTTTTATCACTATGTACATTCTTGGTACACAAATAGATTTTATAGATGATATTGCTGGATCATATTTAAAAATAGTTAATCCTAATGCTACATCTGAGTGTGGATGTGGTGAGAGCTTTTCAGTATGAAAACAGTTTGGTTGTTATATATTCTCATTACTTTTAATGGAGATCCAAAATTGGAAGTACATGAATATACTACACAAAAGGAATGTGAACAAGAAAAAATGAGAGTTGCAGAAGAGATTAAACAAGTTTATGATATAGATAATGTCCAATTGCACTGTATATTAGCTTCTAGGTATGTACAATGAAAATAGCTTGGCTAGACATAGAAACGACTTATAAGATTAAGGAAGATAAGAAGTCTGATGCTGACCCCTATACAGGAAACATGTTGGTGTCTGTAGGCTATGTACATGGGCTTGAACAAAATTATCTCTGCTTTTATCATAAGGAGCAAAAACCTACTGAAAATGCTAAAGACATTCTACAAGGTGTTTTAAATGATACAGATCTGTTGGTGGGCCATAATATAAAGTTTGACTTAAAGTGGTTAAGGGCTTGTGGATTTACCTATACAGGCAAAGTCTACGATACTATGATAGCTGAGTATCTTATACATGGAGGAGAGAAGGTTCCTTTGTCTTTAGAGAAGTGCTGTGAACGATATGCCTTGTCTCCAAAGAAAACTGGTTTAATCCATGAATTTTTACAAAAAAATGTGTCATTTGAGGACATACCTTGGAAAGTTGTAGAGGAGTATGGTCGTGCTGATGTACAGATAACAAAAGAGTTACATGAGGCACAGGTAAGTAATATGCCTAAATCTTTACAAGCAACCTGTGAGTTAATGAATGAGTTCTGTGATGTGCTGTGTGATGTAGAAAATAATGGATTGCAGATAGGATTACAAAATCTTTTTGAAATCAAAACTACCTATACAAAAGAGTTAAAAGAATTAGAACAGTATTTAATAGAACATGTTAAGGTGTTGATGGGGGATACTCCTATTAATTTAGACAGTCCGGAAGATAGATCAAAGGTTATATTTTCCAGAGAAGTTTTAAATAAAAAACAGTGGGCACGTTACTTTAATCTAGGGTATGAAGTAAGAGGTAATACAAGAAAGAAAAGGAGACCTACATCCTTGAGTGTGAGAGCTTTTCAACAAAGTATGGTAAGATTTACAAGACCTTTATTTAAAACAGTTATGAGAAGATGTACTGCCTGTGGTGGTATAGGATATAAGTATGCTTTGAAAAGAGATGGTACAGTAGGAAAACAAAAACGTATTTGTGTGGTATGCAGTAAAAAGGGTGTGGTATACAAACCAACTAGAGAATTTGCAGGATTAAATTTACAGCCTGCTAATTCTAACGATCTTACTATACATGGTTTTAAAACTGATAGACCTACCCTAGAAAGATTAGTACTCACAGCAAGAGAGAGTCAAAAAACATTTATAGAAAATTATATAAGATACAATGCTATTAAAACATATTTAAAAACCTTTATTGAAGGAATAGAAAAAGGTTTAGATAACAAACGTAGAATCCATCCTCACTATATGCAGTGTGTTACTTCTACAGGAAGATTATCTTCTAGGAATCCTAACTTTCAAAATATGCCTAGAGGAGGAACCTTTCCTGTACGTAAGGTAGTTATAAGTAGGTGGAAGGATGGATACATACTTGAAGGAGATTATTCACAGTTAGAGTTTCGGGTTGCCGGATTTCTAGCTCAGGATAATAGAGTGTATGAAGATGTTAGAAATAATGTTGACGTACACGAATTTACAGCATCTGTTCTTGGAGTGTCTAGACAAGATGCAAAAGCTGATACGTTTAAGCCTTTGTATGGAGGTCTACTTGGTACTCCAAAGCAGATGGAATATTATCGTGCATTTAAACAGAAGTACAGCAAGATTACTCAATGGCATGAACAATTACAGAATGATGCCATTACAAATAAACGTGTTGTACTTCCTTCTGGCCGATATTATAGTTTTAAAAATGTATATAGAATGAGGTATGGAGGTGTTTCAAACTCGACAGCAATAAAAAATTATCCTGTCCAAGGGTTTGCCACAGCTGATCTTCTACCTATAGCATTAATAAAATTAAAAAAGTTGTTGACAGATCGTAAAATGCATAGTATAATATGTAATACAGTTCACGATTCCATTGTAATGGATGTCTACCCACAAGAGCAGGATCTAGCTGTACAGACAATGAAAGAAGCTATGTTGTCTTTGCCTAGTGAATGTAAAAGTAGGTATGATATTGATTACAATATGCCGATAGGAATCGAGATTAAAATTGGTAATAACTGGTTAGATATGAAGGAGGTTTATAAATCATGACCGAATTAACCACAATGAATACTACTCTGCCTGCAGATATGTCAAGTGTCTCGACAGAGGAGATGATGAAGCTAACAGGCCAACTAGATATTTCTACTACTAAATCCTCTTTAAGCAGATTGGCAATTAACCATGCTGCTGAAGATAATGATGGTAATAGTTTACCTAGAGGTTGGTTTAGTTTGTACACACCTGAAGAAACAGTGTTTGGAGAGAAAGCAGTCATGAGAGTTTTCATGAGAACTTATTCTTATTTCGTCTGGGATAATGAACAAGCTGCTTTCTCCTGCCAGACTGTACAGGCACCATCTTTCAGTAGTGATTTCTATGATACTGAGGGTGGTTTAAAGTGTGGTAAGCTAGATAGTGTAACTCTAGATAGCCTACCAAAGGACAGTCCGGAATGGGCTGTACAGAAGAGTATCAAGTGTAGTCAAAACCTTTATGGTTTGATCTCATTTGAGAATGCAAAGAACAGAACTGGTGGTAAAACTACTGTCGAGAATGTTCCTTGTGTTTGGTACGCAAAAGGTGCTAATTTCAGCCCTGTAAACGACTGCCTAAGAAGTCTGAGTAGACAGAAGCAACCTATGTGGCTGATGAATATCGGACTGTCTTCAGTACGGAAGAAAAAAGGTGGAAACATCTACTTCCATGCAGAGCTAACACCTCAAAAGGCTGTCTCATGGGTAGAAGAAGATGATGCCTTGATGCGTCAGTTTATGGAATCAGTCAAAGCTTATAATGATAATGTTATGAAGTCTTATCATTTGGCTACTAGTGATAAAGTAGAATACGATTCTGTAATTAATGAATAACTTTATACTACATAAAGTACAAGGGTTTCTAGATCGTGTATCTAAAGAGGGTACCGATCTAGATCCCAAGCTTGTAGAAGAATTTAAAGAAGCTTGTGCTAAGTCTGTCATTCGTCAATTTTCTAATAGAAAAGAGGAATGGAGACCTCGTATGTCTTCGTTAGGAAGACCACTTTGTCAACAGAAAATGGAGAGAGATAAAGCAGAAAAAAACTTAGAATACAATGCTATACTCCGTTTTATGTTTGGAGATATAGTAGAAGCTCTTACCATTTTGGTAATGAAATCGGCAAAAATAGATATTGAAGCCGAACAAGAGAAAGTAAATTTAAAGCTAGGTAAAAATTCTGTTTCTGGTACATTAGATGTTGAGATAGATGGAAAGGTATGGGATATTAAATCAGCAAGTCCTTATGCATTCGAGCATAAGTTTGGGGATTTAGGTGGCTATAAAAAAATAAAAGAGGATGATGTTTTTGGTTATATTGTACAGGGGTATCTGTACAGCCAAGCTAAGAATAAAGATTTTGGTGGATGGATTGTTGTTAATAAGGCTAGTGGAGAGTGGGCAGTTTGTGAAGCTCCTTCTATACAGGAGGCTGATAAAAAAGAGGCTTTGGATTTAGCAGAGAGTAACTTAAAAGCTTTATTAACAGGAGAGAAATTTAAAAGATGTTTTACAGATACAGCAGAAACTTATAAAGATAAAGATGGTTCTATAAAGAATACTGGAAACAGGTTACTGTCTAGCATTTGTGGATTTTGTGATTTTAAGAAAACGTGTTGGCCTGATTCTATAATGTATAGAAAAGTATCTTCCAATGCTCGTTTTCCGAAATCTGTATGGTACAGCAAACTTAAAAAAAGGGAATTATAATGCCACTTTACTTTCAAACTGACGTAACTTTTTCTGATATATACATGAACGATAATGTTTGGTTTGCTTTTCCTGATTCAGAAGATCAGAAAAGTGGACCAGATGTTATAAGAGAACTAAGAGCAGGCTCTACTGCTTTACCTATAAGAGTGTGTAAAAGTTTTTATGATGGAGGTATGTGGGAAGATTATGACTACGATAAAAAGACAGCAATGATAGTTGAAGATTTGAGTAAAGTACAAAAGGTACTTGATAAAGGAGCTTTAGTTTGTTTTTACATGGCTGAATGGACAGAGTCTTTAGAGAAGATGAGAAAGGATGCTATTCGTATACAGACTTTTGCTATAAAGCATTCCGGAGCTTTGTTTGATGCCTATCCTCCAAAAGATATAAAAAGATATAGACCATGAAATGTTGGCATTGTAACACCGAATTAATTTGGGGTGGGGATCATGATATGGAAGAAGAAGAAGAGGACTATTGTATGTCCACAAACTTATCCTGTCCAAAGTGTGGTTCATTCTATATGGTTTATCTACCTAAAGATAAGGAAGAAAGTGATTGAAACGAGCACATGGATACCGATCTAATTTTGAATTAGATATAGCTAATCAATTGGCTAAGAATAGTATACTTTTTGAGTATGAAAAAACTGTTATTGATTATATAAGAGAGTGTACATATACTCCTGACTTTTATATAAAAGAAAAAGATTTCTATATAGAAGTAAAGGGTAAGTTTGATCCCTCAGATAGAGGTAAGCATTTATTAATCCGTAAACAGCAACCTGATTTGGACATACGATTCCTGTTCATGAATGCTAAAAATAAATTATACAAAGGATCTAAGACAACTTATGGCAGTTGGTGTGATAGGCATAAGTTTATGTGGTGTGAAAGTTTTATACCAAAGGAGTGGATGTATGACTGATAAAGAAAGATTTGATAAATTTAAAAAGGATTTGCCTAAAGAATCTTATGCTATTATAATAAAAGATTCAGAGCATGGTTTATCTGAATTTATGGCTTACGATACTACAGAAGGAAGTGAAGTTACAAATGGTTATGTAATACTGAGAGGATTTATCGAATTGATAGAGACACAAGTAGATACAGTAATGATGCATGGTCAAGCTGCAATCTTTCGAGATTTAAAAGTTCGTAAACCGGAAACGGAAGATCAACAAAAGAGTAATGGTAATATAACAATGGTGGATTTTAAAAAATGAATGTACATGAAAGACATGATGAGTATATGGCAAGATTAAATAAAGAAGAAAAAATAAGCCAAGAGTTAAAGATATTGAAAGGATCGAAAGCTACAGATAAGCAGGTAGGAGGAGATCATTATAAGGATTTTAAGATTATGCCTGTAGAATATATTTCAAAAAATAATCTTGACTTCTGTGAGGGAAATATAATAAAGTATATCTCTAGACATAAATTAAAAAATGGAGCAGAGGATATAAAAAAGGTTATACACTATGCAGAATTGATATTAGAATTGCAATACGGAGAAAAATTAAATGGCAGCATTGATGGGAAGTAACTATTTACCTACAGAGTACCAATCATTTATTCATTTATCAAGATACTCAAGATGGATACCAGAAGAGGGAAGAAGAGAAACGTGGTCTGAAACTGTTGGAAGACTTATAAGTTTTTTTCGTAATCATGTGGATAATAATATAGAAGCAAAGATAGATAAGAATACATGGAAGGAAATAGAGGAAGCTATTTTATCTTTACAAGTTATGCCAAGTATGAGAGCACTTATGACTTCTGGAAAAGCTTTAGAAAGAGAGCACATAGCTGGCTATAACTGTTCATATATACCGATAGATAACCCTAAAGCTTTTGATGAAGTGTTATACATACTAATGAATGGTACTGGTGTAGGCTTTTCTGTGGAGAGGCAATATGTAAATGGATTACCTACAGTACCTGATAGGGATTTTGAACATACAGATGATGTCATTTCTGTAGCTGATTCTAAAGAAGGATGGGCTAGGGCCTTTAGAGATTTAGTCTCTTATCTGTACACCTGTCGTATACCTAAAGTAAACGTAAATAAGATTAGACCTGCAGGTGCTAGATTAAAAACATTTGGTGGTAGAGCTAGTGGGCCACAACCACTTGTAGACTTATTTGATTTTACTATTAATAAATTTAAAGGTGCTAGAGGTAGAAAGCTTACTTCTATTGAGTGCCATGATATAGTTTGTAAAATTGGAGATGTAGTTGTAGTTGGTGGTGTTCGTAGGTCAGCTCTTATTTCTTTATCAAATTTATCTGATGATAGAATGAGATCTGCTAAAACAGGAGAGTGGTACAAGTTAAATCCTGAACGATCTTTAGCTAATAACTCTGCTGTATATACAGGAAGACCAGATACAGGAACATTTATGAAAGAGTGGTTGTCCTTATATGAGAGTAAGTCTGGTGAACGTGGTATATTTAACAGGGCTTCTGCACAAGAGAAGGCTAGTCAGAATGGTAGAAGAAAAGCTGATATGGAATTTGGTACTAATCCCTGTTCAGAGATTATACTACGACCTAATCAATTTTGTAATCTTACAGAAGTAGTAGTCAGGGCTACTGACACAGTAGACAGTTTAAAAAATAAAATAAGAATAGCTACTATACTTGGTACTGTACAGGCTACGTTTACAAACTTTGGATACCTTAGAAAAAGATGGCAGAATAATACAGAAGAAGAGAGGCTACTTGGTGTATCTCTCACAGGAATAATGGATAACGTAACAACACTGTCTCAAGATCACACACAGTTAGCTAAAGTGTTACAAAGTTTAAGAGAGGTTGCTGTACAGACAAATAAAGAATGGTCTGGTAGGTTAGGTATTCCCCAATCCACAGCAATTACTTGTGTTAAACCTTCTGGTACTGTTAGTCAATTAGTAGACAGTGCTAGTGGTATTCATGCTAGACACAATCCTTACTATATAAGAACAGTACGAGGGGATAATAAAGATCCTCTTACACAATTTATGATTGAATCCGGAGTACCTAACGAGCCTGAGATAAGAGGTAATGAACCTTCTCCTGATATAACAGTATTTTCTTTTCCTATGGCTGCTCCCAAAGATGCTGTTTGTAGAAATGATATGACTGCTGTACAGCAACTAGAACTTTGGAAAATATATGCTCAACATTGGTGTGAGCACAAGCCCTCGGTAACTATATCTGTTAAGGAGAATGAATGGAACAATGTAGGTACTTGGTGTTGGAATAATTTTAAGTATCTTAGTGGAGTTTCTTTCTTGCCTTACTCTGATCACACCTATAAGCAAGCACCTTATCAGGATATAAATAAAAAAACCTATGAGAAACTGGCAAAAAAAATGCCAACCGAAATTGATTGGCAAAAGTTACAGGATTTTGAGAAAGAAGATACGACTAAGGGATCACAGGAGTTAGCTTGTACAGCAGGTGTCTGTGAATTAGTAGACATCTAATGAGAGAAGAGGAGAAGGCTAAATTGTTTAATTTTTCTGTACAGCTTACTCAAGCAGGCCACGTATCAGTAGAATACGATTGTATAAATTCTGAAGAGTTTAAAGAAGTTATGAATAAGTGGAACTCGAAGTATGAAAATACAGAA
>VTLG01013487.1_pt1 | contig 14808 bp, 18 predicted proteins | sample 4694571 | NCBI WGS metagenome assembly VTLG01 (sample SAMN12604809, study PRJNA352737) | marine metagenome | biome: ENVO:00000447; feature: ENVO:00000209|ENVO:00000569|ENVO:01000036; material: ENVO:00002151; isolation source: viral sequences binned using virsorter ...
AGTTCCATCACTATCTTCATAAGAAACCGCTATGCCGCTTTCTGTATTAGAGGAGACCATAGCGCCCACGAGATCCTGCACTCTTTCGGCATTGATCGTGACAGCACCACTGCTTACAGTGAAATCAGTAGAATCAAAACTTGCTATTCCCTTGTTGCTTGAGGTCGCATCTTCTGCTGATACAGTGACACTAGCACCTTCTCCTGAGCCTGATACATCTATGCCCTCACCGGCACTAACGCTTGCTACATAATCACCAGTGGTGTCTGTAGTTAAGGCAACAGAGTTTGCTTGGATCGTCGCTGTGCCATCTTCGGCTATGGCTATATCACCACTAACACTACTAAATATTGCGTCCTCTAAATTTTCAAAAGTAATTTTTCCACTTGCGCTATCAGTGGCATCAACCATAGCTATAAAGTCATCGTCTGCTATGGAAGTTTCAGTAGTTAGTTCATTAAGATCAAGAGAGAAAGTGACTGTGTTTGAAGATCCAGCTGTGTCTATTCCTGTCCCTCCTGTTAATGTGAGTGTTTCAGAATCTAAATCTATGTTTAACGCACCACCACTATCTGCTTGAAAGTCTAAATCTTGTGCTGTGACTTCTGCATCTACATATGCTTTGATTGATTGTTGTGTTGCTAAAGCAGTTGCACTATTGGAAGACATATCATCTTCATCTAATATGCTCGTGACAGTTGCACCGCTTGAAAATGTAAGTCTTTGTAGTTTGAATGCTATCGCAGAGGCATCGGAGTCCATAGTGGACAGCCATCTAGTGTTAGAGTGATCGTATAATATTCCTGCACCATCATCTGTGGACGATGCAGTGTAAGTTTTAAAACTTTTTCCAAAAACTGCAGCAGGACCGCTTAAACCTTGCTCACCAACAGTTGTGACTGTTATGCCTGTGGTGTCTGTTATGGTTATGCTATTTACACTCATCTACTTATGTTTCTCCTCACCGAAAAAGTGCCTTCTAGTATTCTAAAAACATTTCCACCACTATCAGTTAACTCCAGATCATAAACTCCGTCCTCTGCTGTTAGATTAGCTGTGTCAGATGCTGAAATAGTTAGCGTCACAGTTCCGGCAGCGCCACCTAAAGATATCCTGCTGTTAGTGGTCGTTAGTGTAATGACAACCGAACTAGACTCAGGATTTTTCCTTAAATCCATCTCGGCACTGGAATAAGAGTTTAAATTCACAACACTTCCTGTGCTGTCTTTCAAAGTCAATATCCTAGAGAAAGTAGCGCCTTGCTCTATAACGAAATGATGAAACCCTGCTGTCATTTACTATCCTCGTAAAAATTTAGGAATCTTCCTCGTTTGGCAACTGCTACTGCTAATATATCATTTTTATTTAGACTTAACACCATTTTTTGCCTTCATACCAACCAACTAAAGACATCCTCTTACCATCTGTGACAGGTTTAACTTGATGCGGAACGAAAGATGGAAATATAAGTATCGCACCTCTGTTTTTTAATTTATCGGATGGTGGATTAGGGATGCCTGATCCGAAGACCAGATCGCCACCTTTATATTCGTTTGGATCAGAGAGTTGCACTGTTATGCTTAACTTTCTCTCAAACTCCCTTTCTAAGCCTAAATCAAGATGCTCTATGTAGTAATCGCCCTTTTCATATTGAGCTATTTGATATTCATTGAAGTCATTAAGATCAAACCCAAAACAATCTCTGTTAGCTACGACTAAGAAATGATTAAGTAATTCTGAAAAGCGTGTTTGTAGATCTGATCCAAAAGGGCATTTAATAACTTTAGAATTTCTTATGGCAGACACTTCTATCTGCTTAGTGTCTCCAACTTTTGCTCTATTTGATTCTACATCACTCCAGCAGTCTAGGATGCTATCACAGGCGATGTCAGGTAAACCCTGATCAAATAGATACCAAAATGAGTTCATAGCTCATTTATGATTTCTTTTTAGTTGTCTTTTTTGCGCTTTTAGTTGTTTTTTTTGCAGTTTTCTTCTTTTTTGTTGATTTAGGCGCTTTGCCATCAACATAAGCTTCATTAACATCAGGAGTGCTTGGATCGTCTGCTATGTAATGACCTTTGTCATTCCTAGCTCTGACAGGCTCTCCCTCTTCTTCTATCTCGTCGGCTTTTATTTCAACTGCCCAACCATTCTGCACAAAAGTTTGCATGAGTCCGTCTTGCCACTCTTCTTGTGCATCAACCTGCTCATCTTTTTCATACAACTTCACATCAGTGCCTAATTCATTGGCAGCACCTGCTTTTGGAATGTTAATTTTATATTTCGCCATTATTTACCCCTTAAAAAGCCTGAAAACTTTGACATAGACGATTTTTTTGGTTTTTTAGCCATACCATAGCCTTTCATTGGCTTTTTAGGTTTTTTGTCGTCGCCATGTGCCATTTTTTTTGGTTTTTTAGCATGAGCCATCTTTTTTGGCTTTTTGCTATGCGCCATCTTCATAGGCTTCTTTCTTTTTGGCTTTTTCTTATCGTCTTCATCGTGATAAGGCATTTTCTTCTCCTAAAAAAAGGAGGGGATATTATCCCCTCACAAAGTTAGACTGTAGAGCTACTGTCAGCGTCTACATTATGTCTTGGATGACCTTTGATCACACTAACGGCGATTGGAGATCCATTAGAGTGTGTGCCTGTAAAGTCGGCAACGACTCTTATATATCTCTTACCACCAACATAACCAATAGTGGTTAGTTGTGGAGTTTCACCATTTGCATCTAAAGTCAAAAAGATACCACTACTATCAACAGCGCCATCTGTGACATGAGTCGCAGAAGTGACCGCACTGAACGATGAGTTGTCGTCGCTATCCTGAAGAATAAAGTCAACCTTTACACTTCCAGAAAGAGTATCTCCCTCAACACCTGAGTCAACAATAACAGTGGCTGATTCAAAACCTTGTAAATCAATTCCTGTGCCATTGGTATCAGAAGAACCGACTACTGGTGCTATTGATTGAACAACAGAAATACTATTTGCTAAATCTCTCATTATCTACTCCTATTATGTTGATACTTTTTGTTTAACTATCGCCTCTGCCTGCACGACCTGACCACCGACTCTACTTCTAGCAATGTATCTTACATTTCCAGTAGTTGCCTGTGTGAAAGGATCTCTGAGAACAGATAGAGACACCCTGTCCACTATCATATAGCCTCTGTTGAAGTCACCGAATGCTATTGGGAATGCATTAGATGCAACATCAGGCATATCGGTAGCCTCCACATATGGATGACCTAAGATAGTGTTTGCCATTCTTCCGTCCAGCATCATGCCGGGCTGAAAAATGTATTGTCCTGCAGTGTCTTTTAACTTTCTGATTGCAGATAATGTAGATCTATTAAAAATAAATGTTCCATTTCTGGTGTAATCAGATTTAATGCTATGCACTAAAGTTATAAGACCATCGGATGTTAAAGCACTTGAGTTTCCAGAGACAGCTTCACCAACACTGCTGTTAGTTAAGATACCTTCCGGCTGCCCAACTGAACTACCACTTACGAATGCTGCACCTTCTGCTTTAGCAAATTGTGTTGCAAACTCAGATTGCATTTCAGCTTCAAGATCAAAGACTGAGTCTTCTAGATCCTGCTCTGAGATGTCAACCATTGCATAGTATTCATGTGCTGGAATTTCTTCAAGACCAACATTGTATCCAGTGGTTTCACTTCTAGTTCCCACTTCAGACACCCATGATGCTGCAAAAGTTGAAGTTCTTTTAGGGACTTGGATTGATCTCTGCCCTGTGCTTCTGATTCTAGCTATTTGCCTGATAGGTGAGATTTCTGTCACTGTTTTGAGCAACTCTCTCACATATTCAGGTGGTGCTAAGAATCCACCTGTGCTGTCATTAGACACAGTCAGTGCTTTCTTTTCTGCATCACTAAGAGCATCTTTGCCCTTTCTGATGTAAGAATCAAAAACTTTATGTGTCTCATCAATTTGCTTCGTGTCTAAACCTGAGTTTGGTCTTTTGATGACTGTCTCTAGTTTATCAACTTGCTCTTTGATGTTGTCAGCTGTTTCTTGAGCTTGGTTTAGCTTAGTAGACATATCCTCAACCGAAGCAAGTTTTTCTTCAATTTTAGATAATTTTTCATCTACATATGCAGTTCCCTCACCCTTTTCTAACAGTTCAAGTCTTTCGTCATTAGTTTTTTTGAATTCATCAAAACCTTTGCCGAAATCTTCAAACGCGTTTTTAAGTTCTTCGGACATAATGTCCTCCTGCTTATCGCTGATTAAAAGTTAAAGTTAATTTCCTGATCGCTTCTACGAGTTCTGCATTGTCATCAACATCTCGCTGAGTAAATACACCATGAACAGCTTTTGCTGCCTGTTTTGATTCAGAACGAGAAAGACTGAAAGCGTCTCGCAAACCCTTTTCCCATTCCCTTATAGATATTTCCTGTCCTTTCACACTACGAATCGTTGCTTGTGGATTCATAGGAAATGTGACTAGCGAAATTTCCATTAAGTCTAATTCTTCAATAATTCTTTTATTAGTTCTTTTTTCGTATGACACTTTTTTCGGATTTACTCTAAAGCCTATTGATAATCCATCTAAAGCGCCCATCTTTAATAATTCATAAGCCTCTTTGCCAGCTTGAACATTCATTGCTAATTGTCCTTTGACTTTAAGACCATGCTCATCTTCTTTGATAGAAGTAAAAACACCTATTGGCATATCGCTTTTATGTTGATATAAAAGTTTGATGCCTTTAGCTTTTTTTCTTCTTAGTGATTTAGTGAAAGCGCCTGATTTTATGACATCGTTTCCGAGATCGGTGTTATCAAAAACACTAGCATATCCCTCAAACTCTCCAACTTCTTTGCCCTCTTCTAAAGCTTTGAGTTCTATTTCACACTCTATATAACTTTTTAGATCCTCAACATTGTCACAGCCGCAGTCATTTTTAGCGCTTGAAACATCTCGCCCTGTAGCTTCTATATATTCATCATGAGTTGAGCAGGGCATGAATATTGTTTGTCCATCTTCATCGTGCTCGTGAATACCTGAGCAGCCTATCTCTTCTGCTCTTGCCTGTGCCTCCTCTTCTGTTGTGAAAACATCTCTCCTTATCTGTTCTTTAGTGGAATTGAATGAGCTTGCACACACTGCCATCCGCTGATCATTATCAGGATATTCTGAAGTCATAGTTTTATCTCCCATACACCTCTGAAAAAATTTGTTTCTGCTTTCTCCAACATTTGGTTTTGGTATTGGCATTTGAATATATAGTATAAAAAATAATCAAAAAGCACAATATATAGACATAATTAAAATAAACTTAATTAATATTCCTTTTTGGGCGACTTTAGATTATCATGGTTTTTTTATTAAACTGAGGCGAATAAAATGAATAAATTGACAATAATATCCACCTTTAATCTAAAGGGTAATCTCAAAAAACAGACATTCACGCTCAAACCTTTTAGGTTTATGCATCTTAACGAATGGGTTAAAGAGATGACTTTTGGCGATGAGGTTCATAAATTTAATTTTGTCAGGATAGATGAATTTGATTGGGAGAGCAATCTAGCACATGCAGATGAAGCTCAGTATCAAATAATCGGCTTACATGATTCTTGGAAATCTGCGAAAAGCATCCTGAAAAAAGCGTTGGTATCTAGCGTCTAATTAGATATATAAGGGTGGTTTTCCGACTCCTATCTGCCACCCTTATTCTTTATCCTTATATATTATGACACATCTACAGTTGACGACATTTTTTGCACCACCTTTAGGATCGCCTGCATAATTCATAGGAACGCCATCTATGAGAAAATCTTCTGCCATGTCTCTTTCTTGACCATTTGCGTTTCTGTGCGACTCCCTCGTTCTTGCATCGTTAGTTGCCACCCATTGCTTAACTAAACCTAAACCATAATCATCAGATGCGGTTTTATAATATTGATGATTGGCAAAAGTTGCTGCACTATGCGTTTCGGTTCTCGCAACTAAAGCTGCTCTAGATCTAGCAAATCCAAAATCGGCTGCCACCTTTCTAGCTATCTGATCTAAGTTTAGTCCATCTGCTCTGCCATCTCTTATAACCTTATCTATCCGAGCAGCTAATCTTGCAGAGACACCGGTTAGAAATAATTCTCTAGTTGCGAAATAGTCATTAATTAACTTTTCAAAATCTTCTGACCTATCTAAAACAAATATTTCATCTTTCAATTCATCTTTAAATTTTTTATTATTAGTGTCGTATATCACTCTAAAGACTTTTCTAAAATGTGTGACAGTCATAGGAAAAAATTCTTCTCTTAAACGAGCTGCGCCCTCAGATATCTCGTATCTGCCAAACTCCTCATATAAAAATGCTGATGTCCTAAAATATTTTCTGAATAACGCATTAAGCCTTCTGAAATAAGTTTTTTCTTGATTATTAATAATGACACGAAGCTTTCGTGCTTCTCTTCTAGCATTTAGCCTGCCAACTCTAAACCTACCGACCTGTTTAGTTTTTATCAATCTTTAGGTCTGCCCTGAGAGTCAGTCGGTTTTTTAGATCTTAAAGGATGCCCTTTAGGAAATAAATCCATATCATGTTTACCTCCCTGAAATCTTCCAGTCCTCAAGGCAAACAAAAATGAATTTGTGCGAGCATACGCCCAACGATCACTTCCTCCCTGTCTTCTAACGCCCGGACGGACACTAGATGGGTTATTATTATATGCGCCTACACCTCTGCGAAACACTGCCTCTAGCATTCTAAGTGTGACTCTTTTTTTAGGATTATCACCATATTTTTCATTATGCTCTGCAACTTTATTTTTAAGAGCCTCTTTCACTCTAGCTGAAACTTGTTTGGTGTCCTCTGATGCTAAAGCTGTTATATCTGTAAACTCTCTTTCCCAAATGTGAAAAATATCCTCTATTATTAAATCTTCTTCTTTTTTTCCTGCTAACTTTTTATCTAATTCAAGTATGACATCTTTCATGCCCTGCTCTCCTAAAGTGCCTATGACTCCCCACTTGAGTTGCGCCACAACACCGGCAACATTACTTAGATTCGGAGAAAGCTTTCCATCTTTGAATTGTTTACCATCCTGAAAATGTCTAGCTGCCCATGCCTCTCTTTCTTTAATCCAATCTAAAACTGCAGGAGTCTCTGAGCCTTGTCTTGCTTTAGTCCATAAATTAAAAGCTTCATTGCCTCTAATGTTTCCACCTGCTCTCCAAATACTTCTAGGACTGCCCTCTTTTATGTCCTTAGCAAACTGATAATCAAACTGCGGATAATTACTATTTCTCAGGCTTATTTTTTTATCGTCGCCTCTTTTTGGAAAATTAGTCTGCTTTTCTTCAAGGAGTTGCTTTATTTCTTCATCTATATCTTCGCTTTCATAATCCTTAGCATCTTCCTCATTAGATTGATCAGGCTGAGGTGTTTCTGATCCTAGTGGAAAAAGTGATGCGTTTATATATAGATCATCTGCACCATCTCTAGGCGACATACCTAATATCTCGCGTGCTTCATTTCTAGTCATGATTCCCTCTCGCACAGCACCTATGACATTCTCATATATTTTTTTTCTGCGTTCTGATAGAGCAGGTATCTTATCTATGTCATAACAAAAAACTAAATCCTCATCATAAGATGGCATGAGCCACTCATTTATATCTGATTCTATTTTTTTTAGATAAGGAATAATTGTCTCTTCATACAAAGCAAGTCTTGCCTCTGCGACATTTGCATAAGTTTGTGCATCAGGTACACCTACAAGTTGGTTCGGCACACCAAAACATAAAGCTATATCAGTGGTTGCCATATGTTTAAGATTATGAAAGTCCATGTCTTTAGGAGATAGTCCCATTTCTTTCCAATCAAAATCGCCCTCTAAAAGCATGGGACGACCTGCATTCTGTGATCCGCTAAATCTTTGGTTTAGATCAGTTAAAAGTTGCTGCCTTTGGCTCTCTGTTAAGTTGACTGCAAATCCTTGATCGTCTTTTGGCTTAAAAACTACCGCACCGGAAGGTCTAGCACCATTATTAAGGAGATTCACATTGTGTTTAGCTGACATATTATGTTGATCTATTTCTAAAGCGCCTGCACTCAAGGGCGAAAGACCATAAAAATCATCTAATGGATTCCATAGTTTTATGTGTTTGACTTCACTAAATCCATTTTCTTGATCAACTTCGTATTCCTGTTCTATTCTTCCATTTATCATATATTGATATTTTTCTGGAATAGGATTCTTACCGCCTTTTATAGTTATCCTGTCAGGTCGTAATAAATGCAGTTCAGTTGGAACGCCACCATTTGCAGCTAATTTAAGTATATAGCTATTGCCACTTAATAAAAGAAAGCCAAACAAACTTGAAAAGAATTCACTATTACTTTGTAAAGGGTTAGGTCTTTTGAGTAGATCTATAACAGGATGGTCTTCAACTATTTCGTCTCCTCTTTTAATCATAAATGGGACAGCGCTTGCACCATTAGATATCTCGTTTACACACCTATAAACGATGGCATTTTTCATATAACCATCTTTGGCTAAATCTTGGTATTTATATTTTTTTGCGTCGCCTGTGCCTACACCAAAAAAGCCAACTGTGGAATATTGTTTTAGTTCGTCACCTCTGTTAAAGAAGTTTCTTATATTATCCATCATTGCCATCAGCTAATCCTCCAACTAACTTGTCCTTTAGACTTGCTTAGTTCCGTTAGTCCCCAAACTAAAGCGTCCAATCTATCCGGAGACCTATTGGTTTCTCCTGTATAACTGCACATCTGTGACTCTAATTCAGGGAAAATTCCCACATGGTGGACTCTTTCCTGCTCATAAAGTGCAGAGATAGGCTCTGCTCTTAGTATCTTTCCACGCGTTGCTCTTACACTTCGGTAAGGGATGTTGTTATCAATATTTCTAATAAGCCTCTCCACCAAGTCTCCACCATTGTTAACTTCTGCAACTATTCTATCAGCATCCCACTCATAAAATGTGTTTACAGCTATTCTACCCCATTTTTCAGGCGTGTGCCTACCTGACACATCCTCTAGCACATAAAACTTCTGATTAAAGTCTTTACCCACGACAACTATCCCTGTCTCATCGCTGTTTTGGTTAGATGTCACAGCCGGATCTATGGCAACTATAATCTGCGAAAGTTCAACCTCTTCGTCTATTCTTAAGCTGTCTATCATCTCTGGTGTCCATAATGCACCATCTATATCATCTATAATCTCTGCATATAATTCCTGCCTGCCTAAATTAGTTCCCTCATATTTATCTTTAAGCATACTCAAGGCACTATCAGCTAAGTTTGCCTCGTTCTCAAAAGTGCTGCCTTTAGTGACTACAACATCATTTCTTTGGACTAACTCTCTAATTATTTGAGTGGGTTTCGGTGTTGTAGTGATAACACATTGAGGGTTATTGCCTAGTCTAAGACCAAACATAAGTTGGTCAAACGACTCAGGGTATCTCCATGCTGCTAACTCGTCACACCACGCCCTATGAAACTGAGGACCTCTCAATCTGTCCGGATCTATCGCAGCATAACCAACTATTTTAGAACCATTGAATAATCTGATTTCTGAAGTGCTAGAAGAATATCCCTTGTAGTCTCTAGTCTGTGCTAGACATTCACTTGGGATTATAGACATTAGACCGCTAGGTCCGTTGAAACAAACTCGCCTCAAGTCTCCATGTGTTGGCGCAACCACTGCGCATATAGAGTTTGGATTTCTTAGTGCATAAAAAGCTATATCTTGAGCACCTGTTCTAGTTTTACCCCAACCTCTGCCTGCTAATATAAGCCACACATAGTGCTTATCTTTAGGTTGAAGTTGTTTCGGTCTAGCAGTCTCTAACCACTTAGTGCGTAGTGCTACTGCCTGAGCTTCTGCTGTTTTCAACTTCGTCAAGCAGTTCCATAGCTCTTCTGAAGGTTTCATTTTCTTGGATGCTTCCATTAACATTTATATTATCGGTTGACTCGCCTAGAGCTAATTTAGCAAACTTTTGTGTTTTTAAAGCAGCGCCTGCCATAGAGTCTAGTTGCTGAGGAGTGAAGTCTCTTAAATTAGCATTCTGCTGTTGCCTTATCACATTGCCAACTCTAGCAAGTAAAGCTTTAGCAATATTAAGGCAAGCGCTATCAAACTTTTTGGACTCTAGAGCAAATTCTTTTGCTCTTTGCAAGTCTAATTCATCTTGATATTCTTTTTGAAATTGCTGCTGCTGAAACTTCCAATTTTCCCTCTGTGCTAACTTATACAGTGTGTTCACCGATAATTGATTATCGTTAGCAAGCTCTTCTATGGTCGCAACACGCCGAAAACCTTGTGGATCTAACTCTCCCTGCACATAAGCAGCTCTCAAAATTTCTTTAAGTTGGTTAGTTATTTTTTTATATTTAGACTTTTTACTTGCCATTTTTTGTATCTTTCTGTAATTCATTATAGGTTATATCTCTAGTTTTAGATATTGCATCCTTACCTGAATATTGCTGCCACCTATTAATAATCACATCACAATATTTTGGATCTAACTCCATCCCATAACAAACTCTTTTAGTTTTTTCAGCAGCGATAAGAGTGCTGCCTGAACCTAAAAAATAATCTAAGACTAAGTCCTTTCCTCTGGTGCTATTCACTATTAACTCTTCTGCTAGTGCCACAGGCTTTTGCGTTGGGTGAACATAACTTATAGCAGGATCTTTACTAATATCTAGAACAGTTTTTTTTGTCCTGTCTCCACACCAAAAATGTTTTCCATCGCCTTTTTTCCACCCATACAAGATAGGTTCATGAGATGGTCTGTAATCTGCATATCCTAAACCTGCATGACCTTTATTCCATATCAATGTTGCGCTTTTTTTAAATAGTTTAGAAAACTCACGCTCAAAAGTGATTTTTGCCTCCGAAACAGCATCAGGATGAAAGACATAAATAGATGATAAAGGTTTCATGTAATCATGGTAATTTTTAAAAGACTTAGCTAAAAAATCGTCAAACTCTTTAGGTGTCATATGGTCATTCATAATAGGTCCGTGCGCTTTTACCCTCGCGCCCACAGGTGTAGAACCGGGCTTCCTGCCGCCACCATAATTAACATTGTAAGGAGGATCGGTGTAAACTAAATCTGCTAGTTTATCTTCTAGTAGCGCCTCACACGACTCCTTAGAGGTGGCATCTCCACATAACAGCCTATGATGACCTAAAAGCCATAGTTCGCCTGTTTCAATTTTTGAGGTTTCAGGTGCTTCAGGAACAAAGTCTTCATCAATACTAGGTTCGTCCACAAAACCAGTATCTAAATCTATGCCAAGTTCTTTTAATTCAAAGTCTGTGAAGCCTGTAAGTTCTAAATCATAGTCTGCCTCTAATAAATCTTGCACCTCTTTAGTCAGCAGACCATAGTTCCAAGAGGCAAACTCTGCAGATTTATTATCCATAATCCTATATGCTTTTATTTTCTCCTCTGACAGTTCGTCTGCTATAAGACATGGAACAGTCTCAAACCCCAGTTCTTTGGCTGCTGAAAGCCTCGTGTGTCCAACTATTATGGTTTTGTTTTTATCTATGACTAAAGGTTGCTGAAAGCCAAACTCATTCAGAGATTTTTTAACCACATTTATTGCTTCTTCATTAACTCTAGGATTGTTATTGTATGGAGTGACTTCGTTTATTTTTAATTCGTGAATCTTCATAAATTTTTGTCTAATATAATCCATTATGGAATATTAAACAAGATGAGGAGAGGTGGCTGAATATACAGTAAATTGCAAGCACCACCTCAAGACTTGCTAACTTTTATTTCTCTGCAGTTATTAAATACTCTTTAGATATTATGCCTTTTCTTTTATCACCGCGAAAATGAGCTTTGACAAAACTTAATTTGCCATTTTTATATTTTCTTATGTGTTTTCTTACTGCATGAAAACATCTTGATTCACCCCTACCAATACTCTCCTCAGATTCTACCGGAGTGTCATATATATCTAATTTAACTTGAATATGCTGATATTTAGGATAAAAAATTTCCTCTGCAGCACTTAATTTCTTTTTTGATAAAATTTTTGCAACTTTGGATGCCTCATCTGATGTAAGATTTTTTAAACCTTTTACTTCCTGCCTTTTAGTAATCTGTGGATATGCTAGATAAAGCATAAGCCTTTCGTGAGACTTCGCTAGTGTCATAATAGTTTTGTAAGTGTTATATTTGCCATTTCTCATATAATCGTCATCAAAGTTTTTTCTTATTTTTCCTTTAGGCTTTTCAGAATACTTATTAAGTTTGAATAAAGAAAAACTTTTTTCTTCTTCAGGCAGAAGAAAATTTAAGTCACTATTTAAAATTTCTTCTTCGGTTTTATGCCAAAAGTTAAATCTTAGAGCATCAGTTTCTTCTTCATATCTGCCTAAATTATAAACAATTGTTCTTGGATCTATATAAATCATTTTTTCATCCTCGTGAACATATGCTAGATTTCCATGAAAAACACCTCCTCTCTCGCACAGGAGTGCAAATATGCATGAATCATCATCCATATCTAATTGAAGAAATGTGTTCTTAAAAGGCAAAAAGGGTTCAACATCGCCAAGTAATTTTTTTATTTCATTGGTCGTTAAATCATCTTTAGGCACAGGTATGTGAAATTTCACTGCCTGAGTGATGTTTTTAGATAAAGCTTGAAAATGATGAAACCCATCCTCAATAAATTGCGGTGTGTCTTTTACTTTTCCTGTTATTGAATCTTTAATTATGCTGTCTGAAGTGAAACTAAAAGATTTATCAAACCTTTTACCGCCTGATTTCCATAAAGAAGCAGCATGAATATATTTTTTTAAATATTTATCTTTCATGAATTAAGTGACCTCCCATATTTCACCACATGTTTAAAGTGCCTTTTATCTTCAATAGATAAAATTTTGTCTATCTGTTTGAATGACATTTTTCCTATATCCATTTGGTACTTAATAGCCAAACGACATATTTCTTTTTCCAAAGGACGCAGGTTTTTAAATTCTTCACTAAAGTCTTTTTTCATAGTTTCTCCTCAATAAATTCTCTGTATGGACATATTGTCAGCACTATATCTTTCATTATCAAAACGACCATTTTGGAATACCAGTACCGCGTTAATAGATAAGATATCTAATAATTCGTTAAAAAATATGTGATTATCTTTATAGAACCAACTGCCAACTTCATCTATATCATACAATCCTGTGTCTTTATATCTTGCATATAAAGTCTCTCTCGTATGAATTTCAACATTATCTGCATCGTTCCATTCACATAAAAATAAAGGCTTATTATCGGTTATATCTCCGTCTGCATTTACTAAACATTTATCCATCATCTCACTCCTAATTTATTTCTATAATGATCATATTCTTGCTGATATCTTTTCAGTTCAGATTTATAAAGCTTTATATTCTCTTCTAATTCTAAATATCTGAAAATTTCTGACACATTCCTATCATAAGGAATAGTTTCACCGGCATTATCTCGTTCCTGAGTAGTAAGGTGTTTTTTATGTTGATTTCTAAACTTGTTGACAAGTTTTTGGTTTTCTTTATTTAAGTTTTTCATTATTTAATTACCTTTGGATTAAATACAGGAAGTTCATAATCTAAATTATGTTTTACTTCAGGTATTTCTATGTTAGATAATTTAGCTAAAGCAGTAAGTATAGATTCATCATAGCCAATCCTATGTTCTTGATCTGCACCTACATTTTTAATTAATTCAACTAAAGAAAAAGCTTCTTCGGTTGTTAGTTTTATATTATGAGTTTTTTTCATTTTATCTCCTATCAATTTATAACTACATTATAAGCATTCAACGGAAATAATCAAGTCCAATTTGGAATAATTTATTTGAAGTGAATGTTAGACCAATCGCCTATGTCATCATCTTCTGCAGGTTTGAAATTTTTAGTTGCAAAGTCGTATTTGAATTTAACCTCGCCTATTTTTCCGTAAAGATCTTGCTCACGGATCTTTCTAGTTATGACTCGTGTCGTGTTTTCCTCAAAGTCTCTATGCACTGTTAATACAGCATCGGCTTGATTATGCCAGTGTGCCGCACCGGATATGTCATAAGCAGTTGGAGGAAGATACTGCCCATCATTAGATTTTGGTAGCTTTGTAGGATGTGCCACCACCCATGTGACTATATTATGCATACGACTGAATCTTTTGCACAAAGAAATAAAGTCCCTTATGTGTTCGTCCTCTCTAGCATTGCCTTTTCTTTCAGCGCTGACTTCATTATAAGGATCTATAATTAAACCATTTATGCCGTGTTTAAATATGCTTGATTTACATATTTTTAAAATGTTATCTATGCTAGGAACACTTTCTCTAGTTTCAATAAAATAAAAATGTTTATTTATAAACTCAAGCGTTGATTTAAGTTCTTCTTTATTCATCCTATTATCAAACCCATCATCAAAACCTTTGTTGGAATGCATCTGACTTAGTCTTCTTATATGCATCTGAGTTGAATGCTCAGGAGAAAATATTGCAAATTTCCAACCATGATTCTGTGCAAGCTTTAATAATATCTGATCTAAAAAAACACTTTTTCCATGATTAGGTATGCCTGTTATAGTGTGGAAAGTGCCAGTCATAATTTTATAGATATCGTCTAAACCATCTAAACCTATCTCATATGGCTTTTCGTAGTTTCCGTCATATAAATCTAATACCAGTGTTTCATAATCCTCTGCTTTATACAGACCATGCACTGGGTAGGGTATAGCATTATCCATAACCTCTTTAAGTCCAACAGCACCCATATTAACTAATATATC
>VTLG01015919.1_pt1 | contig 14808 bp, 17 predicted proteins | sample 4694571 | NCBI WGS metagenome assembly VTLG01 (sample SAMN12604809, study PRJNA352737) | marine metagenome | biome: ENVO:00000447; feature: ENVO:00000209|ENVO:00000569|ENVO:01000036; material: ENVO:00002151; isolation source: viral sequences binned using virsorter ...
ATAAAAATAAAGGTGCGAATCTTTGCAATGGTATCTGCTTCCTTGTTGGACTTACCAGACTTTTCTCCAAGTGCTTTCGCCCATACTCTCCAAAACTTCTTCATATACCCAACAACTTTCGTTGTCGTTCAAAGTATCCATGAAGAATCCATGAACTGCTGTTCATCTTTTCAGTTCCACCAACAGCCCACTCAAACTTTACTCTATCATTATTTCCAAACTTATCAAGCTCTGGTGTATTACCTTTTGCACGGTCTCCACCATTACAAAAGACAACTGTTTGAGATATCTCAAGACACTTCTCAATCGCACCACAGGCAGAATCATCAACATCATCCCAAGATACAACTGCGTCAACCATATTCAAATGACGAATGATGTCCGCTCTTTCTGTCCAAGATTGAAAATATTGTCCTTTCTTTCTTGTTAACCAAGGGTCTCCATTGAGACCAACAACCAGATAGTTTGATAAGTCTTTTGCTCTTTCAAAGTATCGAATATGACCACTATGTATTGGGTCAAACCCACCAGTGACAAGACTTACTTTTTCAAAGAACATTACTCAAATGTAGAATCAGGTTCAAGTGCGATGTAATATTTTACATCGATATCTGTATTAGAGAAAGAAGATAGAAGTTTTGATGACACAACCACGTTATATGACCCAGGCAGAATCTTGATATTCTCGACCTTAAAGTTAAATACAAAAGTATTAACAGTTTCACCAACTCTAACTGAGAAATGATTTGAAGTATCATTCTTCTTGTCACGAACAACGATATCAATATTTCCATCTTTACCAATCACTGATAGGTCAGGAACTTGATATACTGCTGCAGCTTTGAGAAGTTTATCCAACTGATTAGTATTCAATTGAAAACAAACATCTTCGGTTGGTAATGTAATCTCTTTTTCTGGTGGACTTATAATTACGTTTGGGTCTGCAAAGAAATACTTTGACCTTGCTCTATCTTCACTAATGACAGTGTATCCCTCATTCTTGAAATCTAACTCAGGTTTTTGATGCAAACTCAATGCATTTAAAAACTGATTCAAATCATAGACACCAAAGTCTTTTGGTATGTCTTCTTCGATTGTAGCCTCTGCAAGAATGTTTTTCATTACAGATATTGTTCGTAATGAATTACCTTTCTTGAATAATATAGATTGATTAATAGTTGAAAAGTTTTTCAACAACATCAATGTTTTGTCAGAAAGTCTCATTTTTTGTGGTCTAAGTTTCATGTCACTAATTTTGCTAATCACTGGATAAGTCTCATCCAGAGTTCCTTCCAGTGTTTCAGCTGCTAAACTATAAGCGTTTATCATAAGGGGAGTTATACTCCCCTCATTATATCAGGCCTTTGGTGTCTCGTCAACAGGTGTAAACTCAACATCAGCATCTACTTTGTCGTACAACTCCATGAAGGCTTGTTTGGTCTCATCATCAAAACGATTCACACAAACTTCAATTGCTTTCGCTTTGTTCTTGAAGATTGCATATGCACGGATGATGTGAACAAGTCTACGAGTAGAGATAATCTCTTCGATACCACCATCATAGAATGTTTTACGGATAATGTCACCCCAGTCAACAAGTCTCTGACAGAACTCATCATCTTTGATGTTAAGAGTTGCAGCAAGACCTTTAAGAATCTTGAACTCGGTCTTCACACTTGGGTATGCTTGTTCAAATGTGACAGGGAATCTTTCGAGGAATGCTTCGTTCAATACGTTAGTACCGATGAATCTACCATCCTCAGAACCTTTACCTTTTGTGTTTGCAGTTGCAATCACATTGAATCCTGGCGCTGGTTTTACATATCTTCCAATCTTCTTGAGGAAGACTCCTTTTCCTTCGAGGATTGATTGAAGGCAAAGAATCTTGTTGGAAGCCAAGTCAATTTCGTCAAGCAGTAGAATCGAACCGCGCTCCAAGGCCTCGATGATCGGGCCATTATGCCAAACAGTTTGGCCGTTGAGTAGACGGAATCCACCAATGAGGTCATCTTCATCTGTTTCAATAGTAATGTTTACACGAATAAGTTCTCTCTTGAGAGATGCACAGGCCTGTTCTACAGAAAATGTTTTACCATTTCCAGAGAGACCAGTGATAAAAGTAGGATAAAAAAGACGAGACTGAATAATCTTTTTAACGTCTTGAAAACTACCAAACTGGACGAAAGTATCATCTTTAGTAGGAATAAGGGTTTGTTGTGTTGAAGGTAATGCAGCGGGAGCTTCAAATGATTTTTCAATCTGAGCAACTTTCTTAGCAGTAACCTTTAGATTCCACTTACCACGAGTCACTTTGAAGTCTTTCAAGTAACGAGTGATAGTGTAATACTTGTAGCCATGAGATGCACAATATCCTTTGACATCAGCAGTAGTAATTTTTGATCCGTATAGATTTGTTAGGTCTGAGATCAATTCAGATTTTTTCACGATTGGTTGGAACATTTTTGTATCTTGTGTCTATATATCAATTATAGACAAAAAAAGAGAGGGTGTAACCCTCTCTTGTGCAGCTTTGTTAACTGTCTTACATTGATCCTTTATCTTTGTGGTAATTAATGATGGTCTTTTTATCTTGAGTTGTATAAGGTTCTGCTCCTGGCGAACCTGCTTTATATTGTCTCCTTGAGGCATCAGTCACTTCTTTTGGAGGTGTTGATTTTTCTTTTCTCTCTTGAGCTGCCTTCATAGCTCTTTCTTTATTGAGAGCATCATTTCTCTTAACTGTGTCACTTAGTTCTTCCATAATCTCATCAGGTGTTAGAGTTAACATGATGTCTTTAATCTCTTCTTCACTTAATCCTTCATCAAGTAGTTGACCTTTTACAATATCGAATAGGTCAGAATTTTCTTTAGCAGCAGAAGCAGTTGCAGTTTTATTTGTTCCAACTACATCTCTATCTTTAAGTGCTTGTCTTTTAAGTTCTTGACCACCCTCTCTTTTTAAGAAATCTACTACTTTATTTTGGCCAGAATCTGAACCTTGTACAACATTCCCACCACTAGATGTTATTTTTGGATTAGGTTTTACTATATTTTTAATACCAGTTCCAATTTTACTTATTCCACTTTTTGCTGCACTCATAACTTTACCACCAGCTGATGCAAGTTTTGTTGCACCTAATTTTGCAGCTGCGAGTCCTGCCTTACCAGCGGCCGCAGTACCAGCTGCTAGTTTTGTACCAATTGCACCTAACGTTGCAAGAGTTCCACTAATTATAGCCTCGTTTATTTCCTCTAACTGTTCTTCAGTTAGATTTGCCATAATTTTGTAGGATTCTTTTTTAGAATATCCTTCTTCAATTAATTTATTTGATAACACATCAAATAAATCTACCTCTTCTGTTGTACCAATGGGAGAACCAACAGAACCTGTTTTTACACCTCTTCTTGCCTTATGTTCTTCTCCTCTTTTCACAGCAAGTTTTGCTTTTTCTGATGTATCTTGACCACGAGGCCCAGATCCATCTGGATTAAATTGACCTTCTTTACCAAATCTTCTTACATTTCGGTCTCCAGCCACATTAAATATCTTTGTATCATCTACTTTTGCTTCTTTTACATCATCATCATGAGGAATTGTATTACCATCAGCATCTTTCTTATGATGTTCGTTTATGACTTCTTCTTTCTTATCATACATTGACTTATAAGCATCCGCCAAGGCATTAGGAGATGGAGCAGAACCATACTGTGTTCTACTCAAATCCTCTTGATTCTTCTCACCAGATGGTATCATGCCACTGGATATCATGTCTTTTGAAATTCTATGATCCATCTTTATTTCTAGATTTAGAATTATTTAGTCATGCAACCAACTCAATGAACTCACTGAGAATCTTTTTGTTCATCTTTTTGCCTTTAAGACTCTTACCAAACGCTCTCTTAATCTCTGTTTTAGTTGCATCTTCCTTAACTTCAAACTCATCATCACTTGCAAGTGCAGTTGTAGATAGTCCAAAATAGGTATCATATGCAGATGTTTTGATTGAAACAGATCTGTTCTTTTTCCAACCTTTCATAATTTTTTGATACTCTTCATCTGTCCATCCATGATAACGACGAATGAAACTACCAGCATCACGAGAAGGTAGAAGACGAATACCAATAAAGTTTACGGACGGAAATGTATCTTTGAGATTGTCAAGTAAAACCTCAGTGAATCCAAAGGTAGAATCTTTAACACGATATGTTTTACCAAGTTTACGGTCACGAAGAAATGTGCCAGACCAGATAGCAGCTCTACCCATGTATGGTTCATCTTCCCAGTGACGTTGAACCTCATGATGATAGGAAGGTGTGTAAGCTTCACCATCAGTAAGAACAACACATTGAACTTTCTCAACCTTATTGTCTTTCTTAAACTGAGGAATGATTTGATGTAAACATATCAAAGACTCATCTAATGGTGTACCTGATAGACCCATACCTAAAGGAATTTGGAATCTATCTCTGTCATCCCAAGAAACATTAGAGTAACCAAATCTAGTCGCCATACGATAGATGTTTCTCATCTGATGGTCTAGAGTTCTAGAATTGACCTTAGATGTGAATAGATTCATAAGGTTGAATGATTCTTCAATACAAACTAGATTGTTCTTTGCTGTGTAACGTGATTCTTCTCTAGTATTATGATAGGGATGACAATTTGTAAAAGCATAAACATCAAATGGAATCTGAACCTTACGACAAAACCAGATTAGATTGTATAACTGTTTGATTGTATCTTTCATAATGTAAGACATTGAACCAGACCAATCAAGAATGAATACTAATCCATGATTCTTACCATCAGGTAGAACTGTAACTTTCTTGAAGATGTCTTCACAGTATTGATATGTGTGAAGTTTTGACATATCAAGCATTCCTGTTCTTGCAGTTGCAGCACGAGCATATGCAGATGCTGACTTCTTCATCTCAAACTCTTTGACAAGATAGTTGACTTCTTTTCTTGCAGATACTCTGAACTCATCAAACTCTTTATCAGCATTGAAGAAATCTGATGCTGTATTTTCACGCCACTCAAAATCAATATTCTTATGAATGAACCAGTTAGGAATGATAACTTTGTCAAGGTCTAAGTCATTTGGTTTCTCAACATAGAGTGTCTCACGACCAGCTTCATTTACTAAATCCTTGAGTGACTCTTCAAGATTCTCAACAGTTTCAGCCTTTGGTTCGTCACCAAGAGTGATACCACCTTTTGAATATGCTTGGTCATCATAATCTAAACCATCATCATCTTCATCTTCTAACTCATCTTCACCTTCAACATCTGACTTTTCTGAATCTCCTTCAGCACCTTGAGTTGTAGTCTGATACTCTTTCTCATTGTCACCATCACCATCTTCCATCTCAACCTTTGCCTTCATCTCTTCAATCTCTTGTTGTTCTTTCTTCTTCTGTTCTAATTCTTCTTTCGCATACTCCCAGATAACTTTTGAATACTCAAGAACATCATCAAATGTTTCTGCTGACTTGACCATACTTACAAAAGTCTTTTCTTCTTCGTTGAAATCAATATCAATGAAGTTACCAATCTTGAAATATAGATTTAGTCTATCAGCAATACCCATCTCATTCACATCAATATCACTCAACTTGAAGAAGTCCATTCCTTGTAGTTCTTTGTATCCAGTGAAGAATGTCTTTGGAAGACCAGCATACTTACGCTTCATCAACTTCTCGATACGAGCATCTTCAACCACGTTTACAAATGATGGTGGTATCTCTGGATATCTATCTAACCAATCCTCACATGGAGTGAAGAGTGCATGACCAACTTCATGTGCAACTAACATATCATAAACTTCACTTGATGCCTTCTCCCATAGAGGAAGAACTAAAACTCTTGTCTCGACATTGAAACTTGCAGTCTCGACTTGTTTGTGTTCTACAATCAAATCTTCTGTAGCGAGTAACTTTGCAAGTTGTGATTTAATTTCTTGTTGGATGGACATCTAAACCTCTCGTATATGTCCTTATTATAATTCCTCAGCACAAAATAGAAACAGTGATTGTGCCACTAATTTAATCGTCTACACCTGTCGCATAGTCTAAAGCTCTCTTTGCAGTTCGCATCAAACGAACTCTACGCATATCATGAGTGTTAGGTAGTGTCAAAGAAAATCCTAGTAATTCTCCATCTGGGTCATCTGGAAGTCCTACTGGTTGAATGAAGAATATGCCTGCGTGTGCAACACACTTCCAACCAATATCAACAAAACCTAAATCTCTTAACGCACATTCTAACTTAAGTGAGTGACAAGCCTCCTCTAATATCATGCGGATTACCGTACTTTGATTTTATTTATGTCATACGACTAAATCCTTTGACCTTTTCAAACTGTATTAGGTCTTCAAATCTATCATGTAGTGATTGCTTATGAGATATTACAAATACGTTTGCATCCTTGATTACATATTTTACTATCTTTAGAAATTCTTCTGTTCCAAATCCATCAAGCGAACTATCAAATACTTCATCCATAATTAATAAATTTGTATTCACAGAGTTTTTAAATCTAGCAACCTCCCTCCATGTGAAGAGAAGTGCCAAATCTATTCTCATCTTTTCACCTTCACTGAAGGATGAATATGAGAAGTCCTCATGAATCGGAGATTGAATGGTCTCATTGAACTCTTCATCAAGTTTGAAATTAATATAGAAGTCCATCATCCTGAGATACTTATTAACCTGTTGATTGATAAGTGGTAGATACTTTTTGATGATTTTGGACTTTACGCCACCATCCTTGAGAAGTGAGTAGGCAAAGTCATGATGTAGTATTTCTTGTTTCTTCTCTCCTAAAGAGTCATAAGTCTCTTTTAGTTTTTGGTCAAATTCAGTTAGTTTCTCATGTTCAGAATTTCTGTTTTCAAGTTGATTGGTAATAGTTTGAATTTCTGATTCAAGTTCTCTGATTTGTTTTTGATAGCCAGAGATCTTAACGTTGTTTTGAGAAATTTCATTCGTGAGTTTGGTTGAGGCCTTAGTGAGTGAGACAAATTGACGTTCCCTTTCTTCTTCTTTTTGTATTGCTTTTTCTAGTTCTTGATAACCAGATTGAAGTTCTTTTGCTTTTTGTTGGGCTTCGTCAAGCTTATTTAACCTCAACTCTTCATCAATATTCTGTGTGCAAGTAGGACATACTGTATTCTTTGAGAAGAACTTATGTTCTTTCTTTACAGTTGATGCCTTATTTGATATCTTTCCTTTTAGATTTCCTAACTCTTTAAGTTTCTTATCAGCACCTACAAATCTTTCTTGGTCTTTAATATGTTCTTGAATATCATCCTCTAACCTCTTATTTAATGCTATGCATTTTTCACTATCTATAATCAAAGCATTAATTTTTTCTTTCTTAGAATCAATTCTTTCTTTACCTCTCTTCTCAATCTCATCCATAAAGTTTTTTTGCATCTCTAGTTTTTCTTTAAGAGATGTTTTCTTTAACTCTAGAGTTCTAACTGCATCTTTCTTATCTCTTATCTTATCTCGAATAATATTATTCATTGCTGAAAATATTTTAATATCTAATAAATCTTCTATCACCTCTCTTCGATTTGATCCTGATAGTTGCATGAATGGAACAAATGTACTACTACCCAATATAACGATTTGTGTGAATGACTTATAATTCATCTTCACAACATTTTGTTCTAACCATTTCTGTTGGTCATTCGCAGCCGAAGATTGATTCATCATCTGTCCGTTACGATGAATCTCAAATATATTTGGTTTGATACCTCTACGAATAAACCAATCTGTTGACCCGATTGTAAAGTCAAGTTCAACTACACAGTCTTTTTCATTTGTAGCGTTTACAAGTTGAGATTTATTAATCTTACGAAAAGGTTTATTAAACAGAACAAATGTAAGTGCATCTAACATGGTAGATTTACCAGCACCATTCGTTCCTATAATTACTGTATTTGATTTTTTATTTAAGTCAATCTCAGTCCACTGATTACCAGTAGACAGCAAATTACGCCATTTTATCTTTTTGAAACAAATCATTCTTTGGTGGAACCACGATATCGTCTGGTCTAATTATATTATACATGTAATCGTGCATTTCGCAAGCCCTCATTGCAACAAAGTCATCTACTTCGATTACACTCATTTCTGGATAGTCTTCTTCAACTGATATTAAATCAGCGTATCTATCCGCATCATCCTCCTCCTCAAACATCAAGAGAACTTTATCTCCATCATCATTCTCAATGGAGAAAGCACCATCCTCTTCAAATCCCTTAACCGCTAAGATAAACATTACTCAACCTCACAGGCCTCCCGATAAACGTCTTGAAGTATTTCTGTAATCACAGATTTATCTAAGTCAACTTCAGACTCTTGTATATATCTATTTAACAAAGATATTGTATCTTCAGATTCATCTGCTTCAAACTCTTCTCCCTCTGTAAAATCAAAGTTCTCAACAATTTTGAGTTCTGCTAGATTTGATGAATAAAGTTTATCAATATACTTTTCAAATTGTTTTGGGTCTGACTTTTTACGAACAATGACCTTAAGTATTTTTTGATCATACTTTGTAATATCCAACATTTGATGTGGTGTATCTTCATAGTATAGATTATGAAAAAGTTGATATGGATTATTGATTGGCTTATGTTCTAAAGTATCTGTATCAAACAAATGAAATCCACGATTACGATCATTGACATCATTCCAATACATTTCATATGGATTACCTAAGTAAAAAATATTATCTTTATTTGATCTCATATGATAATGTCCAGAATAGACTCTATCAAACTTATCAAAAACATTTGAGTCCATTCCATGTTCCATAAAATGTCCACGAGTTGCCATAAAACCATTCAGTTCTAGATGACCCATCACGCATGGAGAATCACTATCATCAATTAATTGCAATGTTTTTTCTTCATTCTCAGAATTAATCCAAGGCACAAATAAAAATTTTGTCTTATCAATCTTAACTTCTTCAGCTTCTGAATATATCTTTACGTTATCATACTCTCTTAAAAAAAGATTAACACCACTTAATTGATTTGTATTCTTATAATACGCTGTGTGATTACCTACAATAGTATGAACAGTGATTCCTAATTCTTCTAACTTATCATAATAATTATTTTTTGCCCACTCTAATGATACAAAATCAACACCTTTACGGCTATCAAATGTATCACCCATGTCAATAATGGTAGTAATTCCTTCTTTAATTAAAGTTGGAAAAAATATATTTTCGTAAAATTTTAAAAAGTAATCATGAAATAATTTAGAATTTTTTCTCGCACCAAAATGTTGGTCTGTAATAATAGCAATCTTCACTGATAATTCATCCTTGTTTGCACTGAATCTTTAATTTGATTATAATCAGAACTAGTTCCTGTCATATCTCCATCAACAGTAAACACTTCTTCATAACCAGACCTTTCAATAATTTTAGTTTTAATTTCTAATTGTTTCTTTTCCTTTTGTATTCTTCTTAGAAAAGCATAATGTATTATCTGTGTAAAGTAAGCAAATGGATTCTTAGATTTCTCTGGATTAAAATTATTAATATATTGAACACAGTTTTCAATACCATCACACACCATGTCATCCTTGAACATGTAATTTACAAAGTTAGGTTTAAAAGATAAATGAGTTGCAATCTTTAAAAAACATTCACCAATATATCTTGGGATAACAGGTTTTGTTTCACCTCTCTCTGCAGCCAAGGCAACTTTGTCCTTGTATTCTACAATAGCGGCGAGGAACTCTTTATTATTTACATAATGTTCCGATCTTTTTCTTGCCATGAAATGTTTTGATAGTGTTCATTCATAACATTATTATACACTATTTTACAACGCTTGACAATACCCTAAAAAAGTATTAGACTAACTCTGCTAGGGTTCAAAGGAAGGGATTAGCTATTCTTAAAGATATTCTCTAGACTTGTACGAGCATCTTTAACATTAGATATATAACCCATTTCCTTTGTCATCTTTGGTTTAGGTTCTTTAGAAAGAGGTTCAGTTTCATAATAAGCATTTACAAATTTATTGTATGCTTTTATCACATCTTTATCATGAACCTCACATGTAGTGATAACGTTATTCATCTCCACTATATATGTTTGTTCTCGACCTGTCTTTATCCAAGGTTCAATTTTAATTACACTGATTCCAGGCCTTCTTGTAAAACTTGAGTGTCCAACCATTGCAGGGCAATCCAAAGACATAACATCAAGTTCTGGTGTAACTTCGATTTTTGCAATGATTTCCTCACCAGTTTTTAATTTTACAACTGCTAAAAATTTATCTGACATTTTTTTAAAGGTATTGTAAGCATTTCATAATTAAAGTTTTCTTCGTTATAAATCTTAACTCTCTCCATCATATGATTTAAAGTATAGTTTTTAGAAGATCCATATGTAATATCATCGGCAATATCAAAAAGAGTTGCTTTAATTTTATTGTCACCCTTTCTTAAAACTCGACCTATGCTTTGTAAGTTTCGTATTTTTGATTTGTTTGGTGATGCGAATATGACGTTGTGAAGATTCTTAATGTTAATTCCTGTTGAGAAGGTGCCGTAAGAGGCAATGATAATTGCATTTTCTTCTTTTTCTGTGATTGTGCGAACTTGTTCTCGATCCTCAGTATCAACTCCTCCGTGAACAAAGAAACATTTTCTATTTTCTTCCTTACTGTTATTTATGAGATCAAAGAGAGGAAGTCCATGTGTCTCAACTCTTGTATATAATATGAGTGTATTTCCTTTTTGGTCAAGAGTCAAGTTTTTAATAAAATTATTTCTCTGTGTATGTGTGATTAAATATTGTATTTCATCTTCATAGTTCTCAAACTTTCTTGCTGGGTGTTTGAGAGTTAAAACTTTGATATTTAATTTTGATAGATACCCCTTCTCTATTAATTCATCTGTACGAATAATCTTATATGTAGGGCCAAATAATCCCTCTAATACCCACTTGTGTGTTTGTGTTCCATCAAGTGTTCCTGTAAAACCATATCGATACTTACAATCAAGCATCTTTGTCATGATACTGACTAAAGATTTTGATTTAAATAGATGTGCTTCATCACCAATCACTACATCAAAGTTATTAAAATACTTTCGATCCAATTTATAAATTGACTGCCATGTGGTAATTGTAACATCATAATCACTAGTTTTATCTCTTCCAGCATAAACTCGATGACAATGTTTCTCAACATCCCAACCATAATCTTCAAAGTCTTTATACATCTGTTCAACAAGAGATGTAGTTGGAACTACAATTAAGATTCTACGATTGTGTTCAACGTGATATCTTGTGATTGCATATATCATTAATGACTTACCAGATGCAGTTGGTGACAATAGTAACTTACGATTATGTCTGAGTGCATCATGAATACCCATGATTTGATATGGTCTGGGTTTGTGTTTTGATATACTTTTTACATAGTCTGTGACACCCTCTGGCGATATCATTTCATTCTCTTCAAGTGGTAAACCATAAAACTTACTGCCTTCAAACTCATAAGTATATCCTTTTCGATTGCAAAATGATATTACTCGATCTACTAGTCCAGTATAAATTTCATTCTTTCTCATATCATAAAGTCTAATCTTCCCATCCCAATACTTATTACGATATTGTGGCATAAACTTGGCGCCAGGAACTTCAAATGTAAAATGATCTGAAAGTTCATGATACACATATTGTTCCGAGTCTATTGTGACAAAGACTTCATTTTTCTTTTTTATAATTAAGTGGGTCATGTAAATCCAGCTTGGAATTTATGCCATTCAATTGAATTTTTGATTTGATATGTACGATTCGATATCTGTTTAAGAATACTTTCTGTGTAATTTATCATCACATCATAGTATTCAACTTTTAAATTGGCTTCTGATACTCTTTCATCAGCATCCATATATCTAATTAATGCGTCTTTATCTCTAACTTTCTTTGGAAATGGTTCTCTTTGATATACTTCTGGGTCTGCCTTTCCAGAGTAATACTCATATCTTTCATGACGAACACTCTTTTGTATCTTCTGAGCTTTAGTTCGTAATAAAATTAAGTTGTTTAATATCTCATGATATTTGGAATGCAGTTGAGGAACCTTAATTGATTCTTCATGCATATTGTCAATATCAATCTTACAGTCCTCTTGCCACATGGACTGAATCTTATCAAGATTTATCATGTAAAATTATTTTTTTGGATAATTATCTAGTCTATTTCTATTACCACTTGGGTCAGTTATACTGAATATTGTATATTTAAAAGTTACCGATGCAGTAAAGAAACTGTAATCACGAGTTGAAACATCAAAATCTAATGTCGAAAGTGAAACTGGAAATATATCTTTAAAATTAACAAGGATACTTGGTTTGTAGTTACTACTTAAAATTTGTAACGTAGCATCTGAATATTGAAAATAAAGAGGGTCTCCGTCATCACCTACTCTTGTGTCAGTCCTGATATCATCTTTTCTCAATTGGTCATATTGACCTAAAGATTCTGGATATCCAAGACCTGTGATCCAGTTGTAGATTGCAAGATAGTTTTCCATCTTTTCATCTACTAAAAAACGAACGGTCAAATCATCATACAAAACCTTATCTCCAGGCACAGGAATATCCTTCAAATAAGTTGGTTGAACTGCTGTTCCCATGCTTATTTGAGGTATATTCGCAGATTGGCAAAGAAAATCAACCTTTGGTGTCTTCGTTAGAATCAACTTAAAGCCAACAGGAGACATATAGTTCCTATTAGCAATTTGTTTGTCAAAGGGTGATACTGAATCAGTCATTTACTTTTTGCAATTTTTTAATTCTCTTAGCATAGAGAATATCAGCAGTTGAGTATAAAATTGGATTTTTCTTTGATCTTTTGATAATAAGTTTTACTGCTTGCTTATCGTTCATAATACTATTTAGCGGGTCTCTATGATCGCTTTTCATTTCTTGGATTATTTAAAAACCAAGAAGGTGACTCCATAATCACATCTATGCACACCCATTTTGCGTAATGAATTCCACGATAACACAAAAGAGCAAAGACCTCCTCTATATCATGTTTATCTTCATCCCACTCTGGTGCTTGTCCTTTACCTAATAAGTGTAACATTTGCCTTAACCTCCTGTAACAATATTTATTGTTAGGAGTTCTTGACAAAAAAAGAGGGGTGTTTAACCCCTCTAGAATTAGTTGATAATTAATTATCAGAGTCTTCCGATTCTTTGCCGTTGCCGTGAATTGGGTCTCCTAACCATTGATTAAAGAGACTCTCTGATTTTTCCTTCATACCAATTTTAGGTGCATCTAAAATACCAGCATCTAATTCTATAACACTATTATAGTGTTCAAGAATTTTTTCAAGTAAAAGTAAGTCTTGAACTTGGCCAGCAGTTTTAGTCTTCCAAGTCGCAACATCTTTAGCTGCGATTATTCTAATTAGATATTCTTGAAAACCTTTTGATTTTCCAGCGTCACCTAAATACACATCATTAAAATGATATGCAGCTGCTAATCCTAGTATCATACTACCATCAAAATCTTTTGGTTTTTTCCACTTAGAATTTTTGTTTCCTACATGATATCTGATAAGTTCTACTGCCATCTTAGTATATGTGGAACCATATTTACCAAGAGAAGTTTTTAACTTTTCATAACCAAAGACCTCTTCACCAGTTTCATCTCCAATACCTTGAACATGAACATTTAAAGATTGAAGTTTTTCTAACATGTTAGTAGCATATTCAACACCACGAGCAATATCTGCACGAAGTTTTTCAATAGTGCTAACATTATTTCTCAAGAAATTAAATTCTTTGAAATATGTTGCTTCTGCTTCCTCACACTGTTCGATGGTGAATGTTAGAGGATGTAGTTGCACTTGACAAGGTAATTTAAAATTTTCTGAATCTTCAACATACACACCCGCTAAACAAGCAGTATGTTGACCATCAACTATGAAATAATCACCATTAGGTCTTTTAAAAACAGAAAGAGGTTTTACTAATTTGGGTCGAAACTCTTTTGCTTTTTTAATGAAATTTAGATTAATTAATCTTTGGTATTTTTTATCAACTTTAAGATTCTTGAGTTCAATCCATTTGATTTCAAGAAAATTTTCTCTTGCGAATTTCTTTCTTATCCCAGAAATTCCGACTTTGATAAAGCCATCAACAAGAGACAGCAGGGTCATGACACCCTGCCAAGGGTTTAAATTCGTCATGTAACGAGCTCCTTTTGTGTTTGTTTTTTTGAGTCGTAGATACCCATGTTTCAGAGATCCCGACATAGACAAAACGAGTTTTGTCCATTACCTTATATAGTAACACAAAATTTTTGAGTTGTCAATAAAAAAGACCCCCGAAGGAGTCTTTTGAAAAATATGTAATATTGACTTACATAAGGTTTGTAACAGATACTCTTCTGTAGTAGCGGTTAGCGTTAACAGTAAGTGTTCCTGATCCTTGTGTTGTACCTTGTGAGAATGGGTTCTCAACCATTCCGTAACGAGTCTTAAAGCCAATTTTTGGTTGGAATGTATCCTGACCAACGGCTCTAACCATCTGTAGTGGAACGTAAGGACAATAGAATAGACCAGCATCGTAAGGTGAAGTACCTTTGTATCCGATAACATAGTACTGAGTTGCAGCACTGTTTGCAGCGAATGGGTCGATGTACACTCTGTACTTACCGTTGATAACACCAGCAAATGTATTACCTGTGTCGTCTACGTTTAAGTTAACATTAAGTGCAGGGGTGTAATCTAGAACACCAGCCATTGTTA
>VTLG01002955.1_pt1 | contig 14807 bp, 28 predicted proteins | sample 4694571 | NCBI WGS metagenome assembly VTLG01 (sample SAMN12604809, study PRJNA352737) | marine metagenome | biome: ENVO:00000447; feature: ENVO:00000209|ENVO:00000569|ENVO:01000036; material: ENVO:00002151; isolation source: viral sequences binned using virsorter ...
TCTAGTAAACTGCCTTTAGTGCCAGTATTGTATCATCTACATTTTTATTTAACAAATTTGGCAAAACCTGTGTAGTGTTTGCTGTTTGAATTGTATTGTTAGGTGATATAACTGTATTATTTTGTGATTTAGGCAATATCTTTTCTAACATATTTTCTAAACCTGTTGTTTCTAATGTAGTTCTTACCACAGTCCTTTTTGATGCAATATTAACTAGGTCTTTAACTGGTGCTGTATCCGTTGCTTCTTTTATTTCACCAGCATCTGGTATAACATTAGCTTCTACCACTTTATCTTCTCCTGAACCTGCAAGCCATTTAGCTATTTTGTCTTTTTTAAGCAATCCAAATGACAGACCTTCTAACAAACCTCCAACACCAGCAGAAGCTCTATCTCTCACAGTTAAATCTTCTTTTTCTTTACCTAGTATTTCATCAGCCGCAGCCGCACTTGAAGCCGCATCAAATACTGATATTGCAGCCAAAAGTGGTAAAAATAACCTTCCGCCTACACGAGCAGCACCTTTAACAAATTTACTACCTTTGCCAACGGCACCCTTTGCCATAGTTTTAAGTTTTTTACCATATTTTTTAGCAAGCAATACTCCACCAGTGCCAGCAGCAACCATACCAACAGGACTTGTAGCCACATCTTTAACTGTATCAAGTATACCACCACCACCGCCTTTTTCTCCTTCTTCTAAAAGTTCAACTGTCCTACCTGTATTTTCAGCAATTACTTCAAATAAATTTTTATTTTCTTCAAATTGGTCGTCTTGTTTTTCTGCTAATTCTTCTCTTTGTTCTTCAGCTTGAGCACCCTTTTTAAACCTTGGTTCTTTACTTACTATTCTATGTGCAGGTGTTTCTTTAAATGCTTCTTCTCTAGTTGCTCCTTCTAACGTATCAATAGAACTATCAGATTCAAATCCCATTAAGGCATTTTCTTTACTCATCCGAGCTTCTCTAGCAATATCTTTTCCTCTTACCTTTTCTGCTCTTCTTATTTCACGTTCACCTGCTTCTTTAGCTTCTACTATATCTCTTATTTTTGCTCCTAATATAGGAACATTACCTAATAATCTTTCTCCAAGTTTAAGAGGTTTAAATTGTTTTAAGAAATCTTTAAAACCAAATCTAATTTTTGTAAACAAACCAGTAAGAGGATGTAGTTCTGCAATAACAGGAGCAACAATTTTACCAATATAATCTACTTCTCTTTTAGAAAATCTTCCTTTATCATAACTAGCAGGTAACTCACCTAATAACGTTTTATACTTAGCAACAGTCTGCTTAAACTCTCTATAATCAGCATCGCCAATCGTATCTAAATCTGCTTGAAAATTAGTTATTACTGACACGGCAGCATTTGATATTGGTTCACCTTCAGCAATAGTTTTTGATGGACCACCTTTTAAAAATGTTTGACCAAGGCCTTCAGTATGTTGAATTTCTATAGAATAATCTTGAGCTGCTTCAGCTATTGCAACCTGTTCCTTCTTTTGTTTCTTTTTTTGATCCTCAAGTAAATTCTGAAAACTTTTCATTTAACTATCCTTATTTTTTATTTTTAGGTAATGTTGCACCTGGTTTACCAACATATAAACCAAAGAAGGCAGCACCAGCACCAACTATTGTTGATATAAACATTGCTTGAGCATTTGTTGGATCTGACAAAATCATAAACCAAGTTACTGATTTATAAAAAGCATAGATATACGCCAACATAACCATTCTAGGTATTACCCTAAATTTATCTAATAAACCTGCTGTTTTATTGTACCATGTAGGGGCATCTTCTCCACTATCAGGTACCAAATCACTCTTTGCCAGTTCATATTCTTCGGTTGTTTTTTTAACCTTAATTAAATCTTCGCTCATACATTCCTTCTTTTTTGTTCTTTTAAACGTTCATTTTCATCTTTTATGTGTTGTACTAACATATCAATATAAATTTCCCTTTCCCACGGTATCATACTTTCAAGTTCACTTAAAGAATATTTATGATGTTGCATTAATAAAAAATTCACCCTATAATAATTCTCAAGGTTTTCATGTGAAAGGGTAATTAAAAAAAATCGTTTGTCCCATTCAACGTCATAGTAAACTCTTTGCCTGATTTAGGATTTTGGTATTTAACCGTGTGCCTTAATCTTGGCATTGTATCAAAGAATACCATCAACTGCTTATACTGCCTTTGAGTCAATGAATCTATATACTCATCAAGCTCTTTGTCCGTTATATTATTCCTATCATAAACATCATCTCCTTTGTAGATAGATGCTATTGATTCCTTTAATATCTTAAATGACAATTCAGTATTTGAATTTATGCCACTAAAAGACTTAATGGTTGGATAACGTAAAACAACACCATAGCCTTTTTCAAATTCTATTTCATTTTTATGACCTTCAGGTTTATTAATCTGCACATCTTCTAAATTTAGGTCATGTTCTACAATTTGTTTTTCATCATCTGGACATTTCAATCTTAATTTAACTATCTCACCCACAGACTTTGCTCTAATTTTTAAATATAGATATTCAAAATCAAATATAGGTATACTAGATACATCAATATTAGTCTCCACACAATTTTGTACCGTATTGGTAACTGCTTGTGCTATCTCATCATCATTTTGGCCCTCTATCGCCATCAACATTACCTTTTCTTCTTTTACTAAAAAAGGTCGGTACGTAACTACCTCACCTGTTGAAGGCAACTTACAAGTATATCTTGGGACTTCATTTATTGGTAAAGCCATACTTTATCACTCCTTCATTTATATATTCAACTACTAAAAGAATGGTGGGAATACTTTTCCACCAAATATTCTACCAGTAGGGAATTTTGTTTTAATTTGGTTCCATACATCACGGCCTGCTCTTCTTATTTCAGGTGGTAACCTACTTAATATACTACCTAAAAAACCGCTACCCATAAACCTTGGGTCTTTAATTCTTCCTACACCATCTATATCACCAGTAGCAATTCCTCTTTCATGGTCATGTAAAGTCGCATTTGACCGCCAATATCTATAATTAAATGTTACTGATTGATTTGCAAATTCATTAGATTTACCATAACCCAAATCTACTGCACCAATAGTTTTAGGATAGGCCTCTATCAATTCACAATAATATCCTGATAACGTCAACCTTGCTAAAGGACCTGTTGAACCTAATACTTCACCAGAATCACCTCTATGTGCTGACCGTTCATTTCTATTTTCATGTAATGGAAATATAAACACTTTTCCTATATACTCATCATAAAAATTAGCATTAAATGTTCTTTGATTAATAATTAAATTTTGCCATGTTTCAAATACTGCTCTTTCTGATAATTCTGAATCTAGCATAAATGTCAAGTTCATTGGTGCAAATTCTAAACCTCTTGCTATATTTCTTTCTGGTCCATAAAACTGATTTGCGGAAGTATCTTGTATTGTCCTTTCAGGTAGTGATGCTCCTGAGCAAAAAAAGAATAACCTTTCTCTTAAAGAATCTTTTACACTTGTATGAAAATTTAAATCTGTAATATATTCCTGAAACTCTGGCCAACTCCCAGCGATATCTGATGGTTGCAATGCTGTTGGAAATTCTAATACTACCAAATATTTAGCAGGTCTATATAAACCTTCAGCACCTGCAACCATTGACCTAAATCTGTTTACAGTAGTTTCAGGATTAGCCTTTTGTTCTTTTAATCTTTTTCTTGCTTTCTGTGGATCAAATCCCTTATCTCTAGGCAAACCTATTCTAATATCAAACGGTCCTGGTATCGGTAGTCGCTGTCTAATTATTGCCATTATAGAAATCTCCTACTATTTGCATATACTACTTTTTCATCTGCCTTTTTAAATCTTTGTAAAGGTAAATATATCGCTGACGGTGCCTCATTCATATTTATTCTTAAAAACCCAGTTTGTGTAAACCCATACAAATATCTTTTAATCGTTGGTTTTACGATACGCATATTCCTAACATCATCATAACTAACTTCAAACCTATCACCCTTATCAAACCTTTTATTACTAGCAAACACTTGCATACGCTCTAGTAATCTAAACCTTAATGATGGTGGTAAATAATGAAAATTCATACCTAAAAACCCACCAGGTGTAGGCTCTAAAGGTAATACTAAAGGAAATACATCATAAAAAGGTAACGTTAATCTTAATTTAGGGTTATACCCAAACAAGTTAAGTCTACCTACACTAGGTCTTCCTTGTACCTTACCAGCTCTTATTAATTCCCTTGCTGTTGTACCACCTGTAAGTCGTTTGACTTGTGAACGGTACCAATTAGCAGATTTTCTTATATTCGCTGTTTGCGGTTTAATGCTATCAAATACACTTGCCATATAGTATATTTATGTGATAATAAATAGTTTTATGAAGAAATTGAAGAAGTTTTATAACATTGATAAAATGGCTTATAAAGGTCTGTTTAAACCAAACAACCCACAAAAATATAAAGGCAACATCAACCACATTATCTACCGTTCTAGCTGGGAACATAGATTTATGCGTTATTGTGATAGGACCAAAGATATATTGGAATGGGGTAGTGAAGAAATATTTATTAACTATCGTTCAGTTAATGGTAAAACAAGAAAATACTTTCCTGATTTTTATATGAAAGTTAGACAGCCTAATGACACACATAAAAAGTTTATTGTAGAAATCAAACCAAAATATCAAACGCTCAAACCTAAAATGCCTAAGCGTAAAACTTCTAGGTATATGAAACAGTTATTTAGTTATATGAAAAATAAAAGAAAATGGTCTACAGCAATTGCATGGTGCAAAAAACGAAATATGAATTTTGTTGTACTTACCGAAGATCATTTGAAAACATTTTGATGAGGTGCCCAGTTAAGGGCACCCCTTTGAGAAAGTTGAGAGATAGATTACGAATCGTCTTCAGCTAATTTACTAAAATACGATAATGATTCATCACTATCGGTAGACGTTCCGCCTTTCTCTACGGCTTTAATAGAAGTTTTTGGCATGTCATTTCTGACAGGTGGGAGGTCAATATCTTCTACCGACTCCGTACTTCTTGTTCCAGTAAGAACCTTATTCAGTTTCTCTTTGAGTTCATCATAAGGTTTAAAATTACTTGGATCATTGAAGGGCTTTAGAGCATGTTGAGATTTCCATATTTTATCAATCTCCTCGTCAGAAGCTTTTAACTTACTAACTGGCTCAAATTCAGACTTATCATAATTCCAAAAGCCGTCAACTTTTCTAATTTTTATTTTAAAATTAGAACCTTCCCAAAAATCAAATGGATTTATAGCCTTTTCATCTTCAAATTGAGGACTCATTGCTTCAGTTATCTTATCAAAAATCTTTTTACCATATTTGAATAAAAATACTTTACCATCGTTCTCTGGATGTTTTGGATCAGAAACCATGTAGATATTAGAATAGTAAGAGAGTTTTCTTTTTCTCTTTCTAGCAATATCTTTATCTGATTCTATACCTGTATTCCACAATCTAGTGTTTTCTACAGATACTGGATCTTTCTTGGTTAATGTTGTCAAACTATTTTCAATATACCATTGGCCACCTGGACCTTGAAATGCATGATTCCAAAGTTTAACCCAAGGCATATCTTCACCTTCTATCGCTGGTAAAAATCTAAACACAGCGTAACCATTCCCAGATTTATCAAGTTCTGGTTTCCAAAACCTGCTATCTTGGTATGATTTCTTATTAGGTTGTTCGATTGTTTTTTCTAACTGTTTTGTTAGTATGTCAAAGTTAGACCTTGACTTTTTTAGCGTTTCTAGTGCTGTACTCATTTGTATATATCTCCTTGTACATATTGTTGTATATATTTCTTATTGTAAGTATTATTATTATTTATACTTATTATTCTATTATATCATTTTTTAATAATTTGTCAATGAGCTGTGCTTGTGTAAGATAGACTAATTGACCCCTATTTTCCCATGCTTCCCATTGATGAATAGGTCTATTTGTAGGCATACCATTTTTCTCTTTATTTACCTTAAAAAACTTGACATTAGGGTACCAATCCATGAGTGTATACCATTGATTAACCCAATTTATATAAGGAGTAGATTCACCTTGTGGTGTAACATAATATTTTGTTCCCTTATATGCATTATTAATTTTTTTGTTATCAGATTTTATATCATGCCCTATTAAATAAATTTCTTTGGGTTGTTCTATGTTACAAGCAACAAAAGCACTTGTAGGACCAGATGCCCAACCATGGTCTTCACGGCCTGTTACTATATCTTTTAAATCATGTGATTTATCATTTTCTTTAATCCAAGATACATTGATTTGAGAATTATCTATAGTTTTTTCTATTATTTCTCTAGTAGTATTTTTTAAAATTGAAACTTCTCCTGATACAGTTGAGCTTTGGATTACAAATTCTTTAGACTTACCTCTTTCATTCATATGAACACCATCATAATCTTCTACTATACTTAATTCCTGTTTTGAACAAAACCCTTGTAGCATAGTTTCATACAAACTAGCTGGTACTTTTGTCCAATTTCTAAAGTAACAATTTTTCTTTAAAGCAAAACCATCACGATAAATCTCATGTATGATACCATCATCAACTGCTGTTAATACATCTATCAATTCTGGGAAATCTCTATATAAGGCATTGCACCCATATATTTTCCCATATGGTTTCAATTGTGCTAAATCAAAACCTACTCTACTCTCTCCATTACCGATACAAAAAACTCTTTTCATCTATTTAATATTATCTCAACCGCCTCTAATATTTCTTTTACTGTCCAACTGCCATTGATTTTCTTTTCATTTTCATCCACTGGTAACATCAATTCGTACAATACGCTTTCTCAATGCTCTAACTAATTCCTCAGTTTTATCTACAACAGCATTTAAATTTTCATCTTTTATTCTCATTTTAATCATAGCTCTCACTAGTTCTTCAATTTTATCTATAACAGCAATTAAAGATTTATCAGTTATAGTGCTTTGTTGTTCTTTTAATTTTTCATATTCATGTAATGGTATAGTTACCGACCTTGAAATAGCCACTTCATTTTCATATGTGGCTTGGTGACTACGTTCCTTACCATTTGTTTCATCATCAATCATCTTCCTGTTCCTTTCTTGTTATTAAATTCTTTGGTTTATCTATTGGCATACCAGCCTTATTAAACCATCTGCCATCGGCTGTTGTATGTACAAATGATGTATAACCTTTACAGGTAATTGTCCTTTTTGTAATTTTTCCAGTATAAACACTTCCATCTTTATTAATCAATTCCATATTCTTGTATAAATCCTGATAAATGCGGTCTATTATTTTATCACCTATCTTATTACTTTCTGGAATTATAACTGTTTCCCTCATACTTTTAAACTTGTTGTATATTGTGTACCACATCTTTGGCAAACACCCCACGCTGGAATATGTGGTGTATTATCTAAACACTTGCTACATAAAATATACTTTCCTTCTTTTAAAAAATCTACATTTCCTAAATTATATTCTTTATTAGCAACTCTTTTTTCTGCCTCATAAATTATTTTATGTGTATCTGTTGTACAATCCTCCTTCATCTTTCCTTCTTTACGAATTTTCATCATTTCTTTTTGAACCATTGTACCACGGTCAGATTCTTTCATACTAGCTTCTAATTCTGCTTTTTGTTCTTCTAAAGTTTGTGGTCCAAATTCATCAGGCATTTTGATTTGTAAAAACTTCTTTCATAATAAATTTACATTTTGTTACATTAAATCTAACAAATGGTTTATACTTTTTTAATTTTTTTGATATATCAGGCCATACAACCATTTCTTTAATTTCTTTATCCCAATTTTTAATAAACGATAATATTTTATCAAAGGCGACCATTGTTTCTGTCCCAAGTTTTTTTGAAAGATATAAGCGTAACAACTTTGGATGTTGTCCATTAGATACATTAAACATAGCATTAAAAGAAATATTATTCCTGTCAAGGTTACTATTAATAATATTACAATCGTTTCTAAAATTATACGTAAAGCTCTCGTTATATTTTTTCCACTCTCTATATACAAGTTCTCCATTTGTCCTTATCAAATCTCCTATCCATTTCTTTGATCCTGATGCAAAATTAGATACAAAATAATACATCAATTCATCATTATCATATTTAGTTGCTAACTTATGAAAAAAAAATCTATCATTTCTCTTTAAAAAACTATTTAAAGAAGAATTAACTTTAGCATTGTATTTAAAATAATCATAATTATCAGTAGTAAAATGTAATTTAATTGCCAAATATAATTTATAAGCTTCAAAACTAGTCATTATTTTTTAATGTTAATGCAGGCCAACTGACTGGAAAATATTGTTCACAATGATAACTAATTTGATCTGCAACCTCTCTTGTTTCTTTTTGTACATCTGGTTTACATCTTAAATTACACACACGAGCAAACGCATACAGCGTACCTGACCATAACCATTCTGTCATCATTGATTGTGGTAATACTGACCTTGCTTGTTCAGGTGCAATACCCTTACCTATCAATGCACTATATAATATCTTACATTGGTCCATAGCAGATTCATAAACATGTTTTAACGTTACATCTAATTCAACTACACCTGCTGAGCCTTGTTTTGAATCTAAAGGTTTACCTCTCCATTCATCAATCTTATATAGTTCAGGCTCATATGATACATAACGTCTGCTTACTTCGTTCCAACTTAATCCTACTTGATGTTTAACTAATTGTCTTGCGACAAATACTGGTGCTTTAATTCTGAATTGTATTGAGGCGTGAGCAAATGGAGACCAATGTCCGTGTTTGGCAAGATAACTTATTAATTTTGTATCTTTTTCATCAAATCTATTTTTAATTTTTGCATATGATACTCTAGCAGCATTTACTACTGATAAGTCAGTACCCATTTTATCTATCAAATCAACTTTTATAACTTTTTTAGGTTCCCATCGTTCATCAGATTTTTTTATACTTGCCCCATACCCTTTACTTTTATATTCAGTTGCCATAATCAAAATTCTATTTTATCCAAAAATGATATATCAATAGTCCTATTAATATACCTTCCAGCCAAAATGCCCACCTATGGGATCCTTTGCCGATATGTTTTTTAATGAAAATAATTGTCCAATCTTTTATTTTTTCTATCATACAGGTAATATAGCCGTACCTGATTTTTCAACCAAGTTCAGCTTTTCAGCCTCCATTTGTATTTTTTCTTTAAGTGATTTATTTATTAATGATGATATGGTACCTGTGTCTATATCATTGTCTTCACAATACAACACTACGGCATCCATATAGGAAATTTTTTTAGATTTAACTATTTCTTCAATCTCTAATGCAAATCTTTTACTATTCATTAACATATAGCATATTATAACATATGGTTGTAAAAAGTCAATAGTCCCGTTTCTGTTGCCAAGTCGGGACCACACTCCGTCTGCCTAACTAGGCAGCCATAGCATAACTTTCGTTAGCGTTTAAAAATGGCCTTTAAAGTAGCACCCTACTATTTTACTCCAGTTAGTTTTAACAACGGTCGATCCTAGTTCTACCCCCTAAAGCACACATCAATGTATGTGTTTAAGATGGTGGAGTAGGTGGGTACTGCCCCCACGTCCCTATTGGTTATTCTCTAACCTTCAACATAAAATTCCTTGATAGTGATATTGGTGTACCACCTGGTTTAATATACTTTTGTTCAGTTGGTTTAGCTGGGTCTGGTTGTTCTCCCTTTCCATCCCATAAAGTGAAATTCCATAAATTATGTAAAATACATTTTTCTATTCGCTTAGGTGTTTCAATTGTCATCACTACATTATTTTTATCACCTTTATGCTTGTATAATAAAATAGCATAAACAATCATTCCATCCCTATTAGATGCATTCCTACCAAAGCCCAAAGCAAAAACTTCGAACCCTTCGGTCTGTAGCATTTCATTTACTTGAAGTAATGGACCACAATACATAGGTCCCATTGATTTGTATAATGGATATCTTTTAAGTGATTCTCCGTCGGCAAATGAAATGTTAATTGAAAGTAATAAAGCGGTAAACGCTAGTATAAATCTCTTAAACATAACACTATTATTTATATAAATTATTTAGCTTTTGCTAAAGTTTTGCTATGTAAATTTAAAAAATCTGTCGTGTGCTTATAGAATAACTCTTGGTGTTTCTTTATGTCGCTTTCAGTATGTATCCACTCTTGAACATAACCATCTTCACAAGAAGCTAAAACAATTGTTTGCTCTATTTTCTTATTAGGATAAAGTTCTTCAAACATTTTAGCATAAGCAGCCGTTTGTAGAAAATTACTGTAGTTATAATCCTTATCTCTTTGTTTTGTAGATGATTTAAAATCTATTACAGATAATTTACCTTTGTATTCACCAACACAATCAACTTGACCTGCAACACCTATTTCTTTTGAATATAAAAATTCTTCAATACAATGTATATTGTCTATTCTAGCTAAATATGGTTTTATTATTTTAAATAATCCTAATGGTGTTACTTTGGTAATGCCTATGGATTTCTTATCATCACCCCTTAAATGGTTTTCAACAAGCGTATGCATTGTTTTACCACGACTAATGGATGTTCGTGAGATATAATTAGCCATAGCTTCACCAACACTATCTCTCCAATCTTGTATTTTTGCTTTACGTTCTGGAATAGAACCTAATATAGAAGTAACGGAAGGCATATTAACGCCATCAATGGTATAAAATCTTATACCGTTTTGATTTTTTCCCTTCACACCTAAACCTTTAGGTAATACTGATTCATCTATCTTTACATAATTAAATGCCATAATATACCTTCCTAAGTTTTATAATTAATTATAACATAAAAATCTGCTTATGTCAATTACTCCTTCACTCCATTAATGAATTAATAACATCATCTTTAGTAGGACCGTCTTTTTTAGTATATTCTTTCATATAACTAACCCCACCACCATCTTTTTTTTCTGCTCTTAAATATTCTTTTCTATTATCTTCTTCATTTTTATATGAACAATGGATCCAACCAGCATTAGGTTCATCCATTTTCCAATATTCTAATATTAGTTGATCAAAATTTAAATTATCATGTATCCAATCAGCCAATACTTTATTTGAAACTTCATATATTTCAAAATCAGCAGCCTGGCCACTTGCATGTTGTGATGATACACTTGACCCTATTGCAACGCACAATTCACCTGATCTATATCCACTCGATATAGAAACAACCTTGCCAAAATGGTCTCTAACTGGCTGTAAAACATTATCACATAATTTTTGTAAATTCTCAATATGATCCTCGTTCGGATTATTATTGATACCTTTACGTGTGGCTGTTTCACTTTTAATTAGCTCTTTCAGCGTAAAGTTTTTGCTTAATCGCATTTATTTTCCTCTTGTTAATTGTAATAGTTTATCCATTTGTGCCTTAATAATTGGACCTCTATTAGGCCAATGTATATAAGGTTCATTGGATTTTGATAGATTATAAAGAAATGGTAGTACAATCTTTTCAATTTCTTTAAATCTACCCTTCACATCTGAATCATCTAGTTCTTTTTGAATAGATCCCTTTTCTTCAACAATTTGCATAATTTCATTCATCATTAATTTGATATCTTTTACATCTGATTTTACCTTCGCTACTTCTAAATTAGCACTACCGCCTGTATCTTCTGCTGGTTTAGCTGCAACTGGAGTAAAACCATAATCAATGTTAGTATCAAATTCACGCATGAAATCTGGTATATCATCTGCCATTTTCTTATTTCCTCCCCTTTGGTGTAAATATAGGTTTACTTTTTGGGTATATAAAATTTATTAATCGTAAATCTGTATACTGCCTATCAGGCAAAACCAATGTTTTTGCATTATGTACTGTTAATATAGTAGGTACGATTATATGTTCATTTGTCGGTTTAACTATGTAATTATATGCATGTGTTTTAATATCTGATTTTGTACTCACAATAGTTACTAAATCAATAGTATTGAAAGTCTTTACATATGCATTATTAGTCAGTACTAGCCCACCGCCAGTCGTTAGTAAAGCAAATTGTGAACAATTAGTTAAGAGTAGTCCTGCAACTACTAATAGAAAGCAGGACTTACCTAAGCAGGTACGTCCTGCCTTAACTTGTTTGTGGAATGAGCGGATTGACCTACTCAACGTAGATATAAAACCCTTGCATTTCAGTTGCTCGCTCTCCACTATTCTATTTATTTTTTGCATTTCGTCTAGCTCTATGCTTTTTAAGTACTTCTTGTGTCTTAATCTGCTTATGTGATCTAGTCCCCATTTCTTTTGCAAGAGCACTTGTTGGGTGTTTTTCTGCAACACGTGATAACGCTTCTTTCCAACCCTGGTCTTGCCTGTAACTCATTCCTGACACACCAGCAACAATATTGACTTTAGATATTACTTGCCTAATATGTGTATTATTCTTTAGATAATCTTCCTTTTTATCCATCGTCATAAACAAATCAAATTCTTTACCATTTTTGGTATCTTCAAATGTATATTGTGGCATTGTCAATTACTTAATTCTTTTTAATGTAACTAATTTACCTTTTGCACTAGACAATTTATCTAATTCCTTTTCAACTGTTCCAACATGATCAATATGATCTGCTATTGTTGAAATAGGACTAGTTAAATAAGTAGTAATATTCGCTTCATGTTTAGCGACTTCACCTTCTAGTTTCTTTATTAGTGCTTCTCTTATCATAATTCTATTTATTCTTTACTGTAATCTCCGTTTCCATTCAGTTTCACCTTTATATTTAATAACTAACGTTTTATATATGTTAAACCATAAAATTTTAAATATATCACTATTAGCACTCTTACACATACGTTCAGCATTACTAATTAATCTATCCATTGTTATTCACCTCTAAATTCATCCATTCTTTTTAATCGCTCTTTTTCTAGTCTTTCAAACTCTTTTTTTTGTAACCATTTCATAAAAATCCAATCAGCCCAAACAAAGTTTATTGTATAACCTAAGGTTGTATAAGTTATACTAAATAAAAATGGAATAGCAACAAAAACTCCTAATATTATAAGGAGATAGTGTTTAATATACTCTACTGGTACTGTATAAAATGGCCAACTATACGCCTCCATTATCCTCTGTCCCCCTTATCTACATCCTCTTTCTTTTTTTCATTTTCATTCCAATCCATAATCTGATCTAATTTCAACCTAATTTCATCTGGATCTAGTTCTGATAATTCTTTTGCCCCTAATTTTTCTACAAAAGTTTTATAATCTCTTTCCTTCGTTCTTAATTTGTTAATTCTTATTCGTTGTCTTTCAATTCTGTCTAATAAATTTTCTTCTTTTTCTAATTTTGTTAAAGACTTATGCATCTGCCTTTGTTTAAATGAAATATTAGCAGCAACTAACATCAATACTGCAAATGGATCAAACACAAAAATTAAAACTATAATGATTATTCTTACTGCTTCGTCAAAATGGTCTTTTGCTTCATCACCATATATTAATTCTGCAACATATTTTAAAGGTCCTACATCTGCTTCTATTTTTAATTGTTCTAATTCTATATTACTCTTATTTAAAGTCAATTTAGCAATCACATCCATTGCAACTCTAATTTCATCATTTAAAAAATCACGTTCTTCCTTTTGTTTCTTACGTTCTTTTAAACCTCTAGTTACATATTCTTTATCAATATAAACCTCTAATCCTTTATCTAATAAATTTAATGTCTTTTCTGACCTTACAATAATTGTTTCTTGTTGATTTATCTGTTTATCTATTAATGCTATTTGTACTGAATTGTCCTGAATAGGTCTAACTTGGTCTAGGTGTGCCTTTGATAAAAATCCAAAGATACCCATACTTGTTACAAACACTAATACTATTATAGCAATTGTTAAATACCATTTTATTAACCTAGGTAATAAATTACTATTCCAATTACGGTACAACCAAGAAGCTGCAATTAACTTTCCTACCTCTAATACTGATCCCATTGCAATAATAGCCACCTTTGCTCCTGCAAATAATGTTGCTAATCCTATAATTGAATAACCTGCGGCTACTACGGATATAGAAATTGCTGATAATAAGGTTAATATTGCTAATAACATACTATTATTTATTATTAAGATATCTCTTTTTGTACCATTTTTTAAAGTCAGGATCTGACTCAAAATGGTCATTTACTTGCTTTGCGGATAACTGATCTGACCTTATACAATCTGCAAGTAATTGGTATTTTTCTTCTTTTTGATTAACTTTCATATTTTTCCTAATGTAATGTCTTCTTATCATCAAATGGTTTTACATCTTCCATATTATCTCTAATTGTATTCATCATACCTACAAATTCATCATCTTTTAAAACACTCTTATAAATTTTCAAACCAACAGCAACCAAAGTAGCAGCAATTATTTGCCAATTATATCTAACACCCATTAAAATTGAATGCTTATAAACATCATTAAAAGCTTCCTGTAATAATACATCATCAGGTTTTTTATTATTTTTATTTGTCATTTGTTCCTACATTTTCATCACTAGCATAAGTATTTTCTAATTTTCTAACTTTTTTAATTATTAAAGCAACTCTTTTATCATAATCTTCGGTTGTAGAAAACTTATCAATAAATTGAATCAATATCAAAGGATCCAGTTTATCATGTTCTAATTGTTTTGCTCTAACCTTTCTAAATTCTTTATAGGCAGAATGCTCATTTAACAATCTAACATATTCTTTTACACTATCACATTTACTAC
>VTLG01007246.1_pt1 | contig 14804 bp, 8 predicted proteins | sample 4694571 | NCBI WGS metagenome assembly VTLG01 (sample SAMN12604809, study PRJNA352737) | marine metagenome | biome: ENVO:00000447; feature: ENVO:00000209|ENVO:00000569|ENVO:01000036; material: ENVO:00002151; isolation source: viral sequences binned using virsorter ...
GCCAGGTACAACTGTTGTTGTAAATGATAGTACATCTATCTATAATGGTTACGAGGGTTTCATTCAAAGAATAAGTAGCGATAAAGCTGCTCTATTAATTGATAGTCACCCCTGGGAAAAGCTAATAACTATCCCTATTAAACATTTAAAAGAGGTATGAAGTTTAATGAACTATGGTTAGGAGTCTTCGGGCTCCTTTCCTTTTTCATTCTTATAGAGACTCTACATATGTATGAACATCAGCATTGTAGAGTCTGTCCACCATGTGAATTGGAGGAGTATTAATGCCAAGAGCTGGTGACATTGTTGTTAAAATCAACAACATTCGAATACAAAAAAGAAAGGCTGCAGAAGAGGCAGCTAAAAAAAAGAAGGAGTCTGAGTAATGGCACAGCAAAATACAGGAGGGTTCGGAAGAGCAAATCCTGTACCTTATTCTCCAGGTGAGAGTAGGCATCCAGATATCAAAGATCCTGTGGATACTAATCCTAGTGATTATCAACCACCTGGTGTTGATGAAGAAGAAGTTGATTATAACTCTTTAGAGGAAGCTCTAACAGGGTAATCGGGAAGGGACCACCTCAGAGTCGGAGTCCCTTTTCATTGGCTTTTGCCCAGTACGCTGGATACCATTAGCCGTCTAGACGGTGGGAGAGACCACAACAGATACAATTTAATATAAGCGCTAACAATTTTCAGCTGAAGAACGTACATAATTTTATTTTTTAATTAACAATGGCTCAACAGGCAACGACTGCCAATGCCAATGGACCCATTTGGGGAGGTGCCGCTAACGGTGCTGATACCACTACCACCGCGAGGAGAGCTTTATATTTAAAGTTGTTCTCAGGAGAGATGTTCAAAGGATTCCAGCGAAACACAATTGCACGGGATCTTGTAACAAGACGTACCCTTAAAAACGGGAAATCTTTACAGTTCATCTACACAGGTAGAACCAAAGCGGAATTCCATGTCCCTGGTCAGTCCATATTAGGTAACGACGAGAAGTCACCTCCAGTAGCAGAGAAGACCATCACTTGTGATGACCTCTTAATCAGTTCAGCATTCGTGTATGAATTAGATGAAACTCTGGCACACTACGATTTGAGGGGAGAAATTTCTCGTAAGATCGGTTATGCATTAGCCGAGAACTATGACCGCCGGATCTTCCGTGCGATCACAAAGGCTGCTAGACAGCCAGCACCAGTTTCTATGAGTAACTTTGTAGAACCAGGTGGTAGTATTGTTAAGGTTGGAGCTGCTAACAGCACCGCTGCAACTGATGCTTATGACTCAACTAAGTTAGTACAAGCCTTCTTCGAGGCAGCTGCTATCCTAGATGAGAAGGGAATCAGTAGCGAAGGTCGTGTAGCCGTCTTGAACCCAAGACAATACTATGAATTGATACGTAATGTATCAGGTAACGGTCTAATCAACCGTGACGAGCAAGGTGACTCACTACAATCCGGTAACGGAATCATCTCGATTGCAGGCATCACGATCTACAAGTCGATGAACATTCCATTCCTGGGTGACTATGGTGTTAACCTAGCCAACCTGCCATCAGGTGCTGTATCTAACATTGGTGAGGCTGCTTCCAAAGGTAGCTTTATTGGTGAAGATATGGAAGATATGGACGCTGCTACTACACCATCTGGACAGAAGACCGTTAACAACTACGGTACTGCTGCCAAGTTTGGTGGGTCTTGTGGTTTGATCTTCCAGAAGGAAGCTGCTGGTGTGGTTGAAGCAATTGGACCTCAAGTACAAGTAACTTCTGGTGATGTATCCGTGGTTTACCAGGGAGATGTCATTCTAGGACGCTTGGCTATGGGAGCCGACTTCCTTAACCCTGCTGCTGCTGTAGAACTTGTAGCTGGTGTTGATGTTTCCGCTAACTGGAACAACACTGCTGTTTCTAACGCAAGCTTCACTTAAGCTAATATTATTATTCACATAGGGGAGTTCTCACGCTCCCCTTTTTTTTATTCATAAAACTTTATGGCTTCCACAACAATTGATACCGAGACCGAACTCTCCGCTGTAAACTCAATACTGGGAGCTATAGGTCAGTCTCCTATCACTAGCATATCAGCTGGATCTGCTAACCCAGAAGTTGCTTTCATTTATAATTTATTAAGAGATGCAAATGTAGATACTCAAAATGAAGGTTGGCATTTCAACACAGAGAAACATGTAAACTATACTCCTGACGCAGTTACTGGTAAGATTGAAATAGGTGATGATATATTGAAGATGGATGTAGCTAAAGGCTGGACACATAGACAGTATGATGTAGTAAGAAGGGGTGGTTATTTATATGATAAGTATGATCATACAGATGATTGGTCAGATGCTACTAATGGTATAGATCTTGATCTTGTAAAATTATTTAATTACGAAGATCTACCTTCTGTATTTCAAAGATATGTAATTTACCGAGCTGCTACTAGAGCTGCTACTCAACTTGTAGGTAACCCACAGTTAGCACAACTGTTGGCACAACAAGAAGCATTAGCTAGAGCTGCTTGTATGGAATACGAATGCAATCAAGGTAATCATTCTATGTTTGGATTCCCTGAAGATACAGTACACACTACCTATCAACCTTATAAAGCATTGAGACGATAATGGCAGGAATCACACAAACCATACCTCATTATTATGGGGGAATATCTGAACAACCAGATCAATTAAAAAATCCAGGGCAAGTTAAAGAAGCTCTTAATACTATACCTGATATTACTTATGGTTTGTATAAGAGACCTGGTAGTAAAAGAATTGTAAGTACTGATACTGCAAGTGGTGCTTTACAGAATGTACAATCAAATGGATCTTGGTTTCATTATTATCGTGATGAAACAGAAGGATCTTATATAGGACAAATCGCATCTGATGGAGCGGTAAGAGTTTGGAGATGTAGTGATGCAAAAGAAATGACCGTTGCATATGGCTCTACTGATGGAGCTAACGCAACTAATTTGAAAGCTTATCTAACACCTAGCTCTGCCTCAGCTACAGAAGATATCCAATGCTTAACTATTAATGATACTACTTTCGTTAATAACAGAACTAAAGTAGTCTCAATGACTGCTGATAAAACCGCCACTAAACCACATGCATATGCAGCATTCGTAGAAGTAACCAGAACGGAAAATGGTAGACAGTATGCTTTGAATATTAATGATGGAAGTACTACTACAACTACTATTAAGACAGCTACAAGAGTAAAGATAAAAAGTGAGAATAGAAATATAGATTGGGGTAGTGGTCACTGTGATGGTATAGGGACACAAGTCTTCAGTGGAAACGAAACAAATACAGGTTCTAGAAAGAACCTTACGTTTAGAATTACAGTAGTAGGACAAACCGGTGAAGCATTAGGTTCTAATGATGATGGTAGTACTGACCAAAATAGTTTCAGATGTACTTATAATCAGAAGATAGATCTACTACATGGTGGAGAAGATTGGGAAGATGGAGATGAATCTCCTGTATCATTAGATGCTGCTCAAACAAGTTATAATTATGTTGTAGAAGTAACGGAACATGAAGAATCAGCAGTTAAAGTTACTATAAATGGAGGTGCTAATGGTCTAATCAGACCTGCGCCAACTCCATGGGATTCTCAATGTGCTGTAACTACTGATGCTATTCTTGGTGGTATTAGTGCTGAGCTTAGTGGAACAGGATTAAGCTATAGTATTATTGGTAATGGTATTTATCTAAGCAGTTCATCTGCATTCAATGTAGAAGTACTACATCCTGATTTAATGAGAGTTATGCAGGATCAAGTGAATGATATATCTGAATTACCTACTCAGTGTAAGCATGGTTATATTGTTAAAGTAGCTAATAGTAAGCAATCTAATGAAGATGATTACTATATGAAGTTTGCAGGTACTAATGATAAAGATGGTCCTGGAGCTTGGGTAGAATGTGCTGAACCTAACATTCATCGTAAGATAGATGCAGGTACAATGCCTGTAACTATACAACGTACAGCTACTACAACCTTTACAGTAGATAGATATTCATGGGATGAAAGAGTAATAGGTGATCAACTTACTAATGGTATACCTAGTTTTGTAAAACGACATACAGATTATGGTCATGATGCGAATGAAGATAGGTATATTAATAAAGTATTATTCTTCCGTAATAGATTATGTTTCTTAACAGGTAATAGTATTGTAACTTCACAACCAGGGGACTTTGGCAATTTTTGGGCAGACACTGCATTAACTGTAAGTAATATAGATCCCGTAGATATATCAACTAGTTCTATATTACCATCTGATTTATATGATGCTGTTGAAATTAATACAGGACTACTAGCTTTTACTACAAATGCTCAGTATTTGTTATCTACAGATGATGCTTTGTTTAATCCAGACACTGCTAAGCTAAGGGCAGTATCTAATTATAATTACAATGAAGTTGTACCTCCTCTTAATTTAGGAACTACAGTAGGGTTCTTAGATAACTCTAATAAATATAGTAGATTTGTAGAGGCAGCTAATATTGCAAGAGAAGGTCAAGGTATATTAATGGATCAAACTAAAGTAGTACCTACCATACTTTCTAAAAACGTAGATCTGGTAACTAATTCTGTAGAGAATGGGTTAGTTATGTTCGGTACTACAAACTCAGATACAGTACAAGGTTGGAAGTATATAACTATAGGTGAACAGAGACTGCAGTCAGCATGGTTTAAATGGAAGTTAGTTAATCCTATTAAATACCATTTCTTTGAAGATGATAAATACTACTTCTTAGATACTGATAATTTTTTACAACAAATAAATTTAGTACAAGATACAGCTGATCCAAGTATAGATGAAGAAGGCACTAACTTCTTAATACATTTAGATAATTGGACTACAGTAAGTGGTGGTGTATATAGTGCGACAACTAATATAACTACATTTACTGATGGAAGTGGGGGTTGTGAATTTACTTGGCAATCTAGTGTTACATCTCCTAATGGTACATTAGTTGTAGTTGACGTAGATACTGCAACAGCCCGTGTAGGTAGGTATGCAGAAGTTACAGTGACTAGTGCTGGATCTACATTTACATTACCTGGAGATTGGTCTAGTGCTACATTACATATAGGATATCTATATGATTATCAGGTAGACTTCCCAAGACTCTATAGTGTGAAACAAGCTGGTGAAGGAGTTGTTGCTGATGTCAATGCTTCTTTAATTCTACATAGACTGAAACTTAGTTTAGGTAGAATAGGTTTATATGAAACTACACTTACTAGAGTAGGTAAAGATCCATACAATCAAGTCTATGAATCTACCTTTGCAGATTCTTATAATGTATCTGATGCACCATATATAGATGAGTATATAAAAACAATACCTGTTTATGAGAAGAATAGTAATGTAGATATAACACTTAAATCTACACATCCATCTCCATGTACATTAAGATCAATGTCATGGGAAGGTGATTATTCTAATATGTTCTACACCCGTGCATAACGTAAAATTCATTCCAATTACAGTGGAGGCTGCTATTGAGGTAGCCTCTAACTTACGTCCAGAAGACCGGAGAGAGGTCGAAGAAGGTCATGGACGTGATCCTTACACTGAAATAGTCGCTAAAGCTGAGGAAGGCGATTGTATATACTTCACTGTACCTAACGGCAGAGCTGCCGGTATGGCAGGTGTTGATCCAGGTGGTCTCATTTGGATGCTATGTACTGATGCCATTTATGATTATCCTCTATCGTTTGCTAGAGCAGCAAAACGTTTTGTAGCAATGTATTCTGATCAAAAACTATGGAATATAGTGGACAAACGTAATACGATGCATTTAAGATTATTAAAATTTTTAGGTTTTCAGTTTGGTGAAGAGATCAAGCATGGACCTAACAACTTATCCTTTATTAAGATTTACAAATGAGTTGGTTTCAAAGAACTTTTGATCCTAACACTGCAGCCTATAATGATAAAATCGGTGCAGCAAATAGGAAACAGCTTACTCTTGCAATGGCTGAGAACAACGTCTATAGAAATAAAGGTGTTGCTTTTAGACAAGCTCAACAAGCCGCAGGAATAGATAAGAGTGTAGCAGATAGTAATGTAAAAGCTGCAGCAATGAGGAATCAGTATGCTGCATTCCAGGGTTTTGAGGAGTTTGCAAGAACTCGTGCTCAGCGGAGTGGTCCCACTGGTATGGGTACTGATCAAGCTGAACGAGGCAGAACTGCTAGTTACATGGCATTACTAGCTAAGCGTCAAGATATAGAACATGGATTACGAGAATCCTTTGGGGCAGCCTATCATCAACAATTACACCAGAACGCTGTTAGGAAACAGAACCAGTTAATGAAAGCAAGAGATGCTTTAGGTATGGTACCTAAGCAGAGACGGTTAGAAGGTATGAGAAAGACTAATACATTGACCGCTGCATTTAATATTGCTAAGACTGGTGCTCAAATTTATGCAGGTATCGCAACAATGGGTGCTGCTAAGGGTAACCTAGGTGAGATGCTAAAAGGTTTTAGTCAAATAGGAGACGCACCTCTCTTCAAAAATCAATCATCATATTACGGTTAAACATAATGACATTATTTAACCCACAGACACAATACACTATAGATGTTAGTGGTATTAACCAACAAATAAGATCAGATGCCGCCCAATCAGCTGCTTATTATGGTACCATCCTTGCAGCTGAAAGTGCTTATAGATCAGCCACTGCTAAGACTCTTGATCAAATCGCACCTTTATTAGGTCAAGTTGGTAAGCTACAACATGACAGAAAAATTAGAAGGGAAGCTGAACTTGAAGGAGAATTTTTTGAACAAGATGCACAACTTAGTGCCAAAGAATTAAAAGTAAAATATAATGATGAAGTCTTTGACACAGGAGAACATCTTAGAAATTCAATAGAAGCACAACAAATTACAGCTGGAACTGACGAATTAAACAGACCTGGTGGTAATGTCTTCTTAGGTGGTGAATTATTAAATGGTGATCCTGCAATAAAGAATAACTATAAACGTCTTTTATCTAGATCTGAAAGGTATGGTGAATATTGGGCTTATGCAAGCGGACCTGATGGTATAAAATTACAACGTGCAGACGGTACAGATTTTACTTTATCTCAAGCTAGAACTTATTCAGAACGTATTGCTCTAAAAAGAGTGATACGAAATATATGGGTAAGAGAATCTATCAACGATGGTTCTACTGCTACAGAACGTCGTAGGCATCTGCATAAAGAGATGCGAAGAATAGAACAATTATCAGATACAGAATGGGAACAGTCTAATAAAGCAGCTATTAAAGAAGTTAAAAAAAGAGGTCTTGAGCAAGAGATGTCTCAACTAGTTAAGGCTGATATTTTACCATCATCTGAAGACGATATAAGACCTAACCAATTTGTAGAACAGGTAAGAAAGAATAGAGGTTACCATGATCCTGAAGGTAAGTATGGTATAGCCAGAGCAGCACAGTTTGATATAGCTATTGATATGGCTAAGACTAACCAAATGTCACTGGAAGAAATTAATAGAATAGGTAATTCTTGGTTCACAGGTAATGATGGAGGCAGGCATCAAATTAAAAAGCTGTGGAAAAAAGATTTCAATAGACTATTAAAGGCTGGTATCAACGCTAGAAAGGAAAGTAATGAATCTAAAAAAGAAGAAGTTACTGGTGCTATAGAGGAGTGGGGATTAAAACTAGAAGAAGAATGGGGTCAACAAGAAACTCCTATAACTAGAGATCAAGTTGATGCAAAAATTGCAGAGTTCAGAGCTAATCCAGAGTGGAGAGGTAGAGGAGTACCAGAGGTTATATCGAAGTACTATACTAAACAAGATGAGCTAGATGAGCAAATCCAGAAAAGAGTGATGAACAGAGCTGCTAATTTATTACCAGTTGATATCACTGATTTAGCAGGTATTTCAAATCCAGCTTTAAAACTACAACTAATCAATCAATTAAAAATTAGTAGTCTTTCTACTTTAGATTCAGCCCAAATAAAAAATCGAGATACTTTTATTACAACTGAAGCTGCTACAACACTTAGAGAAACCGATGCTTTAAAAACTAAATCACGGGAATATAATAATACTGTCTTAAGAGCTACTGCATTTTTTAATCAAAGATATTCTGAACTCATTGCTGAAAACCCTAACAATAAAGCAGGGGCTTACAGTACAGCTAGAAAGGAAACTATAGATGGAATTCAAGCTGGTAATTGGAAAGAGTATGAAACCACAAAGATTAATGATACTACATCAGGTAACATGAAAACGATGTGGGAGACTATAGCTGCTAATCCTAATGCAATTAATGAAGGAGTTCTACCTGCTGTAACTGAACATGATCTTGCAAAAGGTTTAAAAGCAATTAAAGGTGACGGGGATTATCCTGCTGTCTTTAGAAGCATCGCAAGTAATCAAGGTCTCGATCCTTTTAATGTAACTATAGCTCAAGTCAATGCTGGACTTAGAGAAGAAGGTGCTCCAGAAATAAAAGATGCTGGTAAACCTAAAGTTACTGAAGATATGGAGAAAGCTTTAAAACCAGAAGAGACTGTATTATTAAATAAAAAGAATACACCTGTTAGGACTCAGAGAGCATTAACCTCAGCTGATGGTCTTGATTGGTATATAGATAATGTAAAAGATTCAGCTGCTATGAATAATGGTGGTTATAATGCAATCCGTAAACCTAATGGTGAATGGGTTAAAGAAGGTGATTTAGAAAAACCTCTTACACAACATACAATATTAGAAATATTCGATCTTTTAGAAAAAGGTTATGGTGATCTAAGTGCCTTTGGTATGACACCTACACAATTTGTAAATAGAGTTAACAGAAGTGGTCTGACTGCAGACGATTTATTTGATGAAGCAACTCAAGATACACTAGCTTTACTACCACCTCCACAAAATGATTACAGTGGATTCTACGGAGCCAATGAAATCGCAGGACTATCAAAAGAAGATAGAGGGAAGATGTCATCTATAGCAGGTACAATACCTAGCAAATGGAATGAGGTACAGAACTTACGTCCCGAATTTAGATAAATTACTATGGTAATACAATGCCCGAATATCCAATTGGCATAGATCCTTCTAAGATTGATACAGAAGCCGCAGCTGAACAAGCTGCGATGATCGATCAATCTAGAGAGGACCGAAAAGCAGCGGATGCACATAGAGCAACCGTACAAAAAGAAGAGCAAGCAGCTGAAGCTCAAGCAGTAGCTGTTCAACAAGATCCAAGAAACGCTGAGAAGTGGGGCATTGGAGCTGTAGCAAAAGAGATATCATCTGCTGTAACAGGTGGTATAACAACAGCTGCAGGTTCTGTAGCAACGTTCCCTGAACGTACTATAGATGCCTTATCCGGTGAAATGGGTAGAGTAGGTGTAAAAAACTACCGTCCTGATTGGAATCCTTTTGTTGACTATGATAACCCTATTGAAACCAAAACTTGGTGGGGTGACTTACTAAAGAATGGTATACACTTTGGTGTACTAGCTGCTGGTACTACAGCTGCAATTGCTGCATCACCTTTAGGTGCAACAGGAGCAGCTGCAGCAGGGGCTACAGGTGCCGCAGCATGGGGTATTAGAGCATTATCTAATGGTTGGATCAGAGCTGCAGCAGTTGGTGCTGTATCTGATTTAGTCTCAGAACAATCTGATAAAGATAATGCATTAGGTACATTACGTGATAGATATGGTTTCATAGATACACCAATAAGTACCAATGATGATGACCATCCAATCGTTTATAAACTGAAGAATATAGTCGAAGGTATGGGAATCGGTACTATTGCCGATGGAGTCTTTCGTATATTAGGTAAAGGGTCGAGTAAAGTTATAGGTAAAATTAAAAAAAGGAATCAAAGTATAGCTGATCAAAAACTCGAAATGGGTAAAGAACAGTTAAAGAGTCCTGATTATGGTGCATACAAGAACCAAGGTGATTCATGGCAGGCAGCTCCAACATCCAAAACCACAATGGATGAAACCTTACAACTCAACAAAAGAGTTAATAAGGAATGGGGTGCTGAAGATGGTTCAATAGGTTCAGTTACTACACCAGCTCAATTAAGAAGATGGGATTTAGATGATAAAGAATTAAACAATATTGCTAAAGAACTATTAAGTGCTGATTCTTATCAAGCTTCTATTCGTAGAATAAACCAAGGTTTAAGTACTATGCAAGAAGAATTTGGTGAGTCATTAGAAATGGCACATAGAACTTTACAAGGTCGTAATCCTGTAGATGATACAGCTGCAGAATATTGGTCTGACTTCTTTGCAGAACAGGACTTTTCTACTGAAGCTGATATGTATAACTGGGTTTCTAAGAATGTAGTTGCATCTGATTTAGTTGTCAGCTCTCTTCTTAGAGAAGTACGTGACCTTGGTATAGCAGGTAGAGAGATAGCAGATATAGCAGATTTAGGTGATATAGATGGACCTGCTGCAGCGATCATAGATAAGATCATGGTAGGTTTAACAGAAGCAAAACGATCTAGAATCATTGCTTCTAAAAAACTAAGGGATTTAAACCTTGGTAATGATGCAAAGAAGAAGTTAGTTAAAGATACATTATCCGAAGAAGTTGCTGCATCTAGAGAATCTATTAAAACTATCCTGAATTTAGCAGGTAGGGATAAGAATGATGATCTAATGAAAGCACTATTTGAAGTCTTCTCAACCATGAAAGATATCAATAGTCTAGATGACTTTGATGCATGGGCTAGGAAGATGATTAAAGGTGGTGACTTTAACGGTAAAGTAAGAACAGGAGCTGCTATTAAGGAGCTTCAAGGTGTATTTGTACATAGTGTTCTAAGCGGTCCCAAGACCTCTGTAAGAGCTATTATGGGTACAAGCACTGCAACCTTCTTACGACCCCTTTCTACAGCCATAGGAGCTACACTCAGGTATCCTTTCACAGGAGACACGGCTACAATTAAATCAGGTATGGCATCTTTGAATGCTATGATGCAAGCAATTCCTGAAAGCTTCGATTTATTTAAAACCAAACTTAATTCATATTGGTCTGGAGATATCTCTACTATTAAGACAAGATTCTCTGAGATGACCAAAGGTGATGAGAATTGGGAAATACTAAGGCGATGGGCTGAAAGTCCACAAGCTAATTGGTCTGATCGTATGGCGTTTCAGATTGGTAACTTAGCACGTCAAGCTAACAATACTAATTTACTTACCTATTCAACTAAGTTGATGGCTGCTACTGACGACGCTTTTACTTATGTATTAGGTAGAGCTAAAGTTAGAGAGAAGTCAATGCGTTATGCATTGGATATGCAAGGTAAAGGTCAATTAAGTGAAATAACTCCTGAACTTTTAAGAACATACGATGATAAGTTTTATAGTTCTATCTTTGATGCTAACGGAAATATACTTGATGAAGCAGTTAAATTCGCACAGAAAGAAGTAACCTTAACACAAGATCTACAAGGATTTTCTAAAGGATTGAATGATGTATTCGAGGCGTTCCCTCCTGCAAAACCATTCTTCCTATTTGCTAGAACAGGTGTTAATGGACTAGCCTTAACAGCTAAGCATACTCCTGGATTCAACTTCTTAGTTAAAGAATTTAATGATATAGCTTTTGCTGATCCAAATAATTTAGAAAGTCTAGCTAAGTATGGTATCAATTCATTAGAAGAATTATCAAATGCTAGAGCTTTACAAACTGGACGTTTAGCTATAGGAAGCGGTATTATAAGTATGGCTGCATGGTCATATGTAAGTGGTAATCTACATGGTAATGGTCCAACAGATAGACGTAAACGTCAGATGTGGATTGATGCTGGTTGGAAACCTAGAAGTATTAAACTAGGTGATGTATGGGTTAGTTATGATTCTATGGAACCATTTAACCAAATCTTATCAGTCATTGGTGATATAGGAGATCATAGTCAATTGATGGGTGAAGAATGGACAGAAAAGCAGCTATTATCTACAGCATTAGTTATAGGTCAAGGTGTTGCTAGTAAGTCCTATATGGCTGGTTTACAACAGTTTGTTGATTTGTTCGCTGGTCGTGAAGGTCAGACTGAACGTATTGTCGCAGGCTTAATGAACAATACAGTACCCCTATCTGGACTAAGAAATGAATTAGGTAAACTATTCACTCCTTATATGCGAGAGTTAGGATCAGGTATAGATCAAGCACTCAGGAATAGAAACCTTATAAGTGAGAATCTTCCTGGAGAAGACTTACCAATTAAGTACGATATGCTTAACGGTAAACCTATTAAAGATTGGGACTTCTTAACTAGAGCATTTAATGCTATTAGTCCTGTACAGTTTAACCTAGATCAAGGTCCAGGTAGACAGTTATTATTTAATAGTGGATATGACGTTAGAATGTCAACTTACTATTCTCCTGATGGGCATGATTTATCAGATGCACCACAAGTTAGATCTTTATTCCAACAAGCTATTGGTAAGCAAAACCTTGAAAGACAACTCGATAAACTATCTGAAGATCCTAAAGTTTTAGCTTCAATACAGTTGATGGAAGGTCATATAAGATCAGGACTTCGAGATGAGGATGCTTCAACTTATTACCATAATCAAAGGATACATGATATATTTGAGAGAGCTCGTGCTAAAGGATGGGCTTCTATTATGAGTAATCCTAAAGTAGAAGAAATTATTACTGAATCTAAGAGAAAAGAAATCCGTAAACTAACAGTTGAGAAACAATCTCGTAACGCATTACCCGTCCTATCAATGTATAAATAATTATGGCAACAACAACTTTTTTCGATTATACTGGGGATGGGTCAGACAAAACGTTTGATTATTCTTTCCCAACTTTCGCCCAAACAGATGTAGTTGTAGAGCTTGATGGTGTAATAGTTGATAACTATACTATACCTGGCTATGCTACATCAGGTACTAAAACAGTAACCTTTGATAATACCACCGGAACCCTAAACTCAACTTATTGCGAATCATCAGGTGCTCCTAAATCTGGTGTTGCTGTAAGAGTATATAGAGATACAGGTGTTGATTCTGCTAAAGCTACTTATACAGCAGGAACTTCTGTTAAATCTGATGACTTAAATAATAACCAAACACAAGTTCTCAGAGCTTTACAGGAAGAACAGAATCAAACAATAACTGCAAGTAAGATTAGAGACGGTGCAATAACAAGTGCTAAGATTTTAGATGGTACTATACTTACTGCAGATATAAAAGCTGATAACATTACTAGTGCACTAATCGCTGATGATCAGATAGACTCTGAACATATAGCTGCAGGTGCTGTTGACTTAGAGCATATGTCTGCTAACTCAGTAGACAGTGACCAATACGTAGATGGATCAATAGATCTAGCTCATATGTCAGCTAACTCAGTAAGTAGTGATCAGTATGTAGATAACTCTATACTTACTGCCCATATAGGCACTGGCCAAGTAACTACAGATCAGATAGCAGCTAGTACTATTGTTGATGCTGATATCAGCGGATCAGCAGCAATAGCTGGTTCTAAAATATCACCTGACTTTGGTTCTCAAGATATTATAACAGCAGGTCATGTAGATATAGGCGATGCTTCTCAAGTTAAAATAGGTGCTGGTGATGATTTATTATTGTATCATGATAATACCACTGGACATAGTTTTATAAAAGAAGTTGGAACTAATGAATTAAAAATAGCATCGAATTCAATAGGTGTTCAAGATCCTGATGCTACTAAAACATCTGCAAAATTTACTCCAGCTGGATCAGTTGATTTATTTTATAATGATTCTAAAAAGATTGAAACTACAAATACAGGTGTTACAGTTACAGGTAAGACAACTACTACCACTTTAAATATAGGTGGTACTGATGTTACTTCAACTGGAACTGAACTCAACTTTGTAGATGGTGTTACTTCTAACGTACAGACACAGTTAGATGCTAAACAAGCAGCTGATGCTGAGCTAACAGAACTAGCTACTATGGCTAGTGATACTGCTAGTGCATTAGCTGATCTAACAAATACAGAAGTAGCTATATTAGATGGTGCTACAGTCTCTACAGCTGAATTAAATATTCTTGATGGAGTTACAGCTGATAAAGATGATCTAAACCAAATTGATGGTCTAACTAAACAAACAGGAACGTCATTATCTGATACTGACAGTTCATTCCCAACATCTAAAGCTGTAGTTAACTATGTAACTACTGCACTAGAACCATTTGGTGGCTTTGAACTTGCTGCTAATAAAACTAGTTTCCCAAATGCACAGCCACCTGTTGGTGTTGTAATCAGTATTACTGATGCAAATGGTATAGAATTTGATAATACCGATCCACCTGATTCAGTTACTGGTAATTGTAAGACAGCAGGTAATACAAATGTAACCATCCAAGCAGCTCCAGACGCTTTAAAAGGTAAGACGATTGGTTCTGGTGTTGGTATGTTAGTCTCTTCTACAGGGTCTGGACAGAACTATACTTTCCACAGACTATTAGCTAAAGATGCCGATGTAGAAGAACTTAGTCAGGATATACAAGACTTTAAAAATAGATACCGTGTAGCAAGTTCAGCACCTAGTTCTGATAATGATGAAGGTGATCTTTACTTTGATACTGCTGCCAATAAGATGTATGTCTATGATGGCTCATCTTGGGGTGAAGTAACCTCTACAGGAGACTTTAAGTATCTAACACTATGTGCATTTAATACAGGTACAGGTAATGCTGCTGTATTTAACGGCTCTATATCTAAGTATGACCTTAGAGAAACCTCAACATCAGGTAGTTTAGCTAGTGTAACT
>VTLG01009012.1_pt1 | contig 14803 bp, 18 predicted proteins | sample 4694571 | NCBI WGS metagenome assembly VTLG01 (sample SAMN12604809, study PRJNA352737) | marine metagenome | biome: ENVO:00000447; feature: ENVO:00000209|ENVO:00000569|ENVO:01000036; material: ENVO:00002151; isolation source: viral sequences binned using virsorter ...
AGATGCGTCTTGGTTTTGTAAGACACCATCGCTGTAGATTTCAAATATACTTGGTCGTATACCTCTAATTACTTTAAAGTTTTTTGTTCCTACTTGAAATTCTAACTCTACAATGGTGTCGCCATTGTTTATTGTATTAATAATTTGTTCTTTTTTAATTAGTCTAAATGGTCTATTAAATAACGCAAAGGTTATTGCGTCTAACATTGTTGACTTACCAGAGCCATTAGCTCCAATAATTAATGTCATTTGTGATTTGTTTAGTTCTATTTCAACAAAGTTGTTTCCAGTAGATAGAAAATTCTTCCATCTAATCTTTTTAAATAATATCATCTTTCACTTGCTTCAGTATATAAATCCTTTATGACATTTTTAAGTTTGTGTTTATCTACATCGCTATCTATTTGGTCAACATAGTTTCCTAAAAATGTAAGTGTGTCCTCTCCTTGTTCTAGTATATCTTCTTTGACAGATGCTGTAATATCTGTATTTAAATCTTCTATAATATTAACCTCATGTGTGTCAATCGTATTATGTAATCTATCAATTAGGTTGTTAAACATTTCTTCGTTTGTTTTGTTTGTGACAAATACCTTTACAAAGGTGTCTGTAAAGTGTGATAAGTCCATATTTACATAATCGTTTTCTTTATCGTTATAGATTAACTTCTTATGTATTCTCATTGGATTAGGCACTCTAGTTAGCTCTCTAGTCTGTGTGTCTAATATATGAAAACCTTTTGGACACTTGTAGTCTGACCAGGTGATCTCATATTGTGTGCCTAGATAATATATGTGACCATCATCTGACTTTTTATGAAAGTGACCAGATAACACTTTTTCGAATCTATGAAATATTGATTTATCTAAACCTTGTAAATTCATATGACCACTATGCATCTCAAAACCTTTAATCTCTAAATGACCTAATGCCATCTGCGCTTTACTATTCTCTATCTCATTTAAGGAATGCTCATAATTGTCATCACATATCCATGGTATCAAACAAATATCGGTGCCGCCAAAATTTTTTGTAACTGCTTTATCATATATCCATGGTTCTTTTATACCATCATAGGTCGTACATAATTCATTGATCGCATTTACCTCGTTTGTGTTTTTGTAATATGTGTCGTGGTTTCCAAGTATGATGTGTGTATCAATACCTTCCTCATACAATCTATGCATAAAGTCTTGTCTAAATGTATGTGCCGTTTTAAAGTTAATAAACTTTCTTCTGTCAACAACATCACCTAGGTGTATTAGTGTTGTAATATTGTTCTCTTTACAATAGGGAAAAAATATCTCGTCATAGAAACGCATGAAATAATCCAGAAAAGCTGGACTATCGTTTCTCGCACCGAAGTGCGTATCGTTTAATAAAGCAATTTTCATAAATTAATGAAACAATTTAGATGTAGATTTTTTTACTCTTTTCTTCTTTTTCTTTTTTTCAGATTTCGTAGGTTCTTCCATACGAATGTTCTTTTGTAAAAACTCTTTAAATTGATTCTTAAATTCTCTATCTTCGCCAGGTTGTAAGGCCACATCATCATAATTACTATCCATAATTAGTTTGTGTTTAATTGTGACTTGTTTCTTTTCTTTTTGTATTCTTCTTACAAAGGCGTAATATATTATTTGTGTAAAGTAAGCAAAAGGGTTGTTTGATTTACTAGGGTTAAAATTATCCAGATATTGTAAACAATTTTCAATACCATCACTAATCATATCGTCTCTAAATGTGTAATTGATAAAATTGGGTCTATATGATAAGTGATTCGCAATCTTTAAAAAACAACTGCCTAAATAGTTATCCACAGGTGGTTTAGGTTGTTTTTCTCTTTTCGCTTTATTTACCCTCTTTTTGTAGGCTTTCATCGCCTCTAAAAATTCTTTATTATTTACATAATGTTCTTTTTGTTTCTTAACTTTATTCATAATATTAATATACCACTTTTCCTCTTTTTTGTCAATGTTTTGAGCTCCTCAAATCAGAATTGACTTTTTCAAAATTTTGTGTATAATAGAGCTTGTAGAGCGATGGCAGAGGATAGAGTCTATTAGTGTATAGTCTTTTTAGGAAAAAAATCATCATCTTCCAGCTCATCAAATATCTCATTAACTCTATCATTATCTTCATCAGTAAATCTTTCTCTATTATATTTCGGAGTAGTGGTCGGTTTTCTCAAAGGGTCTGATTTTTCATACCCCTTTACCACATGCTCGTAACTCTTTGTCATATCAGTGTTTGCGTTTACAATTGACATAATCTTATCTTTCGGAATAGTTATTATTATGTCTTTTGTGTAAGGGCTCCACTTGATTAAAGCCACATAATCTTTTAGACCGCCACCAGGTATAAATTGTGGCACATACTTAACCAACAAAGGTTTACTTAATCTCAACATGGGCGATTTTTCACTTAGCTGTTCAGCTGGTAAAGCGCAAACTATATCGTCACCATTAGATAGTTTGATGATTTTTATGGGGTTAGGTTTTGTTGTTTTTTGAACCATTGATTAACTCCACATTGTGGATTTCGTAATTAAAATCCTCGCTGTTGTATATATTTATTCTTTCTTTGAAGTGCTGTAGGGTATAATTTTCTTTACCATTGTGTGATATATCGTCTGCAATATCATATAGCGTAGCGGCCGAATTATTGTCTTTTAATCTCAAGCCTCTACCAATACTTTGTAGATTTCTTATCCTGGATTTGCTAGGACTAGAAAAGATAATGTTATGCAGGTTCCGTATATTAATGCCCGTAGAGAAAGTCCCATAACTTGCAACGATAATAGCGTTGTCAGATTTCTCTGTAATTTCTCTAATTTGTTCTCGTTCTTCGGCTTCAACTCCTCCGTAAACATAGAAGACTTTTTTGTCTGTTGCTCTGTCTCGTATAGTTTCATATAATTGCTTTCCGTGTTTTTCTACATATTGAAATAAACACAATGTATTACCATTTAGCGAAGTCGCTAAATTTCTTATATATTTATTCCTCTTTTCATTAGATACCAAATAGTCCATTTCCTCTTGGTATGTTTTGTCTTTTAAAAAATCTCTTGCGATTTTATCGTGCTGTAATATTAAACATATAATCTTTAGGTCAGCTAATTGTTCTTTCTCTATTAACTCACTTGTAGATACGACTTTATTTACAGCGCCAAATAAACCCTCTAATACTAGTTTGTGTGTTTTAGTGCCATCAAGTGTTCCAGTTAGACCAACTCTATATTTTGTCTTTTCTAATTTGGTCATTAGTTTTGTAAGTGACACAGATTTAAACAAGTGTGCTTCGTCACCTATAATCATACCAAAATCACTAAACCATTTTTTGGGTAGATTATAGACAGATTGCCAAGTGGATATGACCACTCTTTTGTTTGTTTCTTTTTCGTGGCCTTGATATATTCTATGCACATTTCTAACGCTGTTATAACCATAGTCTTTAAAATCTTTAAATAACTGCTCAACGAGTGAAGTGGTAGGCACGATAATAAGTATCTTATCTTGTTTGGTACCTTTTAGTCGTAATAGATTAAATATTAACATGAGGTATATTATAAGAGACTTACCAGATGCTGTAGGCGAAACTAATAAACACCTATTTTTTTGAACAGAATATCTAAATGCCTCTTTTTGGTAATCTCTAACTTCGTGTGGTAATTTAAGTGCCTTGATTAAATCATCTATTTTTTTATCATCAATATTTGTATCTTGTATTTTAGAACCATCAACAATTTGTACATCATTTTCTTTACACCAATTTACAATGTAAGGATACAAACCAGCATATATTTTACCAGTCGCATAAGAGAATAATCTAATCTTGCCGTCCCATACTCTATTTCTATATTGAGGCATAAACTTAAACCCTGGTACTTCAAATGTGAAATACTCACCAAGTTCTCTACGAATATCAGCCTCAGCTTCTATTTTGAGATATACTTCGTTTACTTTATCTATGATTAGGTATCGGGTGGTTGTCATTAAATAGCGCCACTAGTAAATTTCCTCCAGTCAATAGCGTTCTTAATTTGAAAACCACGGTTTGATATTTGCTTGATTGTTGATTCTAAAAAATCTATGACGGTTGAAACATACTCAACTTTTTGTTTGAGTTTGACTAGTTCTGGATCGGATTCCATATACTTGTCTATATCTGTTTTTAATATTTTTAAGTTAAATGGGTTTTCTGCATATACTTGTTGAGGTGCTTTACCAGTATAATATTCCCACTTATCTTTTCTTAATGTGTAATAATCTATATTTGCTTTAGTTAGTAATAACTTCCACTTATTCAAAAATTTTAAATACTTGTTATGTAATTGAGGTGTTTTAAGTGATTCGAGGTCTAACTCGGTATCATTAATTTTAAGGTCTTTTTCAGCCAAATCTTGTAATTGTTCTAAATCCATAATAACTCCATAATATATATTCTATCACAAAAACGTTGTTTTGTAAAGTCTATGACGTGGTTACAGTCGTTGTAGATGACCCTACTGTCGCAAAATCATACACTAGATACTGAAATGATACAGTCGCTGTTAGATAATCTACATCATTTGCTTGTTGATCGTATTGTAATCCTGTTAAACCAGTAGGATAAACGTCTCTAAATCTTATCTCTACTTGTGCATTATTTTTACTAGACAAAACAGTTAATGTTGCATCTGAATAAGTACCACCCACATCTGCTGCGCCAAATTTTACTTTTCCTGGTTCGGTAGATTGTGATGTAGATTGACTAGGAAATCTATCTGTACCAGCTGTCAATAAATTTTGAAATTCGTTATGATCTCTTGGAAAGCCCAATCCAACTAACCAACCATGTATCTCTTGGAAGTTTTCTAAATTCTCATCTACTAAAAAGGTCATTTGTAGTGGCTCATATGTGAGCTTGTCGCCAGGTAAAGGAATATTTTTAAGTGATGTGGCTTGTGTTGCGTCACCTAAACTAATGCCTGGTACATTTACAGATGTACAAAAATATTCTACTTTTGGTAATTTAAGAATACTAAATTTAAATTGTGTAGGTGATGCGTAATCTAATTTTGTAGGTTGTCTAGTTAATGAGTTTGTTACGGTCATAATACTATTTATTAGTGTTCTTATCTACTTCTTCCCACTCTTTTTCAGTAGCTATTCTTTCTAGTTCTCTTTCTTTTTCTGTCAATACTTCTCTTTGATTTTGTATATCATCTATTCTTTGTTCTATAAATTCTAATTGATTTTGTTTAGTAGGGTATAAAACGGCACCTACCATGATTAAGATAAACCCTAGTATTAGTATGTAAAAATATTTTAGTATAAAATTTGTCATATTAGTATTTAGTAGAAATAAAAAAGGCGAGCTTTAAGGGCCCGCCTTTTTTGATTTGGTATATAACCCAAAGATTACATAAGATTAGCCACTTGGACTCTTCTGTAGTATCTGTTTGAGTTAGCAGAACCGTCATCATTTACTGCAGTTGCAGCGCCTGATTGTGCACCAGTTTCAGCAAACGGGTTAGCGATTAAGCCATATCTCGTTTTGAAACCGATTTTCGGTTGGAAAGTATCCTGACCAACTGCTCTAACCATTTGTAGAGGTACATATGGACAATAGAATAATCCAGCGTCATATGGTGATGTACCTTTGTATCCTACTACGAAATACTGTTTAGCAGTATTGTTCGCAGAATATGGATCAATGTACACTTTAAATCTACCGTTTAATACACCAGCAAAAGTATTGCCTGTGTCGTCAACATTTAGGTTATTGTTTAATGCAGGAGCATAGTCAAGTACGCCAGCCATTTGTAATGCAGAGGCAACATCTGAAGAACAGATAATCATGTTACCTTTTCCTCTTCTTGTTCTCTGTGCGATCACATTAGCTTCTCTTTCTACTTGGAACATTAGTCCTTTGAATCTCTCAACTGACCATCTTCCATTTGAGTCTGTATCTAAATCAAAGATACCCTCAGTAGTTGTGTTTACCGTACCTGTGTTAGCAGATGCACCTTTTTCAGCGTTGATGAAGATAGTTCTAACAACTTCTCTGTTGATCTCAGCTAAGATTTCAGCAGATAAAATGTTTGCTAGTTCTGTCTCTGCATCTAAACCGTGGATAGCTTTAAGGTCTTGAGCTAATTCCATAGTGTATTCCGCTTTAAGAGCTCTTGACTTTGCAGTCACTGTTGATTTCTCAATTGAGAAAGCCATTTCAGCGAATACATTGTTTGATGAGTCGTCTCCTAATGCTTCAGCAGTTGCTGTTGCCATTGCAGTACCTTTTGTATAAGTACCAGCTGGTGAGTCATTCAATAACGCAGGGTTTGAACCACTGTGTCCATCAGGCTCTTGACCTGAAGTTGAATCACCTGCAGCGTTTCTAGCAGAGAAATCAGTATCTGCTTCGTCAAACAACGCTTCGTTGCCTGTTTGTGAAGTAAATCTGCTTCTCATTGCGAAGATAAGTCCAGTTGGACCTGTCATCGGTTGCACGCCTGCAATGTCGTATGCAATTAGATTTGGCATTGCTCTTCTAACAAGACTGATTAAGATAGGATCCCAGTTAGAGATACCTGAACCAGTTGCGTTAGTAGGAGCAGCTTCTGTCATAAATGCAGCGTCTTCTTTTTGTGCTCTTTCTTGGTTTTCCAAGATAGTAGCTGTAACGGCACGCCTGTAAGAATCACTGATTTTTGGTAAATCAGGGTGTTCTAGGACTGGCTGCCATTTCTTTTCGTAAGTTTCTGATAAGTACATATCGTCTTCTCTCCCTATTAGTATTATTTGTTAGACAACTTAATGTCTTTTGTTTTACTTATAGCGGCGGTATAAGCAGCCATACTATTCGTTAAGTCCGCAGGATCGACCTGTTCAGACCCATCGCCTACCGCTACATCATCTATATCATTTGATTTAGCTTCTTCTTTAGCACCAAAGTAAGACTCTTTAATAGTTTTTACTTTAGATGTAAAGTCTTCCTCGTTAGAATACTCAACTTCTTCCGCAAGTTTGTTAAACTTTTCTTTTTGAACATCAGTTAAATCTTCAGAAGATTTCGCTATGATTTCTTCTTTCTTTAACTCACCATTCGATTTGTTAAGATTAACATTCTTTTCGATTTCTTCGTTAAGTTTCTTTTCAAGGTCTTCAATTTTAGAAGCTTGATCTTCAAGCACATTATATTTTTCATCTGGAACATCTATGTAGTGATCTTCAAATAGTTTTTTCAAACCACCAATAAAGTCCTCAGCAATTTCGCCTTTGATACCTCTCTCAATAGCGATCTTGTTTTCTTGCATCCACTCCTCAACAACATAGTTAAGGTATGAGTCTACTTTTTCTACAAGCTCTGCTTTGTGAGATTCAGTATCTTCTTTTAATTTAGTTTCATACTCGCCTTGTAATCTTTGAGATTCTTCTTTTACTTTTGCTTTAATAGCAGCTTCAAAGATTGTCGCAGCTTTCTGTTTAAACTCTTCAGATAAATCAGAGTCGCCAACTAATGCATCAACATCAGCTTTGATGTCAATTTCCGAATTTTCTTTATGATAGCCCGCTTTCATCATTTTGTCTTTTTTCTCTTTGTCAGCGTGCATATCTTCGTCTTTTTTCATCTTTTCTTTGTCGTGCATTGCTTCAGCTTTGTCTTCTTTATCATTAGGAGTTTTTTCAGTTTCTTTTGAGCCCTCTTTTAACTTCGGCATTGCGTCAGCAGCACCTTGGTTTTTTTGTTGAGCATCACCAGAAACTTGTGATATTTTTTTTGAAGCGTCTGGATTACTATCTGTAGGTTTTACTACCGCTTTGCCTAAATCGTCAAATTTTACCATTTTAGCAATATGCGATGGTTCAGCCGCTACAGCGTTTTTCTTCGGAGCATCAGCTTGCGGGTTTGCACTCGCTTCGCTAACTTCCTGTTCCATTGCCTCAATCTTTTTATCTGTTTCGGCCATTGAAATCTCCCTTTTTAAAAATAAAGCTTTATTTTTTCTTATTATAGGATATTTATAAGATTATAGTTTTTTAAGAAACGATTCGAAGACTTTTACTTTCTTTTCCTCTAATTCCCTTTTTCTCGCCTTATAAATTTCCATTCTCCACGCCTCAATATCTTTCTCTACCAAGACGCCATTATCCCAAACCCATTCTTTACCTTCCATGATACCTTCTACGAAAGCGTCAGGGGCTGACGGATCTGCGACTATATCAGCGGCTGTAGCTAAGTAAAAATCATCTTTTACATAGTTAAAACCACCTCTGTTAACTAATGAACCCATACCTCTACTAGACACTCCTAATTGAGCGCCTTCATCAATAAGACCTTTTACAATCTTACCATAAGGTGTATTCATTATTTTTGCTTCACCAATAAAATTTCTACCATCTGGATAGAGTTTCGTAATCATATGTGAAACTCTCTCTAGGTTTACAGTTGGTCCGTCAGGATGCCCTAACTCACCAAATGCTCTTTTTTTATTGATAAATTCCTGATTATATCTTTTTACTTCTTTTTCAAGTACCTCTTTAGGGTACACTCTTCCATTTCTATTTTTAATATCACTCTGTAAAAAGATACCTTTGATTTTGTAATCTTTTTTACCGTTGTCTTTTTCCTCAACGATATATTCGGCGTTGTTTATTTCTTCGGAAATTAGCTTCATAGTTCTCTCTCTTACCTTATATATTTATACAATTTTTTACCTAAACTCTACTATAATTGTGTAATTATCACCATTCGCAAAGTTTTTAGTGGATAATAATACATCACCTGTAGGCGTTGTCGAATTATTAGGAATACTATTACCATCTGTTCTAAAGTCCATAAAACCTTGACCAGATAAGAATAAAGCGGTCGCATTTGTTGCGCCGTCCCATATAATTTCTACACCTGACTTCCTATCTGATGTATTGATAGAGTAATATACTCTCGCAATAGTTCTATTACCATCTTCACTCATAAATGTAAGTTCAGATGCATCTACTTTTTTTACTAAAGTTTCGCCAGTGCCATCGGAAAAATTTGTTAGTTTCGCTACAAATTTAACACCCGAAGTGTCTGCTATTGTTTGTGTTGTTACCGTGTCAGCCATTAACTTGTATATCCTGATTCTTTTTGTGCTTCTATTACCACATTATATTTTGTGACATTAGAATCACTTGTTAGTAATATGTCACCTATCGCATCTTTAATTCGTTCTTCGGTAGGTTTAAGACCATAATTACCACGACCTTCTATCTCTACCTTTTTCTCAATATCATTCTTAAAAAATATAGTACATTTACCTGTACCTAATATCTCATAATGAATATCTGCGATTGAAACTTTTGGTTCCGAAGTCGCATTGTTTGAGTTTACTACATCAACTAAAGTTTGTTCTTCTTCACTTCCAACCCCATTCGCTTTAACGATAATGTTAAAACTATTATCAGTTAGTTTTGTAGCAGTGATTGTCATTATCTTGGTGATGAAATCATTGAACCTACAGCATTACCTGATGTTTCAATCGTATGTGCTTCATCTTTTTCAATTATAACGCTATCGCCAGCAGTTACTAGTATCATTGAACCAATAACATCTGAACCTTCTTTAACGGTCACGGTGTTAGTAGCAGCTTGTGTTTGTACTCTAACAAAGTGAGCTCTACCAAAATTACTAGCACTAATAGCGCCGCCAGCTGCTGAAGTAGCACCTTTTAATTTAAATGAGCCTTGATATGCCATTTTATTTTTCTCCTAATTTTTCTATTACTTCTTTATCAAAGTAATCTTCTATTTGTTTAATACTTAAATTATGTAAACTAGCAACTGTTTTAATTGCTTCATCAAACTTTTCTACTATGTTGCCTTTACCTTTTTCTACAAATTTAAAGACATCTTTTACAGCATCTTTCATACTAGGCGAAAGATCGCTATAACTTTTAGAATCAATAAAAAGATTCTCTTTAATTATTCTGCTCACCTGCATTTACATCTACTCCTACCATAGTATCTGGTGTACCATTTTCTTCAGGTTTTGACAAATCTATTTGTGCCTCACCATCTTTTCCAGCGTCAGTAGTTGGTACTACTTCGCCCTCTTTTGTAAATGTGCCAGGATCTGCTATTTCTGGTTTAGGGTCACTATGAGGTTCTGCCTCAACATTTCCATTAAACATATTACCAGCCATATCTTTTCTAGCTTGATCTAATTGATCGCCAACTTTTACTCTTAAAGCATCTTTAAACGCTTCACCAGCACCTGTGTTATCACCATCTGCTAGTTTGTCTATAAAAGCTTTTGTTTCTTCACTCATTATTTTTTCTCCTCAGTTACTTGAGCCATTGGACTTTGAATAATACCATCATCAATTTCTTTTTTGATTTGTTTATCCATTTGTTCCATTTCTCTATCATTTTGTTTTAAAACATTTTTTCTAATATATTCTACAGAATAAAACTTACCAACATATTCTCTCATTTCATTTGCTAGAGCTAATCTTTCTCTTAATAACTCTGTATTCTTTAGTTCAGCAAAATGTCCATCTTGTATAAAATCATATTGAATACTATCTCTTACGACAGGCCAATCTGTTTCAGCGATAATACCTTTTAACACTAGTTGAGTTCTCAAAATGTCATTAAACAATTCTGTAAATTTCTTTCTTAATCTTTGTACAAACTTCGTAAATTTAAGTTCGTCTCTTGTTATTTCAGATGCTCTACCTAGATTAAAACCTTGTGAGCTTTCTAATCTACTTACAGGAACATTTAAAGAACGATATAACTTCGCTCTAAAATATTCTACATCTGCCATTTCACCTAGGTTTTGACCACCAGGTAAAGTTGATATGTCAGTTCCTCTACCACCTTCTCTACTAGGTAACCAGAAGTCCTCTAACATTGACATATAATTTCTATCGTCTCTTATTTCACCTGTACTTGCGTCATATACAAGTTTATTTCTATATCTCGCCATAACATCACGCAGATATTGTTCTGCCTTTTGTTTTGGTAGATTACCTACATCAATCTTAAATATTCTTCTTTCAGGCGCTCTAGCAATTCTATAAATTACAACAGAGTCTTCAATCATTCTTAATTGATTTACAGGTTTGATCGCTTTATGTAAATAAGATAATACCATATTTTTATTTTGATCTATGATACCAGATGGACAAAATGCTATTGTATCTGGCGCTATCTTAATACCAGCTGTACCAGTTGTACCTGATACGCCTCTTTCGTTGTATAAAAAGTATTCAACATATTCATCTACAACGGCAAGACTATTTAAAGATGATGGACTAGGAACATCAGGTCTTTTCTTTCTGACTTCTCTAATCTTTTTAACCTTACGAGGGTCAATGTATTTAAGTTCTACAATACCCTTTTTAGGACTCTCTCTATCAATAATCTTTTGATAGAATATTCTACCATCAACATACCATCTTCTGAATATGTCATGGCCTTTTGTGTTGAAGTTCATTAATCTTAAAACTTCAGCAAATTCGTCTTCTATTTTTCTTTGTATATCTCTTCCATAAGGTAAGTTACTAAACATTACTCTTACAGCATCTTTCAATTCATTCGCAACAATAGCCTCATTAACAATATCCTCTATCGCCATATCACATTCAGGGTGTATTGCTATTTCTCTATATCTACGAATAAGGTCCTGCTCTGTTTTAGCAGTTCCTTCCATGTCCAAGTAAGACCCAAAGTGCCCACCTGCCGATACCGTTTGTGTTCCGTCATCAGCCTGAGAAGTGGTAAAACTTTGTTTTGGATCTGCTTGTTTCTTTAGTCGTGTAATACTAAATCCAAATAATTCAGCCATATTCTAGTTTCCTTTACTTGTAATACTTATACTAGATTTAAAAGAGGGGCCGAAGCCCCTCTAGTTATAATTAAGTTGTAGTATTGCTTTTCGTGGTATTGATATTGAAAAGTCACATCAAAAGTTTCAATCGCATCAGTTGTTTCATAATCTAATGGAATACCACCAACACTTGTCGGGAATGCACCTCTCAAAGTGTATGATTTAATTGTATTACCATTTCTGTCTAAATGATCTATGAATGCATCAACTTGATAGTCAACTGGGTTAGTTAAACCTTCGTTGTCAGTCATGTTGTTAATACCATTCTGCCATCTTTCAAACGCATTTTTTAGTTTGAAATTTGTATCATTGTAAACGGTCACGGTCCAAGCTGGGATTGTTCTATCACCCGCTATCTTTATATCTCTACCTCTAAACTTAACTGGTATTTCACCAATAGTCATTTCTGGTAGAGCTGTAGCTTTGCATAAGAAAGCAAAGTCTTCTATTTCGCCACCAACACTTGCATATCCAGGAAAAGGCATTGTTACCTTAAACTGGTTGGCTCGAGCGCCACCACCTGCAAGTTTAGCTTTGAAGTCTGATATGTTTGCCATTTTTATTCTCCTCTACTATTAACCTGCAACTTCGTCAAAAGAGACGCCAGTTCTGGTTGCTACGAATGATAATGTGATAAAGTTGATACTTCTTGCTGGTTTAATGAATATCTCAGCAACAAATTCATTTCTATCAATTACTTCGCCTGTGTTGTTAGTTTCATCACATACTACTAAAAAGTCAGTAATACCTCTTCTGCCTTGTATTTCCCTTAGGAAAGGTTCTACAATGTTTCTAAAGTTAGCTCTTGTAAATTCGTCATTAAATTCAAAGAGTTGAAATTTAGATGCAGTAGCGATTGCTTTTTCTAGTAATATAAACAATCTTCTTACATTGATTCTATCAAATGCGCTAGGTGAAGTTAATCCTGTCTTGTCACCAAATAAGATTGTACCTTGACCAGGGAAAGTAGCAACTGGGTTGATTCTCGCTGGGTATAGTATATCTCTTTGTGCTTTAGTAGGATTATACGCCAATTTAACTGCGCCTCTAATAACACCTCTGTTAAAACCTGCTGGTGAAAAGAAAGGATCAGCAACTGTGTCCGTTCTAGCAGCAAGTCCCGCAATGTCTCCGTTTAATGGTACAAATCTATATACATCATTGTATCTGTCGTATGCATATTTGTATCCACTATCAAAAACAGCGTATGAAGACGATCTAATACTATCAAAGAAACCTTTGACATTAGTTGTCTGTGTGTTTGAGTTAGTTACATTAACTACATCTGATCTTTGTGGTGAAGCAAAACAAATCGCATCTTTTCTTTCTTCAGCGATTGTGATTAAGTTATCAACATGAGTTGTGCTTCCTGAAGGACCAGCCATAATTAAACCGACATCAACTGTTTCACTGTCTTGGAATTTTTCGTAAGCAGTTTTTAGTTGAGCGTCAGTAACGGTTGATCCATCACTACCACCAGATAGTGATTCTAATGTAGGTGTGGTTACGCTTGTGAAAGTTGTTCCACTTGCGTTACTACCCCAATTAGTTCCAGATGTATTGTGGTCCATCCAATAAATGAATTGTGATTTATTGTATATTACCTCAGGATAATAGTTAATATCTCCTTGTGGAGTTTTTGCGTCAGCCGCTTTAGAAAGACTTGAAAAAGCTTCTAATACTCTTCCAGGTGTTCCTGAAATGCCGCCATCTTCGTCAACAACTACCACATGAATCTCATCACCTGAACCTGATCTCTCAGATACAAATGTTGAAGTTCCAGGGGCTCTATCAACTGATTCATAATATTTCCATCTTCTTTTTATTCTACTATCGTCTGCGACAGCTCTTTTTAATCCTCCAGCACCTCTTGGGTGTTGAACGATTGTTAAAGTTGTTGCTCCAACAGCAGTTAGTCTATAAAAATCTCCGTCATCAAAGTCAGTGCCACCACCTGTAGTTGAAAACTGAATAATATCTCCTACATTTAAGTAAGTAGTTGCATCAGTGTCCACTGTTACAGATGTATCGCCGACAGCTAAGTCAGCTTGATTAACTTGTTGTGAAGTTGAAGTTGTGCTTTCAAATGCAGTCGCACTCGGACAAGTTGATACTTGTAAGTTATTTCCGTGTGCACCTGCTGTTCTAGCAGCAAATGTTCCAACTACGCCTTGACCAGATGAGAAATTGTTTTGGTAATCATCAGTATTTTTGATCAGCGTGCTTGATCCACTCGCTGATGCATTCGCTAATGATGTATTGGTAGCTCGTACTACTCGCAAAGCATTACTATAAGATAAGAAGTTAGCAGCTGTGAAAAAATACTCAAATGTTGTTGAGTCAGGTTTTCCAAAGGTATCTACTAATTCTTGTTCACTAGAAATCGAAACGATTTCATCAACAGGACCTTTACTAAATTGACCCGCAACTGCACCAATACTAGTTGATACTGCTGGGATTATATTAGTTAAATCTCTTTCTTGTACGAGAACACCAGGTGATACTTGAAATGCCATAGGTTATTCTCCTCTTTAATTAGCTAATTGTTTCATATTTTTCAAAATTCATAAGTTTTCTTATGTCCATAGTCAAACTTTTTATCATTGTAGATATTTATAATATACAAAAACTACAATTATTGACCCTTTCTAACGATAGGTACCCAACGATTACCATATTCATCTATTGTTTCTTCGTGTTCAGGATCGCTGTTTATACCATCATCTACGAAACCAAAGGGTGCCATATCTTGTTCAATTAGTTTTTGATTTTCCATATACATTTGATTTCTTATATTAGAGTCAGATAATTCTTTAAAATAGGGTTGATTCGATAACCACCCAAATATGACTAAACACATTACTAGGTCATCATTACAGCCTTCTTCTGCCTGCCAACTATTACCTTTACGAGAAAAAGTTGACATTTCTTCAATTATGTTAAA
>VTLG01015625.1_pt1 | contig 14802 bp, 9 predicted proteins | sample 4694571 | NCBI WGS metagenome assembly VTLG01 (sample SAMN12604809, study PRJNA352737) | marine metagenome | biome: ENVO:00000447; feature: ENVO:00000209|ENVO:00000569|ENVO:01000036; material: ENVO:00002151; isolation source: viral sequences binned using virsorter ...
TGTTCAATATTAAATAACATTTTATTATTATGTAACACTATAATTTTATATTCTTTTACATTATCGTAAAAATGTTCTACTTCTTCTAATACAACAGTTATTAAGTTTTCAACTTTATATGGGTTATATCCATATCTACTTAATATATTACTGTTAGTTCCTTTATATTCTTCATTAGTATCAACAAGTAAAATTCTTTTAATTTTGCTATTAAAAATTCTTCTTGTTTGATTACTAAAATAATAACTAGAACACTCAACCATTGAATAGGTAAATAAATTCTCTTTTTCTTCTTTACCTGCACAAAATTGAAGTGTGTTATTTTCTTTAGTTTTCATTTTTAATTTCCTCCTTGAATCCTACACTTTGCAAGACTCCTAGAAGATACCTTTTCAGATATCTTCCGAGAGTTTTACTCTACTTCTAGATTATTTTCTTTCTTGTAATCTTTTACTGTCTTTAGGTTTCCTTCATAATCTTCAATGAGAATGTTGGCCCCTTTATCAGTAAGCTCTGTTGCTGCCTCTAGGTAGCCATTTCCATAGTGTGGCTTGATGATTACAACATCATTTATGACTTGAGCTTTTGAACTTCCTCCGACTACATCTCCTTGAGCCATACTGTCTGTGGCTAAGAATCTGAAGTCAATGGCATCATACTCGTAGGAATTATCAATCGCCTCTTCTTTATTCTTGCCGAAAGAAATAAATTCCTGCGTCATGGTCCTAGTTACTTTATATGCTTTCATTTTTAATCTCCTTAATTAATTTCTTCTAAGAATCATATCACATATGTAAATAGATAGCAACATATATATAAATAATATCTAAAGTATTTGTTTAGGTTTCTTTTATTGATTATGTGTTCAATGTGTATGGGGTGTTCTAGTCAAACCTTTAACCCCATCTACCATACCAGCGTATTTAATAGGCAATTAGTCTCAAACAATTTCATTTGGTAATATTTGGCAATCACTTAATCTCAATTTGGTAAAATTTACCAATAAAAACAATGGTAATGCCAATTCCAATGGGGGTGTGTTATATATGTTAGAACACTCTATATATCAGTAACAAAGTGTATTAAAAATGTAGTAATTAACGCTGTATAGTCTTTGTTGATTTACTACATTTACTAGGTGCACTATCACAGTAATAATTACGTGCTGCTATGTGTTTAAGTGTATTACCACACTCTTTACATTTCATAGAGTCAGTCTACCCCTTTTTTTATAACAGGCATTAAATGCAATATAATTGCGAGAATTTCTGAATATTTATGTTCTTTTATCCTTGGGTACTGGGTTTGCCTTTCTAGTGTATCGTATTACCGATTCCCAGCTTTTTGACTCCTGATGCCAACTTCACCTGTAACAATTTACTAATAAACATTATTTATTATTTGTATACTAACAGAAGAATATTATAATACAAACAACACTTGTACGTGTTTATTAATACTAAAGTAAAAGTAGAAAAGGAGTGGTAAGCCAGGCAACTGATTTGCTACTTCTTTTTTATTTCCTGTGATATTATTGAAGTACATGCTCATCAGCATGTTCCTCCTTGATGTAGCCCTAGCTTAGGCTGGGGTTATTATAAAGAAAAAATTTTTTTGCCTACGGCAAAGGTTCTTGTAAACCTTTAGGTGCCGACCTTCCTTTGATTCTTGGAAAGGTTTTTGGTTTATGCGAGTTACAGTATTTGAATTTGTTATACTTAGAAATAATTGTGGAGCAATCTTTTTGAACACAGGTTCTTCCACTACTATAAGTAGTAGAGGGTTTGCTATTAGGATATTTATTTCCTTTTAAGTATTCACTCATAAGCAATAAGTATAGGAGATGAAATGCCAGGTAAGAAGTATTCGTACAAAAAGGGTATGAAAAAAAACAAACCTAGAAGAAGGAAGTAATGCCTTTCAAGAAAGTCGGAACAAATAAATATAAATCACCTAGTGGAAGAACTTTTACTAAGGAACAGATTAGAGCATATTATGCTAAGAATAGAAAAAAGAAATAATGGCTAGACCTAAGTGTAAGTTAAGTAATCTAACTGGAGAAAGCTGCTTAAAACAAAGTAGGCAGAACTCTCCTTACTGTTCACAGAAATGTAAAAATAGATACTACTACATTAAAAACAAAAAGAAACAACAAGAACTTAAACCTGTTATAAAAGAACATTCAACAGCTAGAGGAAAATATTATCAAGAGTTTGTAGAAGATTATGGACAAGCTATAGAGGAAAAGAAATATACGCATCAACAGATTGCTGACAAACTAGGAGTATCCAGAGAATTAGTTACAAAAATGAATGTAGCTTATCAAGAAGATAAAGAAAATTTTGAATTACAGAAAGATTGGAAAACTCCTGCAGCTGCAAAGAAATCATTAAAAGATTTTAAAAAGTTTAGAGATAGATACTTTGTAACAGAGACTGGAGATAAATATGAAACAGCAGAGTTTCATGAAAACTGGATTAATCAGATTGTTCAAGCTATAGAAGATGGTGGACAGCAAATGATTCTCTCACCACCACGACACGGCAAGACTGACTTGCTAACTCACTTCGCTGTATGGCAGATTTGTAAAAATCCTAATGTAAGGATTATGTGGGTAGGTGGTAATGAGGACATAGCTAAGAATGCAGTAGGTGCTGTATTAGATACCTTAGAAAATAATGAATTATTAAATGAAGAGTTTTGTGGACCTGGAATAAAATTCCAACCAAAAGTTAGAAGTGGTAAGTCTTGGTCATCAGGACAGTTTACTGTAGGAACAAGAACAGTTACTGGTATTAAATCTCCAACAATGGTAGCTGTAGGTAAAGGTGGAAAGATTCTTTCAAGAGACTGCGATTTAATTATTGCTGATGACATTGAGGACCATGGAACTACTGTACAACCAAGTGCAAGAGAACAAACAAGACAGTGGTGGACTACAACTCTTTCATCAAGAAAAGAGGAACATACAGCTATTGTTGTTATTGGTTCAAGACAGCATCCAGAAGATTTATATAACTTTCTTTTAGAAAATAAAGAGTTTGATACTTTAGTTGAAGAAGCTCACAGTTCTGAATGTATATTGCCTGAATTAGAAATAGAAGAACATATTGACTGTATGTTATGGGCAGGAAAGAGAAGTTACAAATGGTTACTATCTCAAAAGAATAATGCTGACAGTACCGGAGGTAGAGCAATATTTGAAATGGTATATTTGAACAAAGCATTTGTTGAAGGTATTACAATGTTTAATTCAGAAGATATTGACCAATGTAGAGATGTTAACAGAAGGGTAGGACAGATTCCTTCAGGAACTCATTTAATTGCTGGACTTGACCCTGCATCTACAGGGTTTCAGGCTTGTTTCTTATGGGCAGTTGATGCTGATACTGGAATGATGTATCTAGTAGATATTGAAAATGAAGAAGGTGGAGGAATAATTCAAGCTAAGAAATCAATAAAGAAGTGGTATGAGAAATATAATTTAGCTCATTGGGTTATAGAAGAGAATGGATTCCAGAAAGCTATTAGACAAGATAAAGAAATTAAAGATTACACATCAAGAATGGGTATTCACTTAGAAGGTCATCAAACGCAGAAAAACAAATATGACCCAATTTATGGTGTTGGAAGTATGCAATCGCTATTTGAACGTAAACTAATAAGTTTGCCTTATGGCGATACAGAAAGCGAAACTAAGAGTAATATATATCGTAGACAATTAATTTATTTTTCATCTGCTGCTAGTAAAGCAAGTAAGGCGAAAAATTACAAATCTGATGTGGTAATGGCTAGTTGGTTTCCATTAAAGGTTATAAGAAGAATAGGCAAAGAACGACTAGCTGAGGTAGGATTAGATTATAAACCTAGTTATGGAGAATGGGATTTGAGCGAAATAAACGAAGCTCCTTGGAGTTAATATGAATGCAAGTGAATTACAAGATAAAATAACGCAGTTACATTACGATAACCAAGATGCTTATGCAACAAGAGGTCGTATTCGTTCCATAATGAATGGTGGTCCTTCAGGTATCATGGCTTTACTTGGAGACCAGATTAAAGGATTCCAGGATTGGCAAGTACCAGTTCCTAACTTAATGTCCACAGGGTTAGAACACCTAGCACAGAAAATAGGTCGTATTCCAAATTTAAAAATTGATATTCCAAACGATAGAGATTCTGAAAGGTCAAAGCAGAAAGCTGAAAAAATTGGAAGAATTATTACAGCTTATGATGAGAACCAAGGATTAGATATTCAAATGCCACAAGTTGGTAGATGGCTACCAGGTTATGGTTTTTCAGTTTGGGTTATTAGAGAAAAGAAAGATGCTAATGGTGTTCCTTATCCTTGTGCAGAATTAAGAGACCCTTATAACTGTTTCCCTGGTTATTTTGGTGCAGACCAACAACCAAAGGAAATGTCTATAATTCGTAGAGTTCCTAAGTATGCACTTGCTAAAGTGTATCCAAATTTCAAAGAAAAGATTTATGACAAAGATATGGGTACTGGATTATCTATTGGTAGTGGTTCAGCTTCACCTTATACAGATTCTTATGCAGGTTCTTGGGCAAACTCAAACGGACAAGGAGATTTAATATCTGAATTTTATAATGAAGAAGGAACTTATATATTTCACATGTCATCAGGAACAATATTTGATTTTATTCCTAACCCACTTAAGAGTGGTCCTGCTTTCGTTGTAGCAAAGAAATTTTCTTTTGACCAGCTACAAGGACAGTATGACCAAATAATTGGATTAATGGCAGCTATGGCAAAGATTAATGTTATGAGCATTATTGCTATGGAAGATGCAGTATTTACTGAAACAAACATTTCAGGTGAACTTGAATCAGGGCAATATAGAAAAGGTAGATTTGCTGTAAACTATTTGTCTCCTGGTACACAGGTTTCCAAACCTGCATCAAATGTTCCTTATCAGATTTTCCAACAGATAGATAGAGTTGAAAGACAACTACGTATTGGTGGTGCTTATCCAGTAACTGATGACTCACAATCTCCACTTAATTTTGCTACTGGTAGAGGTTTAGAAGAACTAGGTGCATCAATGTCATTAATGATTAGAGAATATCATACAGTAATGGCAGATGCGATAGAGCAGACAGATGCTAAAAGACTTGAGTGGGATAGCATTATGTATGGTGGTAAGCCTAAACCATTGTCTGGATATATGGATAATAAATTCTTTGCAGAGAAGTATGACCCAGAAAAAGATATAGGTTTTAATTACAAGACTAGAAGAGTCTATGGTGCTATGGCTGGTTATGATGAACCACAGAAGATAGTTACAGGGCTGCAATTACTTCAAGCAGGTATTATTGATACTCAAACTTTACAAGAAAATCTTGATGGATTAGATAACATAGTTAGAGTTAATGAACGTATAACTAGAGAGAAAGCAGATAATGTTTTATTTGAAACTTTACTTGCACAATCACAAGCAGGAGACCAAAAAGCAACAATGGCTATTGTTCAAATTAGAAAAAATCCTGGTGATGTACAAAATATTTTAGATAAGTTCTTTACACCAGAAGAACCTCAAATGACAGTAGAGGAAGAAGAATTAATAGGTGGAGGTGAGACTTTGCCACCACAAGGTCCACCACCTCCTATTTTTAATTTGTTACAAGGACAAGGAGTACAGTGAACATAAATCAAGATTTTGCAGATATAGTTCATAATTCTTTATGGGATGTAGATGAACAAGGTGATGATATATTACTTGAAAATAATTTAAGAGAACCAAAGATATATACTGACCAATTACCTCCAGTAGTATTTCCTTTTGGTTATATGATTGTTAGTTCAACATTTGCTTTTTTTGAAGAGGAAGAATAATGACAAGAGTAAAAAAAATAGACAATAGAAAATTAGCAATTCCACCAACAGCTAATGGTCTTGATAATACTGGAGGAATGATAGAAGGTTTAACTGAAGGTGTTACTTATGGAACTGGTGAAAAGATACAAAATCAAGCTGCACAATTTGGAATGCCTAAAACACAGTCAATTTCTCAACCACAAATTAATATGCCACAAATAGAAGCATTTGGAAATACTAATCAACCAGAAGAATTTGTTACTGCTGGAATGTCAGGAGGTCCAGGTCCTGGACCAGAAACAGGAGGACCTGAAAATATAAATGATTTCATTTACCAATCTTGGATTGAATCAGGAGATGATTCATTATTGCAGTATATAATTTGAAATGGGATTGGGTTTATTTTCGGATGATATTGTCCTAGACATACTTAGACCTAGACAAAAGGTTACATCTGACATTGCAAAAAAGTTTTCTACACTAAATCAAAATTCTTATAACGTTCCTGGACCGGTATTAGTAAGAGGAGCTCAACAAAATATTGATGATGCTTTCCTATCTCAATTACAAGATAGAGTAATACAACAAGAAGAAAGTTCTTGGAAAAGATTAAAAAGCAATGTTTATAGGAATGTTGGTATTGGTAATGATGTTGGTATTCCTACCTTAATGTTTAAAGCATTAGGTGGTGCTTTCTTATGGGCTTGGGAGAATACAATTCCTAGAGCAGCAAGAACAGCAGAATTAATGCAACAGAAAAAAGATTTAGATTTTGGACAGGCTTGGAAGAAAGCAGATGTTCAAGACCCATTATCAAGATTTATGGAAGCTAGAGAAGAAGGAGAGACAGTAGATATTGGTAGTGGTATGTTACAAATCCAAACTAATCCAGAAGAAACTGCAACCTACCAACAATTAATTGATGAAGGTGTTAGTCCTGAAATAGCAAGAGCTATTGCATTAGAACAATTAGGTGAACCAATATTTAAAGACTACGTAGAAGAAGCAGAAACAAAAGTACAATTTACTGGTGCTAGAGCAGAAGCATTACGAAAAAGAGGAGTAACTCCTACTGTAACACCAGGAAGATATTTATTTAAACCATTGGAATTTATTGTAGGTCCACATACAGAAGCCTACGATTTTTTAACTGGTGTAGTAGATTTTGCATTGAACTGGTATGTAGACCCAGCTAATAGAGTATTAAGAGGTGTGTCTGCAGTAAGTAAAAGAAGAGGTATGTTTGGTCTTGGTGAACAGAAAACATTTGCTGCTTTAACTTCTGCTCAAGCAGATAGTATGGGATTCTTAGAAAAAGGATTACAAAAAGTTGCTAGACAAAGACCATTAGAAGATTTTCTAGCTAGTGATGATATGGTTCCATTTCTTTCTTGGATGTATGACAATAGAAAAAATGGTGCAACAATAATGGAAAAATCAAATTTTAATTTAGTTAGATTGTCTGAAGTAGAAGGTAAAGGTTCTAAACAATTTACTCAATTCTATAGCAAATTAAAAAATTTAGATAAAAGAGGTAAGTTTACAAATGCAGATGATGCTGTTAAAGCAGATGCAGTTAGAAAACTATTAAAACCAAATATAGTTGCAGCAGCATCTATGAATGCTGTACCTACAGTTAAAAAAGTAGGAAGAACAAGAGGAGCTTACAATAAAGTTTTTGGTAAAAGTAGCAAAATAGGATTTGATGAAGAAAGACAGTTTGGACAAGTTTATGACCATACAACTATGGATGTTAACGATGCAGGTAAAGTAGTTGCAGAATACACAAAGATGATGTCTTTTCAAGGAGTAGAAGAAGTTACAAGAAATAAAAGAGTAAATGCTTTATTAGATGGTTTAGAAGAAATAGGAGACAATCAATTAGCAAGAGCTAATTTTATTAACGGAGCTATAGCTTCAGATTTGTTAAGAACAAGATATGTAACTAAAGAAGCATTAGAAAAATCTGGTCCTTTATCAAAAGATGCAGATACATTATTAGAATTAGCTACAAAAACATCAGCAGGTTATTTAGAAGATGCACAAGATATAGGAAGATTTTATGGAAGTATGGATGTTTCAATGCCTGTATATTTTAAACCTGAATTTATAAAATATCTTAAAAAAAGTATGGATGTAACAGATGATGTAGCAGAAGGACTGTTTGAAGCATCTTATAGATATCCTATATTTGAAAATCAAATGCTTACAACAATTACATTACCTAAACCTAGTACTTGGATAAAAGCAACAAGAGCTTTAGATAAAAGTTTAAGTGGTCAGTTAGGAAAAGTAACTGACATACTGGGAGAGAAAGCAGTAATGGGTATGCTTGATAATTATTATTCAGGTATATTTAAACCATTTGCTTTATTAAGAGTAGCTTATCTAGTTCGTGTTCAAATAGAAGAACAAGCACGTTTAGCTGCGAGTGGTATTAATTCTTTATACACTCATCCAATACAACATATAACAAATATTATGAATGGAACTTATCAAAAAGCAGAAGGGGTTGTTGGAAGTAATTTTTATAAATATAATGCTTATAACGTACAATTAAATTCTGGATTTACTTCCAGATTGTTAAAAAAAACAGGGGGTAGTAAATATACCAGAGAATCTTGGGAACAAATATCTAAAGAAAGAGTTAAAGAGTTTAATGAAGGGTGGTATTCAGATGTAATAGGAAGTGCTAATACACCATTGTTTAAAGAAATTGCAAGAATAGAATCCACAATAGTAAAAAATAAAACAAACGCATACAAGAAATTATATAAAAGATTAATTACTGAAGATGATGAATTACATAAAAGTATGATTGCACTTACACAAAATAAAAGACATCCTCTTCATTCTGTGTTTAGAAAAAATGCAACTCCAGAAGAATTAGAAGAAGCAATATATCAGTATATGTATTTTAATAGAGCAGAAGTACATTCATTACTTGGTGGAACAATAATATCAAAAGAAATGCAGAAAATGGGTAGAGCTCCTCTTGGTGATACTTCTCTTCCTGCTGTTGATACTTATAACTGGGTAGAGTCAGTTGCAGGTGATGATATATTAAAAACTTTTGCTAGAGGTAAATTTAAATCAAAAAGTGGTAAAGAAGTTGATTTAGATTTAACAAAACAATTAGGAATAGATGAAGTTACTTTAAAAAAATATAGAAACAATGAACTTCCTCCAAGCATCCAAAAAAGAGTTTATAAAGAAATAAATAAAATGGATGAAGATATTAAAAAAATGTTTTTAAATAAATATAATCCACAGAATCTTTTGCCTGATAGTTATAGAGTAACAATACCACCACCAGTAGATGCTGCTACTAAATCAAGATGGGATAAAGCAACAGCTTGGGGATTTAAATGGTTATCTCAAATACCTGCAAATGAAATGTCAAGGTCTCCTGCGTTTTTTGGTTATTACTATAAAAATATACAAAGTTTAATACCTACAGTTACTGAAGGTTTAAAAAAAGAAATAATAAAAATGGCTAGAAAAGATAAAGTAAGTAAAAAATTAATTAAACAAATGGAAAATACTCCTTCAGCAGGTAAATCCGGTATTAAAGATTTAGTTATAATTGATAAATTATCTGCATCAAAAGCAGCAGACCAAGCTATGCAGTTACTTTATGACATATCTAAAAAAGGAGATTTCTGGGAAACAACAAGATTAATATTTCCATTCGGTGGTGCGTACCAAGAAATATTCCAGACTTGGGCTAGATTAATGAGAGCTAACTTAAGTCTTGCAACAAGACCTACACAACTATCTTTATCAGGAGTAAAACCTAATCCAGTATTTGATTCAGATTCAGAAAAAGGATTTTTCTACAAAAATCCTACAAATGGAGAAATGGTGTTTGGTTATCCTGGTGAAGGGTTAATACAAGATTGGATGTTAGGTGGAGATAGTGATAATGTAAAAGTTAATCTTCCTGTATATGCACAATCAATAAACTTAGCTGCTTCAATTCTTCCAGGTGTAGGTCCAATTATTCGTTTACCAGCTTCATATCTTTACAAAAACTATCCAGAAGAAGGTTTTGTTATGAAACTTATATTTGGAGATTTTGAACCACCAAACTTAAAAGACCCTACTGAAATAGCTAAAGCAGCAGGTGCTTATCCAGCTTGGGTACAAAAACTTACAAATGTTATATTACCTAGAGATGAAAACACTGTAGGTTCCTTTGGTAATGCAGTAATGGATACATATAGAGCAATGATATATGCAGGAATAATAACTGATAGTCCTGAAGATAGAGAACGTGGATTAGAAATGGCAGTTCAACAAGCTAGATATGTATATCTAGTTAGGTTTGCTTCACAGTTTGTAGGACCTGCTGGAACTGCAAGTCCGTTATATGAACTAGAAACAAAAAATGGAGATTTTTATTTCTTTCAAACATTAGCTGATGAATATAGAGAAATAAAAAGAATTAACTATGGTGATGATGTTGAAGCTACTAAACAATTTATAGAAAAGTTTGGAATTAATCCTATTGCTTTAACAGTAGGCAAGACAACTACTGTAGAAAAAAGACCTGTAACTAAAGAAGGTAGTTTTTGGATGCAGCAAAATAAAGAGATTTACAATGATTATCCATTAGTTGCTTTCTATGCAAATCCTGAACCAGTATATGCCGACTTATCTTGGGGTCAGATTAAAGATAATTATATGGAAGGTTCAGCAGTACCAAGAACTCCAGAGCAACACGCAGCATTACAAGCAAAGATTAAAGGTTTTGTTGCTTTTACACAATGGGAAAGAGATATGGGTCTAGTTGGTAACAACTCAAAAGCAGCTAAACAACTTAAACAACAGTATCAAGATAATCTAGCTCAACAATATTGGGGTTACGGATTTGATGAAATTGTAGGACTTCCTACTAAACCTACTTTAGACCAACAGATAGAACAATTATACTCAATGTCTAATGACCCAAGAGTAGCTGAATTAGAAGCTATGAAAGGTTTAAAACTTTATTTAAAACGTAGAGATATTCTTATTGAAGAAGTTGAAAAAGCAACAGGTAGTAAAACAATATGGAGAACCTCTGATGACTATATAGCTATTAGAAATCTATTAAGAAATTATGGTAAGTATCTTGTAGCCCAATATCCACAATTCAATTCTGTGTACCAAAACCTGTTAAAATCAGAGTTACAAGGTGAAATGAAAGATAAAATACTAACTGGAGAAGCGAGTGGATAAAAACGAATTTGTAGAACAATTACTGAATTGGATTCAAACACCATTAAGACCTGGTGAATCTCCTCCTTTTTTAAGTCAAGAACAAATAGATGCTTTATATTCTGCACCTGATACTACAACTGCAGCACAGTTTGCTATTGAATTAGGTTTAGGTGAGTATGTAACCATTATAGGTAGACAGTTACCATCAGAGTTTGTTGATGATGAGGAAGCATGGAGACAAGCAATAGGACAAAACATTGCAAATCCTACTAAGTTTATTGGAGTTGACCCAGCACAAAAAATAGTTTATCAAGGAGAAGATACAACAATAGATAAATATGCAGGTAACTTTTATCAGATAGGAGATAACAATACATTTGTAGATTTAGAACCACAAGAAATTAGAAATATACAAGCTGATTTAGTCAATGCAGGGTTATTAGGAAAGAAAGCAGGTAGAGAATTTAGACCTGGTTTTTGGAACCCAGATGCAGATGGTGAAGCTATGAAAGATATAATGACATTAGCTAATATTATGGGTGTTGGTAAAGCAGAGAACGGATGGAAACAAGCATTAAGAAATTATATTAATAATCCTCTGCCTAGCTTTACGAATATCCAACCATATTTACCACCTAACTATGATTCAATATCACAAGATGTAAAAGGTTTATTTAGACAGAGATTAGGTAGAGACCCTAAACCTTATGAAGTACAATTACTGTATGATGCTTATGATTCAGAAGCTAAGAAAATGTGGAGTACTCAAAGTAAAGAATATGATTTACCAGATGCTACACCTGTTACACTAGACTTATACGCAACAGAGTTTGACCCTAGTGTATATGAAGATATAGGAGAACAGATTGACCCAGGAGCAGAAATGTTATCAACCTTTGACAATATTACAAGAAAAGAACAGGAAGCCGTACAAGCAGGGCAAGATATACAAGATTCTCGTAATCGTATTATTAATAGCATTATTAGGAGACCAAGGTAGAACTATGGCAGAAGAAATGAATCCAGATAATAATCCAGCTTTATTAGATACAGTATTAAATACTATTAAATGGATGGAGTCCAGAGGTTCAGACCAACCTTATCAGTTGACTCATAAACCAGTAGAGATATATATTTATGGAACAGAAGCAGAAAGAGATTGGAAAGTAAAACAATTTAATAAAGAAGGTTTTGTTACTAAAACTAAGAATGGTAGACCTACAGTTGTAGCTACAGCTTTAGGTGCTTATGGTATTTTAGATATAAACTTTAATAGATTTGCAAGAGAAGCAGGATTAGTGGATTTTAATTTTAGAGATGAAGATGGTAAGGCTTGGCAAGATGCAGCAGTACAAGATAAACTATCAAGAGCATTAGCAGAAAAGTATTTTGATTGGTTTGGTTCATGGGATTTAGTTAGAGTAGCTTGGTTTGGTGGACCTGAAAGAGCTAAAGAAGGTAGAAATGATGGTATTGAAACATTGCCGGATAGAGTTATTAGCGATTTGAATGCTTTTAGAAATCAATTTTCTACAGAGGTTCAATCAACACCACCAACAACAATAGGTCAAGCAGATGTAGAAATGATTGACCCAGAAGGAAATCCTAATGATTGGATTCCTGCTCCAGAAGATGGTTTTGACCCAAGACATATACAACCACCTCCATTTGAACCAAGTAATATTAATGTTCCAAGTCAAGGACCAATGGGTAGACCTGAAAGAATGGTAGCTAAATTACTTGCATCATTAGTTCCTGAAAGTAGTAGAGGAATAGTAGAAAAGAATCCTGGTTCACCAAGGGAGATTAGAAATGGCTAAAAAATATGTAGTACAAGGAAGTCCAGGTAGGTATGTAGTTAATGAAGCTAAGACTCAAGAAGAAATTAGAAGTGGAATGACTTATTCTGCAGCTTTACAAACAGCAAATACTTTAAATGCTAAAGCAAATAGAGAGAAAAAAGAAGAGGCTTCTCAAACTTCTCCAACTTCTACTAGGTATGGTACAAATTATGAACCAGTTGTTAAATCTTCTGATATTTCACAAGTAATAAAAAATGTATATCTAAGAAATGGGTGGTCAAAAAAAGATATTGATTCATATTTTCAAGGTAGACCTTGGCAAGTTTCCACAGCTTGGCTTTTACAAGATATTAAAAATGGAAAAATTAAAATGCCTCCATCATTACCAGGAGAAAAAGATGCGTTTGCTAATTTACAAGAAAATTTATCTGAGGCAAGAAGTAAAGGAGAAAGTAAATATCTAAATCAATATAATCTTTATTTACCTAAACGACCAGAACTACCAGAAAAACCTGGTGTATCAGAGTTGGGTTATGATGAAATAACAGACCCAGTTTTTAAAGAAATAATAAATAATATTAATGCAGATAAACCTGCTACTAAAGATTTATCTGATACAAGAATAAAACAATACTTAAATGACCCTGTATTAAATGATATAAGAACAAGAGCTGGTAGGGTTAAAAGTTTATCTGATGAAATATTAATTCCTATAAATGAAGATATAGAAAAAGCTGGTGGAATGACACCAGAAATTATTGAAAGAATAAAAGTTGCTAATAATGAAATAAATACGAAAGTAACAGAAATAATTGCAGATTTAGGAATAAATCCTAATGGTCTTGAAGGAAAAGCATTTGCTGAAGGATTAAAAGTTGGTGGTGAAAAAGCAGTTGAAGAATTGTTTGGAAGGAATAGAAAACCAGGAACACCAATGAAAGCTCCTTCTGGAGAAAAAGGACCTAAATTTGGTTGGGATGAAGCTAAGAATTTTGGTATAGAATATGAAATACCTAAAGGTAGTGGCACAGAAGGCACAGGTGGTGATGATTTTACAGGTGATGATTTTACAGGTGATGATACAGGTGATGATTTTACAGGTGATGATACAGGTGGTGATGATACAGGTGGTGATGATAATAGAACACAATCACCAACTAACACAGAACAAATAGATTTAAATAACATACCAGTTGGTTCTCAAGTGTGGGATGTAGATGGAACTTTATATTTAGCGTATGCAGTTCCAGGTGCAGGAGACCTATACGAAGGTAGCACAATATGGATGGCTTATGATGTTGTAGGTAATGACTTGTTTGAAGCAGGATTGTTAACAGAAGGATTCAATTATACAGGTCCTAATATGTCTGTTACTAAAGAATGGTTTGATAAAACAGCTATTATAGGTGGAAACACAAATCAACTAATAGGTATAGAAGATGACCCATTCGCTTCATTTGTTGAAACATATAAAGAAGAAGCAGCATTAAGACCTTGGCTATTAGATAATGATTTTATAGAACTACAAGCAGAAGCTGCATTAGAGAATAGAGATATATCTCCTACAGAATGGCAATCAACTACTTGGTATCAAACACATAGCCAAGCTGAAAGAGATTGGATGGATATTGAGTTATCTGACCCAGCAGAAGCTAAAAGAAAAAGAGATGATTTAGAACTTTATTTTAAAAATCAATTACAAGGTTTAGGAGTAGCAGGTGTTCCAGATGGTTTAGTTCAATGGGTAACTAATAAGAATATAACTGGTGAATGGTCAGATTTAAAAACAGCAGAACAGTTACAGTTATTTGCTGACCCATTTAAATCAGGATATAGAGATGAAGAGTTATTAAATCTTATATCTACTTCAGGTTTTGGTGATGTAGATAGAACTGCAGCTAGAGAAAAAGAAGTAGTTGAGCTTTATAGAAAATGGTTAGGACCTTCTTTAGGGTC
>VTLG01002956.1_pt1 | contig 14801 bp, 18 predicted proteins | sample 4694571 | NCBI WGS metagenome assembly VTLG01 (sample SAMN12604809, study PRJNA352737) | marine metagenome | biome: ENVO:00000447; feature: ENVO:00000209|ENVO:00000569|ENVO:01000036; material: ENVO:00002151; isolation source: viral sequences binned using virsorter ...
GAGAAGCAGAAGTTCCCGTTGATGCAATTACAGAATTAGATAGTGAAGAGGAAGATGATGAAAGTGACTCCATTTGAAACCTACCAGTCATATCTATCAATGAAAAGTCATTTTACAAACCGTAAGTATGACTTTTTTAGATATGGTGGTAAATCTCGTGCGACTATGGCATCTTTTAATAAAAGAAAAGATAAGTATTGGTTTGAGAAAACATCGAGAAAATATTCTGATAGTGAGATAGTTGACTTTCTTCTTGCAAACTTTGTGACCACAGATAATCCAAATAATCTGTGGATTGGTGAGATTATTAATTCTGGTGAGAGAACCTATGCAGATTGGATGAGAAGAAAACAGAGTATCTCTTACTTATTCAAAGAAGAATCGGAAAAGCTATTAGAAGAGAATGAGTTAGTAGAATTATTTGAATGTGGTAAAGGACACCCTATTATATTGAAGAGATTTTTAGGTGGTGATATCTCCCTTGAAACATTTGTGATTTATGATATAATATTCTCATTCTCAGAAAAATTTGACGAGAAACTGTTCGATCCCGTATGGGAAACCGTCAGTTTAAAAATAAGGAAGTATAAACCTTTCCTAAATATTAATGTATTCAACTTTAAAAAAATACTACGGGAAATCGTAAATGAGTGATTTTTTTGATTCCGATATAGTTCGTGAAGAACTACAAGAGATAAACGAATTGCAGATGTCTATTTACAAGAATGCAATGAAGTTTGGAACTTTTAGTCGTGAAGATAAAGTTGACCACATTGAAAGACTTACTGAATTATTAGAAAGACAAAGAGTAATGTATACTCGTATCAGTCTTTCTGATGACCCAGAAGCAATTGACCTTAAGAATCACTTGCAAAAATCTGTTGAGCTGATGGGATTCCCAGAAGGAACAGATATGTTGTTATTATTCTCTGGTATGTCAAATACTATTGAGAACCTTAAGAAGTCTATTGACAATTGATTATTAATCTGTTATAATCCAAATATCCAAAATATCCAATTTATCCGAGGTATCCAAATGTCTTTTAAAGACCTAAAAAAACAGTCTAAACTTGGCTCACTTACTGCAAAGTTAGTAAAAGAAGTCGAGAAGATGAACAACACGGGCGGTAACGCTGATGACCGTATCTGGAAGTTAGATGTAGACAAAGGAGGTAACGGTTATGCTGTTATCAGATTCCTACCTGCACCCGAAGGTGAAGATTTACCATTTGTAAAACTATATTCACACGCATTCCAAGGTCCTGGTGGATGGTTCATTGAGAACTCACTCACTACTCTTGGACAGAAAGACCCAGTTTCTGAGTACAATTCATTACTCTGGAACAATGGAACTGACGCTGGAAAAGAAACAGCAAGAAAGCAGAAGCGTAAGTTAACTTATGTCTCTAACATCTATGTTGTAAAAGACCCTGCTAATCCTGAGAACGAAGGTAAAGTATTTCTATACAAGTATGGAAAGAAAATCTTTGACAAACTTACTGCAGCAATGCAACCTGAGTTTGAAGATGAGGAAGCAATCGATCCATTTGATTTCTGGCAAGGTGCTAACTTCAAGTTAAAAGCAAAGAATGTTGCAGGATACAGAAACTACGATAGTTCTGAATTTGCAGCACCAAGTCCTTTACTTGATGATGACGATGCGATGGAAGCACTCTGGAAGAAACAGTTCTCACTTGCTGAGATTGTTGCACCAGACCAGTTCAAGACATATGATGAGTTAAAGACTCGTCTAGACTATGTTCTTGGAAATAAGAAGTCCGCTGCACCACAGTTTGAAGAAGAGGATATTGATCGTGGAGAAGCAGAAGAGTTAGTAACTGCTGCTGTTTCAAAACCAACTCCTGCAGTAGCAGAAGAGGAGGATGACGCACTATCATACTTCGCCAAACTTGCAGAAGAATAATTACACGGGGGTCAAACGACCCCCTTTTTTTATGGGTTAACTACTTCTGTATTCTCAGTTTGTGCTAAACTAGATGTTATATAATTTGAATTTTTATCATACTTTACAATATCTCTAAAATCATTGATAAATGATTGTAAGTAACCAGAGTTTAGCACATCTATTTCTCTCTTTTTCTCATTTTCCGAATGCTCAAATTCTAAATTAGTAACTGCTCTAGCAATATTATCTGTTGCAACTGTATATTCCGTTTTATCGTCAAGTTGTCTGTTTCCTGCTTGAGAAATTAAATTATATCTAACAGAACCAACTTGAGTTGATGAACCATATATTTTAAAATCTGCATCAACAATTAAATTTGGCGGTAATATTTGACGATTTTGACTATCCCTTATTTCAAATGTTTCATAGTGACGAACTTTCATCATTTCTTCTTCAGTTTTATATTTTGATAATGCGTAATCATAAATTTGATAATCTTGGAGCGGCCATTCATGATTTATGTTTGTGATTCCAGCAACAAGAATTACAACATAATCTAATCTTGAGTCACCATATAATATTTCTGCAACTGTATCAGGTCGATCTCCATCTCCAATTATAAATTTGTTAAAGAGAGATGTAGCATCTTTTAAATAATCTAATAATTTAACTCGACGAAATATATTTTTAATAATCACATAATCTCTTGATGAATTTTTATGTGATAATGGAGATTGATATGCAATCTCAGGTAGTTCATTAAAATATCCCATTAGTATCCAACTCCTGGTCCTGCTCCCTCAGTAGCATAATCTTCATGATATATTGGATTTAGTTCCTTAAATGTTAAATTCATTCTTATATTAACTGGTGTTCCATCTTCATATGTTGTGTAAGTACCTGAGTTAGTATAACTGACAGTCATTCCAGTCAAAGCACACATTTTAAATGAATTCAAGAACGGGTGGTCTGCACCGTCCTTTAAGTATTTTAACATGAATACATCTGGAGATTTAATAAAGATACCTGCAGCAGTTCCATTAAACTCACCTGCCTTTGGTGCCATCGACATTTTTAGGTGTTTTATAATTTGCTTTACTGTCTCTGCTTCTGTTGAACTTCTTGGTGAAAAAGTTATACTATATGGAAAAGACCTCAAATTGACACCTTGAAATAATAATTCTAAATTATTGTTTAAAATTTGACCAGTAGAACGTGCGATGACACTTTGTGGAGTTACGTTAGAACCTAACGCACCGATTGCTGCTCCAGATAAAGCTGCTCTTACGGCTGATTGTGTATCTGTATTTAAATCAGGTATTTGAATACCTGTATTGAATGCCTCTATTGCTAGTCGTGCTGCCTCAACTCCCGCCCTTCCAGGATCTGCAGTTTTCATAGCTTCTTGTGCGACTGTAAGACCTGCTAATTCAAGTGCATTCATTCTATCTTCACCCCAAGTTACTGAATTAGAATCATTCAAATCTTGTGGAATTGGTAACTCAATCATATATTTTGTTAATCTTCGTTGACCTGCACTCATTCTCATACTTGCGTTAGATGGATTTAATTTTAATTCCATCGGATCTATTGGTTGACCAGCTTTTGCATTTGCTTCTCTTTGTTTTCCTGTTATGACTGACAGTTTACCCTCTTCATTTTTGTAAAAAGCATTATTTATTTCTAATCCTAATCCCGTGCCATCATCAGGAGGTTCAAATTCGATACATTTAATTAAAAATCTATCTCCTGTTATTTGAGATGGTCCTTGCTTTTCAGGATAACTATAAACTTTTCTCTCTCCTGAACCTGGTGCTCTTTGAACTTGTCTTGTAGCACCACCCTTCAACGTTCTCAATAACTCTCGACCTGAATTAGTATCAGGATTAAATTCTTTTGCCTCATTTTTCTTAAAACTATCGTAAAACGACTGATCACCACCTGCAGGTATCATTATCGACCTCTTTTTTAAGTATTTAGTATGATTTTGACAAAAGGTAGAGTTCTTAGATCTCTTAACTCCATTTCATCTACTTTATATAAACCACCAACCACTTCTGGAAATGTATATTGTCTCATTTCTCCCCAGTGATAGTTCAATCCTTTGAATCCCCATTGGTAAACTTCAGTCACCGCAACAAGTGGATGTGAATCATATGCAATACCAGGTGTTTTTGCACGATATACAAAAACATAAAAATTACCTGCTTCAGGAACATTACTTCCTTCAGTCAGCACACCTAACACTTCTGTTGCTAAATCATCGGGACTTTCTGTACCGATAAGATTTTTCATTATAGGATCTATTCTACTCATATGTCTAGTTCTTTTTCGGTAATCACTTTAAATTCCCACATTCTGTCAGCACAATATTCTCGTGCTGCTTTCCATTTTGCTTGATTCCTTGCGTATTCAAATGCTTCACGAATGTAACCTTTGGTTTGTCTTTTTGGTTTCTTTGGTTTTGTTGTTTGTTTCAATGGTTTGACTTCGATAAGATATCTTTTAATTTTACCCGTATTTTCTTGTACCTTGATATAAAAATCTGGAAAGTAACGGTGAACACGTCTATCGTGTGGAGAAATATATGGTAACGCTATCTCTTCACTTCCCCACTCTAATATCTTTGCATTTTTATCACAATACACCATAAACTTTCTTTCCCAGAGTGATCTGTAAATGATATTGGTTGGATCACCTTTGTACTTTCTAGGAAAGGATGGATAGTATTTTCCCTTATAAGCCATCTAAATAACTATACTATAGAAGTATTTAGAGTGCCAGCACCAAGACCAAGAGGAATATCGGATATAATGCCTAAGTTACAAAATGTAGCTCAGACATCACAATTTTTAGTGAAATTTGTTTTACCAAGAGGAGATTGCCGAAGATTTTTAAGACAGAAAGGTATAAATGATCGTTTTATATCAGATAATGTTGGATTGCTTTGTAGTGATGCAGTTTTACCAGGAAGTGCATTAGCAACACTTAACACCGCTGGTGATTATCAAGGTGTTGTAGAAAGATTTGCACATACACGTAATTTTACTCAAATATCATTTGACTTTTATGTTGATAATGAATATAAATCACTACGTTTTATAGAGCATTGGATGGAGTTCATTACGGGTGGTTCAATAGGTGATCCTAGTCAAGATACTTATCATTTTAAAATGAGATATCCTGATGAGTATAAAGCAAATGAAACAAGGGTTGTTAAGTTTGAGAGAAATTATTCTCAATTTTTAGAGTATAGGTTCATTGGATTATTTCCCCTATCTCTTAACTCTGTAAGAGTATCATATAATAATTCTCAAGTTTTAAAAGCAACAGCTAATTTTAGTTATGATAGATATGTATGTGGTGAATCTAATTCACTTGCAAGAGCTTTAGGAATAGATTTAAATAATCAAAGAGGAAAAGGTGATAGGGCAAGAATAAATGCAAAAGCAGAATCTGTTAGGTTGAATAGATTGATGAGAGATGGTTCAATTCAATTATTAAACAATGGTGTTAATTATAGACAATTAAATACTGGTGTTACAGCTACAGGTTCCAATTCAACCATTGGTTCAACAGAAGTTCCTATTCCAAATAGGTTCTAGAAACCACTATAAATAATTTTACTGAAGTGTAGTAATTATTATGCCATTACCAACCATATCAACTCCAACTTATGAGTTGACTCTTCCTTCATCTGACAAGAAAATTAAATATAGACCATTTTTAGTTAAGGAAGAAAAGATTCTTATTATTGCAATGGAATCTCAAGACAGCAAACAGATTGCTAGAGCAATCAAAGATGTCCTTTCAAAATGTATTTTATCAAGGGGTATTAAAGTTGAAAAACTTTCTACATTTGATATAGAATATTTGTTTTTAAATGTTCGTGGAAAATCTGTAGGTGAACATATTGAAGTTATGGTTACTTGTCCAGACGATGGTAAAACACAAGTTCCAATGTCTATTAACATTGATTCAATTAAAGTTCAAAAAAGTGATGAACATAATAAAGACATAAAACTTGATGATACATATACTCTTAGAATGAAATATCCTTCTTTAAATGAGTTCACAAAGACTAATTTTGGATCAATGGAGGATGTGAAGGTAGATGATACTTTTGAATTAATTTCGTCTTGTATAGATCAAGTATATTCAGATGAAGAATCTTGGTCACATCAAGAATGTACGAAGAAAGAATTATCTGATTTTGTCGAGTCTCTTAATTCAAATCAATTTAAAATGATTGAGAAATTCTTTGAGACTATGCCAAAATTATCACATATAGTAAAGGTTACAAATCCAAATACAAAGGTTGATAGTGAAATTAAATTAGAGGGGCTGCAGAGTTTTTTCGCATAAGTATGGCACATGAAGATCTTGTGTCATACTATAAATTAAATTTTGCTTTGATGCAGCACCATAAATATAGTTTAACTGAACTTGAGAATATGATTCCGTGGGAAAGAGAAATTTACGTTTCACTTTTACAACAACACGTTGAGGAAGAAAATTTAAAAGCACAACAAGAACAAAATGGATGAGGAACAAGGGTTACAATCCCCGATAGCAGGAGGCATTAGAGGTATTAGGAGAAGTGTATCTTCCAGTATCTTCACTGGTCGTGCTGTTCCACCACCTGCACCAGATCCTCAAACAACTAGTTTATTAAATCAAAACTCACTATCACTTACTTCAATATCTGCACAATTAAGTAGTGTATCTGAGCAAGTTAATTCTTTATCTACATCATTAATTACTATTAAAGATAATTTAGCGATTAGTGATCAGATAGAAAGGCAAAGAGAGGCAGAGAGACAAAAAAGAGAGGCAATTCTTGCAGAGCAAGCGTTAAGGGAAGGAAAAGAATCAGAACTTGAGAAAAAAATACAATTTGCATTGCTTGCTCCTGTACGAAGGGTTGCTGGTTTTGCTCAAAATATTTTAAGTAGATTAGGTAATTTTTTATTCATATTAGTTGGTGGTTGGTTGACTGATAGAATGTTTACCTTGTATAGAATTAAATCAGAAGGTAATATTGATAAATTAAAAGAATTTGAGAGAACTTTTATTCCAAATTTATTATTATTAGCTGGTATCGGTACCACGATGCTAATTGGAATAAGAAGAATATTAGGAGTTGTTGGTAAATTATCACAGGTAGCATTAAAAATTGCTTTCTCAGATTTAATAAGGAAACCATTTGCTGCTGCACTAAATTTTGTAAAGTTAAACGTAAAAGAATTTAGAAAAGTACTTGGAAATCAATTAAAAAGATTCTTTACAAGAGGAATAGGTGGCACAGTTTTAAAAACTCTTGGTATAGGTGGAATTCTTACTGGTGGTGCGTTGGCTATTCCTGGTGTGGGAGGAATTGGTAAGAAGATAATGAATTTCTTCAAAGGAGGAGCTGGTAAAAAACTTGTAACAGAGAGTGTGGAACAAACCACAAAAAAACCAGGATTTTTAAGTAAAATACTTCCGAAGGGTGGTATAGGAAAACTTACTGGTCCGTTAAGTTTTCTTTTCTATGCATTTGAAGCAAAAGATAATTATAATATGAGAAGAGAACAGGGTCAAGGTCAAGCACAGGCAATAACTGGGGGTGTTGCTGAGGCTGTTGGTGGTTTTGTAGGTTTTGGTATTGCTTCAACTAAATTTGCTGTAGTAGCGGCACCACTTCTTCTTGCACCTTTTCCTGGTGCTAGAATTCTTTATGGTGTTGGTTGGCTTGTTTCTGGAATGTTAGGTGCGATGTTTGGTGCAAAGGCTTTGGGAATGCTTAGTGATAGAATATTTGGAATGTTTAAGGGGAAAAAGAAAGATAAAAAGAAAGAAGAAATTACACCAAGTGATTCAGGAATAATAGATCAATCAGATATAACGAACATAGATGTTAATTTATCAAATCGAAATTCAACAGAAAAAACAGTAGAATTAATAACGGCTGCTAATAATAACAAATCAGAGGTTGCTGACGAAATATCTAACATGAATGAATCTCCAAATATTATTAATTTCCCAGTAGCAGCAGCTGCCAAAAAACAATCTAATTTAGCATCAACTGGTGGATCAAGTACACCTAGCGATTATTTACCAAATATACCCTCATCTGATTTTAATAATACTTCAATCGCACTATCTGAATCAATGTATAATGTAGTTTCATAATGTCAATACAGAAAAGAAGAAATTCACTATTAAAGTCATCAATCAGTATTGATTCGATAAGGAAATCTATTGATAAATTTAGGCAAGGTATAGTTAAATCAAATAGCACTGCGAGTGACATAGTAAAGACAACTAATAGTAATAATGTTTTTAGTAGAAAATTGATTTCAAAGGATAATGAATTTTTTAGTAGAAGAAGAGAGGCAGTAAGAAGAAGACAAAGAGAAGATGAATTAGAAGCATCAAGTATAAGTGGTGTAACAAAGAGGCAAGGAAATATTGTTAGTAGAAGTACAAAAGGTTTTTTAGGGAGAATACTTGATTTCTTAGGTATAGTTTTGATAGGATGGTTTATTAATACATTACCTAAAATAATTGAAAAGATTAAAGGATTTATAAACTTAATAAGAAAAGTGGTTGGTGTCTTAACTGGATTTGTTGAGGGTATAGGAGATTTTCTAACATCATTTGGGATGGGAATTCAAAACGCAATTGACAAAATACCATTTATAGATTTATTAGCTGTTAAAAGAGAAAATGAAGAAAATTTAGACTCAACAGAGGGTAATCTTATTAAAACGTCAAATGATTTAACTGATACTGCCAATGAATATAATTTTCCAGAAAACGTTGGTTTAAAATCATTTGATGAAGGTATTATTGAGGACTTTGATACTGAAGGTGGTACGAGAGAACCTAAAGATAAAAAACCCAAACCAACAGATGGAGGTGCAGAAGCAACAGAACAAAAAGATATCATACCTCAAGAAACCTTAGTACCAACTTTATCTTCAAAATCTTCACAAAATGATAAAAAATTATCTGATAGTATAAAAGATGAGAAAGATGTCAAGGAATTAGCTTCAAACGAAGCAAAATCAAAGGGAGAAACAATTGAAGGTAAAAACTTAATGAATGATAAAGAAGTTGAAAATAAGAAAAATGAAGATTCTCAATTAAGTGGTATCAATAGGTTTATATCTAATATATTTGGTGGTAAAGGTCAGCAAGAGTCTGATACTTTAAAGAAAGAATCAAAAGAATCTAAGGAAAAGGGTGTCTTACCATCATTTACTGTATCTGGAGGAAGTGAAGATGAAACAGACATTCCACCAGTGGTAGTTCCAATGAAACGAGGAAGAAAAAATTTGAAAAAAAGAAGAGGTTCAGGAAAAACTATAATGATTATCGAAAAACCAGTTGAATCATCTGGTAATATGTCAGGTCCAGCGATGTCTGGTGGTAAAACTAAAACACTTAATATTGATGCTATGAAAAAAAGTGGTAAAGATATTATGAAAAAATTACACAAAATAATACTTCAATAACATGTCAGTTAATAAGTCAATATACGAAAAATTCATTATAGAATCGGCAGATCAACAAAGAACAGCTGATATTTCTTCTGGTGTTCTTGCATTTACATATTTTGAAAATATTTTTTCACCTCATATAACTGCAAGAGTCGTCGTGACTAATACAGGTGGATCAATAAGAGGTAAAGATGGTGTTATGCAATCAATATATAATGGTCTACCATTAAGGGGAGGTGAAAGAGTTTTAATAAAAATTGCTGGAAATTCCAAAGTTAACAAAGGTTTAGATTTTTCAAGAGATCCAGAAAATTATTTTCATATTGCATCTATAACAAATGTGTTGATTGATGAAGGAAGTGAAACTTTTACATTAAATTTAGTATCGAGAGAGGCAATAACAAATGAGACTGTTAGAGTTGGTAAAAAATTTCCAACTTCTCAAAAAATTTCTGACTCAGTAAAAGATATATTAAAAAAATATTTACGTTCTGAAAATAAAATTGGCACTATTGATGAAACTCAAAATCCATACGGGTTTATTGGAAATATGAAAAAACCTTTCACTATAATAACTTGGTTAGCATCAAAATCAGTCTCAGGTAAGTCAGAATCTAACAAAGATGATTCAAGTGCTGGATTTGTATTCTATGAAACTCAAGAGGGATTTAACTTTAGATCTATAGATGATTTAATGGAACAAAAACCTTACAAAAAAGAATTCACATATACACCAGGTGCTATTAGTACGGATGATCCTAATAAAGATTTTAAAATTCTTCAATATGGAATTGATCGTAATCAGGATTTACTATCAAAATTAGAAAAAGGTGCTTATAGTAGTCAAAGATATTACATCAATCCTGTTTCATTTGTTCCAAATATATCTGTATTCAATTCAAATAATTATGTAGAAAAGTTGAGTAATTTAGGAGACCAAACTATCTCTTTACCAAAGATAGATGATAAGAGTGACAAAACATTAGGTGACTTGCCAAGTAGAATATTTGTCGGTATGCTAGATGTAGGTACTATTGAAGAAGACGCAAGTGATGAAGGATGGAATGATCCTGTAAAAAGAAATGCAGACCCTGCAAAAATTCATGCACAATCTATGATGAGATATAATCAATTACATACTCAAGTGGTCAATTTAACTATTCCTATGAATACTAATTTAAGTGCTGGAACTTTAATTCAATGTAGTTTTCCACAGATAAGTTCTAAAAAAAGAAAAGAACCAGATCGTGAAACCAGTGGTCTATATATGATAAAAGAACTAGCACATTACTTTGATACAAATGGTTCATTTACCAAATTAAAAGTAATCAGAGATACTTTTGGAAAAAAATGATTGAAAATAATTTACTAAAAACAAATTTTATAGGTAAAGATGGATTCCGATGGTGGATTGGTCAAGTTGCTCCAGAAGAAGCACAAGGAAATCAAATAAATCAAACTGGTAGCACTTGGGGTTGTAGAGTTAAAGTTCGTATTTATGGATATCATCCAGCAGATATAACCGAACTGCCTGATAAAAGTTTACCTTGGGCTCAGGTATTATTATCATCACAAGGAGGTTCAGGAAAGGCAAATCGCTCAAGGTCGATTCGTATATCACCAGGTGATACTGTAATGGGATTTTTCCTTGATGGTGACGACGCACAACTTCCTGTAATTTTAGGAATCTTTGCGAATACTAATAATTATTATGCAAGTGACGAAGAATATAGATCTCCTTTTCAACCATTCACAGGATATACAAGTAAGATAAAACCTAATAATGATTTTATTGCTAAAAATGAAGGTGGAGATGATTCTAATAAAAGTCAAAAATCACCAAGATTTTTAACAAAGGAAATTGTAGAGGATTTAAACAAACAACAAGAAAAAGGAAAGGCACAGTTAGAACAACTTGTAGACTCTGATGAATTGAAACAAGTTTTACAATCAGGTGCAGTTACAACAGGATTGAAAAATACAACAGCAAATGCTAAACCAATAGTTGAAAATTTAAAAAAACAATTTAATAGTGTTGATACTCAAGCATTCAAGGCGATGGGTCAAGAGATAATATTAGGTAGTGGAGTACAAGCTGCTGTTAATAATACAAAATCCACTAACAAAATAAAAAATACACTTAAGAACACTCTAAGTGAAGTTCAAAATTCTGTTCCCAAAGATAAGTTCAAAGGACTAGCTGAAGGAGCATCAGAGATTGTTTCAGCATCAAAACCTATGATTAAAGATATGGTGAATACAACCTTTGACGATTTGGCACCACAATTAAATGGTGGTTTACATAAACTTTACAAAGATAAATTTGGTGAAGTGATGAGTAAAACAGGCAATTTGGCACTTGCTAAGAAAGCAGGACAAGCAGCACAATTAGCAATGGTCGGTCCTGTTGGAGCTCTTCAAAATTTAATGCCTTGTGCTGTGAAAAATATAACAGATAAATTAACTGGTGATGTAGCAAATTTACTTGCAGAGTTCGTTAATAATGTAGATAATTTTACAGACTGTATCGGTGATCAATTTGTAGGTGCAATATTCAATGATATTATCAAAGGAATAAATTCAGAATTGGGTGATGCAATAAAAGGAGTTGCTGATATATTTCCAAGTGGAGACATAGAAGGACTATTAAGAGGAAAAGCAGAAGGATTACTTGGTATAGCAAGTGTATTTGATGATTGTGATATACCCACTGCTGATTTAGGAGCAAAAACTAATAAATGGATTCTTGGTGGCGGACCTGCTGGTTTAGACTTGGGCAATATAGCAGGAAAAGTTTTAGCGATTGCAAATGCTGCACAAGAATTAAAAGAAGCGATAGGTAGTCCTGGTGGAGTTTTGGGTAATCTTGGTTTTTTTGATTTTATGAGACCTGATGTAAGTACACCTGGTTTTAGTAGCACACTTAGTGATTGTTACACAGGACCACCACTTAATTGTTCAGGAATCAAAGTTAATTTATTTGGTGGAGGTGGTTCAGGAGCACAGGTAAACCCAATTTTAGGTGCAATAGTAAGCGACACTTTTGCAGTTCAAACAGCTAGTTTGATAGGGATGAAAGTTACAAATGCTGGTTCAGGTTATAAGTCACCTCCATTTGTTGAGATAGAAGATACTTGTCGTAAAGGTTTTGGTGCTGTTGCTAGATCAGTGGTTGATTATGATCCATCTTCTCCTACTTATCAACAAGTCACTGATGTTTATATTGTAAGTAGTGGTGAGAATTATCCAGTAATTGATCCAGAAGAGGGTGATGATGGAGTATACACAGTCGATCACGTTGTTGTAGTAAAACCAGGTCAAAATTATAAACAAGAAGATACTATCATAGACAATAAAGGTAATGTGTATGAAAAATTCTTAGATGAACAAGGTAGAATACTAAATGTAATTCCACCTGACCCATCTACAAACAACTTAGAAACATTCACCACTTTACCAGAATTAGAAGTTATTTCTTCGACAGGAACTGGGGCATTATTAAAAGGTCAATTAGCACCTAGACCAACATATCAAGGAGAAGTGAGACAAGTTATTGATTGTGTTTCACCTCGCAATGCCAACATAGTTGGGTTTGTGAATGGAGAACCATATTATGGTCCGTTTCATGTTCACCCAACAACAGGTGCTAAGATGGTTGGGGTTGCACATACTACAGCACCCCATGCTATAATATATGATACACCCCAAGAAAGCAGAACTTCTAGGGTTCCAGTGGCAACATCAACCACAATAACAACAGTTTCTTCACCACAGGTACAAACAAATGTTTCCGACACCACTACAACGAGTCAACCTGATACAAGTAGTATCCCTCAAACTGACCCAGTTGACACATCAAGTCAACAAACGTCTGGACAGAGTTACACTCCTCCTCCTTCTAGTCCTCCTAGTGGTGGCGGGTCTTCGGGATCAGGTGGTGGATCGTCAGGTGGCGGTGGATATGGAGGAGGATACTAAATAAAGTATGACAACACCAGCAGAAAATCAAAATTGGCAGAAGAGACAATATGACTCTTTTGGACCTCATTTCAGAATAGAAACAGCAAATCCAGAGTTAGGACTTGTGGGAAATGTTGCATATAATTTATATGGATATTCAGATTCAAAAGATGTAAGTAATTTGGGTATGATGGGTGATGGTCAATTTCAAATTATGGCAGACCAGTGTATAACAATCGCAGGTGGAGCGAGCGTTGAGGGTGGAGGATTATGTATTAATATTGTTGGTACAAAAGGTGACGTTGCAATATCAGCTGAAAAGAATGGTGATGTTAGAATTAAGGGAAGAAATATTTTCTTAGATGCATCTGAAAATATAGAGTTGACAACTGGTGGAAAAGTTGAAGTTGATTCAGCAGAATTTATAGCAACAACTCAAAATACAACTAGAATTAATGCCAGAAATACTAAAGTAAGTGGAAATAATATTGATATTGGTGGATCAACAGACATTACCTTAATAACACCTAGAGGTTCAATTAAAGTCAAGAGAATCGTAGCAAGAGAGGTAAATTGGGCAGGATCGGTATTTGCAAATACAGCAGTTCCTTCTAGTGCATTAACAGGTATATAAGATGAGTGATTTTAAAACAGGAGGAGTTCCTAATCCTGACTACGATAGTGATGATATAAATTATGTTTATCAAAAAACGGAGTTTACTGATAATGTTTTTGTTTATGGTGATGCCTTTGCACAGTCATTTAATGGTGTTGAGATAAGTGTTGTTGGTTCAACACTTACGTTTACTGTTGCTGGAATCGGTAGCACAAGTCTCACGCTCTCTTGACGAATTTTATACATATGCTATAATAAGAAAAAAATTATTCTCATATGGAAGAATTTGTATACGAAGTCATTGTTGACATCTGTGCTAAAACCTTCAAACTTAAGAGTAGCGATGGAGTTAATAAGGTAATTGCGTGTGAAGATTCTGAAGAGTTTATGAGAGTTTTAGAAGTATGTGACCAAATGCTTGAACCACATATGATTAAATATGCAGAATTAGCATTAACTACAGATAAATAAATGAAATACAAGATAACCACCAACTTCTGTTGGTTTCGTGGCGGTAGTATGATCGTTAAAATGTATTTCATTAATGGTATGCCATTTACATTTGATGAATTGCCAGAAGGACATTTAAGAGATCAAGACTTAATTAAAGAAGCAGATAAGCATCGTACATACAACGATGATGAGATGTATCAATATTATGGATACCTTGTAGAAGAAGAATTACACCCGTGTTTATTCTCAGTCGATTTAGAGAACCCAGAAGAATTGCCAGATGATATCTCAATTCATATAGACACGGAGGAGTAACCAGCTAAATAAACCTAGTATGTACGGTCTATTGATCTCATTTATTGTAGTTAAAAAAGATGCC
>VTLG01004726.1_pt1 | contig 14800 bp, 14 predicted proteins | sample 4694571 | NCBI WGS metagenome assembly VTLG01 (sample SAMN12604809, study PRJNA352737) | marine metagenome | biome: ENVO:00000447; feature: ENVO:00000209|ENVO:00000569|ENVO:01000036; material: ENVO:00002151; isolation source: viral sequences binned using virsorter ...
TGAGATACAGATCTAAGTTTGAATTAGAACTGGCTAAAGTTCTCATGCGTCACAAAGTTAAGTTTCAATACGAATCTAAGAAGTTTTTGTATATACCTAAACCTAGAACGTACACACCAGATTTCTACATACCTGATACTAATATATTTATAGAAGCAAAAGGACATCTTGATAAGGCAGACAGAGTAAAGATGGCACTTGTAAAAGAGCAACACAAAGATCTTGATATACGTTTTGTATTTATGAACGCTAAAAACAAAATATATAAGGGCAGTAAAACAACCTATGCTGATTGGTGTCTCAGACATAATTTTCAGTGGGCAGAGAAAACAATACCGTTGGAGTGGTTCAAAAATGGCAAAAGATGATGTAGAAGATTTTATAGAAAAGATGGGGTTGGCAAAAGGCAACTACTATATTATTCTGCAAGATGTTGGGGATGATAAATTTAAGATGATGGCTTACGACACAACTGGTAAAGAACATAAAAGAGAAACAGATCACTCTGTTGCTTCTGTAATGCACGAAGGTTTGGTAGGCTTACTTACAACAAAAGGTGAAGATTTATTTAACTTTGGCTTTTCTGAGCTTGCATACAGATACACAACTGGTAGAATGTTTGATGAAATATTAGACGAAGTAGACAAACAAAAAGAAATAAAGTACAGAGATAATGTGATAGAGGTTGATTTTGGCAAAGATAAATGATAACGATAAAGAACCAGAACGTTACTACGACTGGATAGGTTGGAAACTAAGACAAGAAAGAAAGAAGAGAATGAAAAACGGTAAAATTATAGAAGAACAAGCACAGATGCAATCAGATCACCTTGAGATCATGGATATGGTTAATCATCCACCACACTACAATCAAGCAGGCATTGAAGCCTTAGATGCAATTTTAGCGGCCACAAATGAAGGCAGTGAATATTATCTACAAGGTAATATAATAAAGTATCTTTGGAGATACAGATATAAAAATGGATCACAAGATCTAGAGAAAGCTTTGTTCTATTTACAGAAGATGATTAAAGTAGTAAAAAATTTAGAGGAGAATGATAATGTCAATATCAAATAGTTTACCTACCTCTTATCAACAGTTCATACATAAGTCACGTTATGCAAGATGGCTAGATGAAGAGGGGAGAAGGGAAAACTGGTACGAAACTGTAGAAAGATACGTTTCGTTCATGGAAAAAGCACTTTTAGAAAAACACGATTACAAGCTCTCTGAGGGCGATAAAGTAATCATTACGGAGTATATAACCAATCTTAGTGTTATGCCCTCTATGCGAGCCTTAATGACGGCAGGAGAAGCACTTGAGAGGGATAATGTATGTGGTTACAACTGTAGCTATCTCCCAGTGGATAGTCCACGTTCATTTGATGAAGCGATGTACATATTGATGTGTGGAACTGGGGTAGGTTTCTCTGTAGAAAGAGAGAATGTAGAAAAATTACCAGTCATCAGTGAAAGCATGCAAAAGTCCGATGTTGTTATTGTCGTTGATGATAGCAAGATGGGTTGGGCAAAAGCCTATCGTGAGTTGATTGCTTTACTTTATTCAGGTATGATACCGAGTTGGGATGTATCTAAGATACGACCTGCAGGTGCTAGACTTAAAGTTATGGGTGGCAGAGCATCAGGTCCTGATCCGTTGGTTGATCTATTTAAATTTACTGTTCGTAAGTTTGAAGAAGCAAAAGGTCGTAAGTTGTTTCCAATAGAGTGTCACGATATTATGTGTAAGGTTGGAGAAGTTGTAGTGGTAGGTGGGGTCAGAAGATCTGCACTTATCAGTCTATCTAATTTAAACGATGATCAAATGAGACACGCTAAGACTGGAGAGTGGTGGAGTGCAAATGGACAACGATCACTTGCAAATAACTCTGTTGCTTATAAAGGTAAACCTAAGATGGAAACTTACATGAGAGAATGGTTATCTCTGTATGAGTCAAAGTCTGGAGAACGTGGTATGTTCAATAGGCAGGCTGCAGACAGTCAAGTATCTAAGAATGGTAGAAGAGAAACTGGTTATATGTGGGGTACAAATCCTTGCTCAGAGATTATATTAAGACCCTATCAGTTCTGTAATTTATCAGAAGTAGTTGTAAGAGAAACAGATGACCTTGCTACTTTAAGAAGTAAAGTACGTGTTGCAACTATACTAGGTACGTTCCAATCTACTTTAACAGATCTCAAGTATATACGTAAGATTTGGAAGAAGAATACAGAAGATGAAAGATTATTAGGAGTTTCCTTGACTGGTATCATGGATCATCCTATACTGTCTAAGATGACTGATTCAAAGATATGGTTACAAGATATGAAACAAATGGCAATAGATACCAATAGAGAGTATGCTGAAGCGATAGGTATACCACAATCTACTGCTATAACTTGTGTCAAGCCAAGTGGTACAGTATCTCAACTTGTAGATGCTGCGTCAGGTATACACGCTAGACACAATGATTTCTATATAAGAACCGTACGTGGGGACAACAAAGATCCCCTAACAGAGTTTATGAAAATGGAAGGCATACCTAATGAGCCAGACGTAATGAAGCCAGATAGCGTAACTGTCTTTTCATTTCCAATGAGATCACCAAGTGGTGCGATTACCAGAACGGAGATGGGTGCAGTAGAACAACTAGAGTTATGGAAGTTATATGCAACCTACTGGTGTGAACACAAACCATCTGTTACGATTACTGTAAAGGAAGAAGAATGGATGGAAGTTGGTGCGTGGGTGTATGAGAACTTTGATATATCATCTGGGGTGTCCTTTCTTCCCCATAGTGATCACACCTACAAACAAGCACCTTATCAAGATATAGATGCAAGAGAGTTTAACGAGTGGAACAAGAAAGTTCCGTCAACGTTAGACTGGTCTAAGTTTTCTGATTTTGAAAAGGAAGATAATACAACTGGATCTCGTGAACTGGCATGCACTGCAGATGCCTGCGAAGTCGTGGACTTAGGTGCATCGTGATCACAGAGATACAGATTAACAGCGATTATATGAGCCGTGCGAGGGAAAAGGCTTCTTCTGTAGGCATACTGCAGGGAAGTATTACAGGTGGCACACGAAACGTTATAGGTGCGATAGGCGAGGTAATCGTTGCTGATAGTATTAATGCTGATGAGATAAGCACATACGATTATGATCTTGTTAAAGATGGGAAACGTATAGATGTTAAGACTAAACGTTGCAACACTAAACCTATGCCCTACTATGAGTGTTCTGTCGCACTTCATGGTACAAAGCAAGATTGTGATACGTATGTGTTCGTCAGAGTTTTATCTGATATGAGTAAAGCTTGGATATTGGGTAGCATATCTAAGCAAGATTTTTACGACAGAGCTACCCTATATAGAAAAGGGGACATCGATCAAGACAACGGCTTTGTGTTTAGAGCCGATTGTTACAATCTAAGAATAGATAAGTTGAGTCCTATCCATGCAATTCAAAAGTAAAGTAAAAGCTAAGTTATTCTCTATCGAAGCATTTTTAAATAAAGATGGAAATGTGGAGATGAATTACGAAGCAGTAAAGCCAGAGGATCTAGAAAGAGAACTTAATTCAGGTCTGCCTATGTATACTGGCACAAGTCAAGTTGCGTCACTGCTTCGTTATTTAAGGAAGATGGGTGATGAGATAATGAACGGTACAAGAAACTATATTTAAGCTTTGCTTTTACCTTCTTTATCTCTTAAAGCTTTTTTCATAGACTCTGTTTTGTCACCATCTTTGTCAAAGTCTAGATAGTCTGGTTTAGCTGTTTTTGTAATGTTACCACCGAGAGCTTTTTTCTGTCTGCCTTCAAACTTAGCGATAGCACCACCTAAGTTCATGCCCATGCCGTACTTCTTTTGTTCAGTCATGCCCATGCCCATGTTCTTTGCCATAGGTGTTTGTTCTTTTCTGTTTTGTTGAGCAAGTCCACCTATCATCATTGGCTTACGTGGTGTTGCCATACCTCCACCATACATTTTTTGTGGTCGTTGTCCATTACCATATTGTTTCATTAGTTTTCTCCTTTAATTAAATGGCATAAATTGTGGTGGAGAATACTTGTCTCTACCCATCAAATTCTGTTGCATCTCACCTGCTAGACCTTGTTGTTTTTTAGGTAAGTCAAATCTTAGTTTTTCTGCAGCAAGTTCTTCTCTTTCAGTTTCTCTGTACTCTACTGTAGATTTTATAGCTATAGCTTTTAGAATGTTATTAATTTGTATGGCTCTTGCTTCAGGTAGTTTTTGATTTTTAACTATGATATCAGCCATAGCTTCTGCTACATCTTTATTTAAAAACATTTCCTCTAAAAGTCTGTGATTATTCATTCTTAAAGCTTGTATGATAGACTCCGTACCCACGTATCTTGCACTTACTACATTTCTATTAACTGCATAAAATCTACTTATATAACTTTCTATCGATAATCCTGTTGGTTGACCTGTAAACTTTGCACTTGCAATATCTCTTTTTCTTTGTCTAGCAAGAACTTCGTTAACTAATTTTAAATTTTTTATGTGTTCGTCAGTGAAAAATCCACTTCTTATCATTCCAGATCTTAGTTCATCATCATTTAAAAATTTATTCAACTCATCAAAATCGGTATCAACTTCATCCATAACTTGAAAAGATTTACCATCTTTGTCTATGATAGGTCTTTTTCTACCTGTCTTTTTACTAAACATACTGCGAACATGACGTGAGTATATATCTCTAGCAGCAAGATTAAATTGGTCTGCTGTCATTTTGCCACTTTTAACTACTTCATCTCTATATTCTGCCAATAAAGTTGGGCCGTCACTTGTTCTAAAAAATCTATCAACAAATTGTTTGTTTGTAGCAAAACTCTTTTCTCTAAGTAAAGTGTCCATTCTTTCTCTTTGTAATCTAATCTGACCTTTTATAACTTGTTCTTGACTCTTTGCATTAGCTTCTATTTCATCCAATGTTTTAAAATGAACTTTGGCTATTTCCTTATTGTGTTTAGCTCTTGCACTAACTTGAAACATATCTTCTTGTGCTTCTTTAGCATCAAATATACTTTCAGTTGTTTGTTCAGCTAGTTCACCCTTTTGTCTTTTTTGTATTCTAAAAGCGTTTTCAATATTTGTTGCAAGTTTCTCTGTGGCTTCTTTCATTTCAAGTTCACCAAGGTTACGAGCTTGTAATTCTTTTATACCTTTTGCATATTTTATTTTAGCGATCAATTGTAAATTTTTGTAGTTAGGATTACTTTTATTTATGATGTAATTATATGTGCCGTTTGTACTGGGAACAACGTCTCCAAACATTTCTACAATCGTGGTATTAAAATCATCAATTTTGTTACCCTTGATTAAGTCATCAGAAGTTAACCAAGTATCAGGAGTATTGCCCTTGCTCCATTCCATACCTCCCGGATTAGTTGCATTATCTGCACCTCCTCCTACACGGTTAGGGTTTGCCCAAGTATACGAAGTTTTCTTTGGGTTATCAAATACACTTATTTTTTTAGTAAAATACAAATCTTTTAAGGTTTTTAACTCTTTAAATATTTCACTTCCTTTATCTAACTTTGTGCCATCAACGTTTATGATGTTTTCAAATAATTCTTTTTCCACTCTATCTCTATACGTAGCAAATGGTATTTTGCCTTTTGCAGGAGCTTTAGCTGCTTTAAGTGAGAAAAAGTCATAGAGATTACTTGTATCTTCCATTGTCAAACCAATACCGATATCTAATCCATCTTCTTCTCTTAAATATTTTATCATATCTATGTGTCTTACATTAGAAGTATCGTAACCTTTTGCTCTCATGGCTTCTAATAAATCTTGCACATCAATATTGTTTCTCTCAATAACTTCTTTTGCTCTTATATTAAATATGCTATCAAGCTTGCCACCTACAATTTTTGGTAAATCCATACTAACGAGTTGTTTTGTACCTCTAGGAATATTACTTGCTTCATCTATGAAGCCAAATATAAAATCTGTAGCATCTGTTCTTAAATTTCTATATTTAGCGTCAAACTCAATCAAAGGTATTCTTGCTTCAGTTCCTCTATTAGTTTTAGCTAAAAGAGCCATTCGTGCAAGTGTGGCATTTTCATCAACATACTCTTTTAAAACTACGTTCTTTACACTTGTTTCTGTAGTTTGAGGACCTTTAAGAGTTACTTCTTTCATATCTTGAATGTTAAACAGATCGTCTCTTATCTGGTCATCATACACACTTAGATTTTCACCTAATCTTTTACCCATAGATTTTTGCATAGCCTTTATATTATTAACTAAATTCTCTGCAGACTGCACATCATCTTTTATGTTTAATCTTCCTAAATTCTGTTCTTTTAATTTGTCGGCTAACATAAGTTCAGCGTCACCAAGCAACTCTTTATATGCCTTATCTAATTTTGCAGGAGTTCCTACTAACTTTAAAACATCTACAGTTGCGTTTCCATCAAGGACAGACTTTATAACACTCATTTTATGTTGTAAAAAACTTTCCATCAAAGTGCTGTTTTGATAGTGTCTATTTTTTAAATCAGATAAAGCACCAGTTACAGCTTCATTTAACTTGGCTAGATCTGGATCATTGGGATCGTATTTTCCTGCTTTAAATATTTGTTCATATACGTTTTGTAAATTAGCATGAAGCTGTTGTCTTTTATCCTGTATTTTTAGAAAAGTTTTCATTGTGTTTTTATCTAAAATACTGGTGTAATCAATGGAAGAAATAAAAGAGTCTTCAATTGCTGTGAAATATGCTACGCCAGTTATACCTCCTAAACCTTCTGAGATATTACTAGGATCAATGCCTTTATCCATCAATCTCTTTTTAAAATCAAAGTAGTATTCAATGTTTGCTAGAAGTTGAGGTCTAAATTCGTCTGATACCGTGTTAATTGTTTTAGCTAACTTAGTGGCTAATTTTCTTGTTTTACCAGATAAATTATCTAGTGCAGGATTTCTAAGAAAAGCCATGACTTCTTCTTTGTTTTCAAACCCCATTCCTTCCACTTCATCTAAATATTTGTAAAAAAATTTACTTGTGTCAGGGTTAACTAAATTTAAATAGCCATCTACTATTCTACCACCTGTAAAAAATGTACTTCCCAAACCAAATGCTATAGTCCCTATACCTCCTGCAAGGTAACTAAAGTCTTGATCCACTCCTAAATTTTGCATGTACTGTCCAGATAATGCAACCATCCCTGCAAACATGCCAGTGTCTCTGTAAGTTTCTTTTATCCACTGAGGTGTATTACCTTGATTTTGTGCGTGAAATAACTCTATCTTTTTTTGTTCGAGTATAGCTCGTTTCTTTTTAACTTCTAAAACAGTGCTAAAATCACTCTCATCAATTATAGTTTGATTTTTAGGTAGATTTTTAGATACTGTGTCCAAGTAATCTTTTTCTGCAATATCTACAGCTTTTTTTGCTTCTTGATATATTACTCTTTCCTCGATAGGCTTCTTAAATTCTTCGATGTCCATCCCTTTTTTAATCCGTGATGATAATATTTTTTCTCTAGTCTTTTTAAGAAAGTTAACGGATACCATTTTTTCTGCAACAAAACCATTTAATATCTCTGGCTTTGTTTTGTTAGGATTTAAAGCTTCATACTTTTTTAATTCTTTAAAAGTTTTGTCCACAGCCTTTTTTTCTAAAGCAAGTAAACTAACGACCTCTGTTAACAAAGTAGGTGCGTGTTCAAAAAATCTACCTGTTGCAGTAAAATTAAAATTCATTATATCTCTGGCTTGTCCTTTCGTAAGAACAATACCATCTTGTGCAAGAAGCCTTTGATAATTTTCTACAGCGTCAGGGCCTATAGCTTGTCTAAATTTATCACGAGCATCTTCGTTCATAAGCAACATATCTTGAAAGAATCCTCTACTAACAAGATTTCCACCTTGATCATATTTTGGCAGGGTATCATAATCAGCAATGTTTGTAACATCTGCTAAAGCTTTCACTCCTGCATAACCATATTCAGTTGCGTATCCAAAGACTGTGCCAAAAAGATCAATAACAGTTCTAGGCAACTCAGCAACTCTTAGTGTACTTTTTTCTGCCACGTTTGTAAATTTTCTGTATGCGTCACCTAAACCTATTTGATTAAATAGTTTTTGATTTTCTTCAGGAGTTCCCAAAACTTGTCTGTTAAGTAATCTTACTTTATCTATAGGATTGATATCTGTTTTATCTAAATACTCAAGAAACTTTTTTGCTCGTGTTGCTTTAGTATTTCCAATAACACTATATGAAGCATCTGAAGGAATTGGTTTAACATCTCTTGTAACTATGTCAAATTGTTCAGCCAAAGGAACTTCTTTTGTCATTTCCTTTTTTCTTAAAGCATCTATTCTACTTCTGTTCCAAGCATCTACGTGCATAGAAATATCTAAAGGTTGAATATTTGGATTTTCAAAATACAAGTATTGAGGAGTGACCAAGCCATTCATCACTTTTCTTAATTCATCTTTGTTATTTATACTAAATTGATCTAATTGATTAATTTTAGACCCAAATTGTTTTTCTATTGTATCTATGTTTTTATCAGTAAACACTTCTCCAAAGTCAAATTGTGGAGTAACTTTAGTTCTATCTATAGTTAAAGCACCACTTTTTTCTTCTTTTACAGCAGGTGTGAATAGTCCAATAGCGTCTGGTATTTCAGCAGCCCTGTCGAGAGGACCTTTATAATCTTTTTCTTTTGTTTCTGTCATACTAATTACTATATGTTAAATTACCTTGATCATCAAATATAGGTCTTTTACTTACAGGTCTGTAGTTTGGATTGCCTACTTTAGTTGCTTGACTTACCTTTTTTGCAACATAATCTGCATAAGCACTACCACCCATTAGATTTGTTTTTTCGTATAACAATGCAGCGTGTGCTTTTTGTGGACTATCTGAATAAAAACTATTTACTAAATGAAGTTCACCCATAATATTTGATATTCTTTCAAGAGATGCTGCTATGTGTTCAACAGAGCTTAACCCATCAAAATTCATTGAACGTAACATATTTTCTACATCTTGGTCAGATATAGTTCTACCACCTGTTCCACCTTGTAAAGCAGAAGCCATTTGGTATGCCAGTTGAAATTTCATAAACTCTACATATCCTGCAAACTTAGCTATCTCTGCGTTCTTGTATTTTTTACCACCGATTTCAAGAGGTCTACCGAGTAAATTGTTCGATGCGTTCATTAGATTTTGTGCGTTTTGATACCTAGCTTTTAAAAATCTGTTAGAAGCATTGTTTTCTACACCCCCTGATCTAAAACTAATATCTTCAAAAAAGTTTTTAAATACTTGTTGAACACCTGCTAAAGGACCTGTATTACTTTGGAAAGCTTCTATAATTTTTGCTGTTCTAGCTGCTATTTTATTTCCACCTGCACCCACTTGGAGTATAGTGTTTTTCATGTTTGTGGCTGTTATGCCTGCTTGTAACGCACCTCCTGCTGCTTGACCTCTTGCTAAAGTATCAATGCCAAAATACTCTTTCATGTATTTATTTGATGCTTGTCGTCTTTTTGCTTTGTCAACGAATATATAAGAGGGAGAAGATTTTGCAGCCATATCTGGGGATATAGTTTGAAGTAAATTTATGTATTGACCTACACTCATGCCACCCTGTATAGCTTCTCTTCGTATGTCTAATAAATCTCTTTCACCTGTAAATTGTTTTGCGTCACTAACTATCCCAACATTATTTTGTAGTTTTCTGTACAGTTTGTAAGGTAGTAAATGAGCTTCATCATTAGCTTCCAACTCAGAACCATCAACACCTTTTACTTTAAACATTCTTATAGCTTCTTTTGGTGATATGTTTAATTTTTTAGCTATCTTAGCAACATCGTTTATGTACTCTGAACCAGTCAAAGAAGAGGGTGCAAAGTCATATTTGATAGCTTCAGGTTTATTAACTTTATCTATAACAAATGTGCCTTTTAATTCAGGATGTCTAGCAACCCAATCTGATATAGCGTTTGAATAGGATGGATTTACTATTTTTCTAGCGTAAGCCAATCCGTAAGGAACTAATCTATTTTTGTACACTGAATAAATATCTTTATAAGCGTGAGTTGTTGGAGCTATTTGACCATCTTCTGCTCGTTTATCTTCATTATTATTGTTCCAATCAAGATGTCTCATGGTAAGAAATGAAAAGAGATTTTGCTTTTGATCTTGTGATCCTGTTTTCATAGCACGTTTAAAAGCGTCAGGAGACATATTATCAAATATATCTATTATACCTGCATTAGCTCTTTCATTTCCAGTGCCTGCAAGATTTTCACCTGTGTTAAAAGTAAAAGACTCTGTGCCTACTTCAATAACTTTTTGATTCTTTTTTCTTTTACGTAATTCTTTTGCAGCAGATAATTTTATTTCTGAATCAGCTTTTACTTTTTCTAAAGCTACAGCTTGTATAAATTTACCTGCTCCACCTAAAGCGTTAAGTAATGGTGGCATCTGCAGTCTCCTCTGGTTTTTCATCTAAGTTTGGAGAGAGAAAAGATTCGTTGTTAATCTGATCTTCTTGTCTCATCACTTGTTCTTGTTCATCCATCGCTTTATTTATTGCATCAATTCTTTCTGGTTCTCTATCTTGCATAATATTAAATACCTGTCCCTCTGTTACTTGTTCATTTGACGGTGGCATACCTGACTTGGTGTTAAACATTTTGGGTGGTATGTCATTCTCCACGGCTATGCCTGCAAGATACATAGCTATGGGTGCTTTAATTATTTCTGCGACATCAGGTGAATAGTGTCCTGTAGCAAATCCACCTAAAGCTATTGTTTCTACCATTTCTTCTATTGATATGCCTGCTGTCATTAAATTTAACATATCTGATTCTACAGCAGGTTCTTCAAGCTTGTCTATAACAAAGTCTATTGCTTCTTCTGGGTCAGCAAATCTTGGTGGTTTTTCCCATGCCCATTTACCTTGAGGACCAGTTAAACTATGTCCGGGTGGCATCCTATTCAATGGGTCAAGAGCTTGAATAGAACCCTGTATAGGCTGATTGTCTTCAGCCATCATCTCCATCATTGGTGCTTCTTGATTGCCTTGTATTCTCATTTTTATACCTTAACTATCTCAGGATTTATACGTGATTTTACTTTAATATTGCCTTGAGCTAAATTTATTGTTCGACCTATTCTAGGTGACGATTTTAAACTGGCACTAACTATTTGATTAAAAAGTTCTGATCTCATAGCAGCATTTGCTTTTTGTAAAACACGTTCATTACTTGATCCGGGTAATTTTAAATCTACCGAACCTGCTTTAAAACTTAAAGGTGTAGAATCACCTACTTTAGAACCACCTATGCGTTGAGCAGTAACACTAGAACCTCCACCAAGTCCTCTTTCTTGCAAACCTGTTAAAAATGCTTTTGTTGAGTATTCTTTAACTCCACCGATAAATTTCTCAACCCCAGTTCCTACCTTAGTATCCTCTATACCTAAAAAATTAGATACAACACCTTTTGTTTTCGGCTCTGTTTTAACTTTAAAACTTGAACCACTACCTGATGACCCTGTACCCAAAAAATTTGCACCTGCCACTGCGGCCATAAATGGTAGTGCTGTTTTTAAAAAACTCATACTATATCCTTATAATTAAAGCAGACTGAATATGCCTGCCATTATACCTCCACCTAACGCAGAATACATATCATCTTCATTTTTTTGTTCATATAAATCTGTCTGTGCAGATACTTCCATAGCTGTTAATGCTATTTGGTGATCTCTTTGTTTTGCACTTTCTGTTGCAGTAAATGCCCAAGCTGCTTCATCTCTATATCTTTGCCACAAAGCGTTAAGTGCTGATTGACTTGTGTTTAACAAATTTAAAGCATTTATTCTATTTGCTTCATTTTGAGCAGCGGTATTGGCTGTATTTATATTTCTTCTCCACACAGCGTTAGATTGATTTATTTGTGTTTCCATGTTCCTATTAAACTGCTCACGCTGATCATTTAAACCTGTTACGTATCTTTTCATAGCATTTGTCTGATCTACGTTGAATTGTCTTTGTGCAGCTTCTCTATTAGCGTTTGATTGTTGTATCTGTGCATCAAGTTCTGCAAAAAATTCTTGAAGTTGATTTTCTGATTTTGCGTTAAATTGAGCAGAAGCATTTTGAGCTGCAGCATCAGTAAGTAAAGCTTGCATTTTACTTTGAAAATTTATTGTATTTGTTTTTTGCTGATTATCTAAATTTTGTAGATCAACTGTTAAAAAAGATTTCGCATTATTTACTGCAGCATTTAATCTTGCGTCTAAATTAGCTTTGTCCATAGACGCAAAAGTCATTGCATTTTGTAATGTAGCTTGTTGTTTGTTATTTAAATTTTGTAATTGTATAGTTCCGTATCTATCAGCATCTAATTTTGCTATAGGTATTGCAGATTCATACACAGCTTGAGTTATTGCCGCTGCAGCCATACTTGATGAACCTAAACCTCTTTGAGCCATTAGAGCATTTACATTTCTAACTGCAGGTGCAGCCCAAGCAGGTAATGATGTTCCTTCTTCTATACTTTTAAAAAGTTCACTAAGTTGATATTGAACGGTAGCTTTTTGATCAAGTTCTTCTGTTTGTGCTACTGCTTGTGCTTGATCTGATACTGCACCTTGAACATCTCCTATTAAAGATTCTGCACTAACTTTACCTTGAGCTGCAACGCCCTCTGGTGTATTTGGAGCAACTTGAGTAGCTGAATATGTTGATGTAGCTTGTTGAGTAGATGTAGGTACATTTAAATCATTTGACACAGTGGTGGAAGCATCAACATCTTTCATGGCTAATGGTGTGGGTGCTGTTAGTAATTCATCTTCTTGAACATCTTGAGGTTTAGGATCTACTTGTCCTAGTTTAGGGACAGCACCTTCTTGACCAGTAGCTTGCTCACCTAAACGTTCAATAAGTTGTTCACCTGTAGTTGGTGGAGTTATAGTGTTATCTTCTGTTGGTGCAACGTATTCTGATGAATTAGGTGTTGTTGTTTCTTCAGCCATTATCTATCTCTGCTTAACATTTTATCTATTTTATCTTCTACTCTATGTAGTGCGGCCATGACTCTATCCATGTCTTCTTTTACATCATCTCGTCTGGCGTATTCTTCACGAGTCTTGTTTAATAGTATCTGTAATCTTTTTACCTCTTGGAACATCTTGTTGAATGCCCAACCGAATGGTACAACGACCAATGTAAGAATAACATTCCAAAATAACATTGCATCTATTTCCATGTTTAGTCGGCATCCTTGATGGTTAGTGTTCCTGCTTTGACTTGTGCTAATATTTCTGCGTAATGTCTGTTGGCAGGGTCTAATGGCACAGACATGAGCTTCCCATCTATGGTAGCAATTATATGGTCATGTTCTCCATTTTTATTATCCCAATATTGAGCAGAAGTAATGTTCATTTTATTTGTCTTTCCTATAATTCTGCATCTGCTTCAGTGCCAGTTAATTGCCACTGACCACCAGATGAAATACTTGTTTTATACGCTGAAAACCCTTGTGTGTTAATTGTTTCATTTACACTTGCATTAGTTCCAGTAATTGTTGGTGCTGCTCTCATTGTTGTTTTCCAAAAGTGTGGTATAGACACTGCAATAGTTGAGCCAGTAAAGTTTCTCATTTTAACACCATCTTCTTTTGCAAAATATCTTTGGCATAACTTCAGTTCTTCTCCAAATGACCTATGCTCAAATGGTGTGGCAGTAGAGCCTACTTCTAGTTGTACTCCAGTAATATACCATTCATTTGATGTGCTATCTGCAAGATTAATATTTAATCCTGCACCTCTATCTGTGTTAGATTTAGCTTCCCACGCAGTAGGAACTGCACCTGATGAGTTGTCTGTTCCTGCAACTAATGCCCACATTATAGCTAGACTATCTCCATTATCATCTGCAAAAGCACCTGTTGTATCTGCTACAAAGGTAATCTCTTTTTTCTCCCATGTATTAGCCGAACTTATTGTATACGTTGAACCTACTATTCTTACATTGTCATTATCTTCAATATTTACTTGGTAAGTTCCAGTTTTATTAGAACGAACATGAAAACTTAATGTATATTGTTCAGCATCAGATGTGCCTTTTTTAAATTGCTGAACGTCTTGACCTTCTATACTTGTCATCAGAAATAATCTACTGTCTGAAGCCAAAGAAGATTTAGCAGAGGTACAATCTAACTTTAAACTATTAGCAAATCCATTTGGAGTTGTTGATGATTGTGACATTGTCCATGTTCCTGCATCAGTATATAATAATTTAAATCTATCTAAGGCATGATAACCAGTTGAAGTAATAGATGTAGCACTCGTGCTTCTTTGCGAAACTTTCATAGCACCATTAATTACAATATTTCTTCGCCCACCAATCTGACTATTGGTTAGGACTTCACCCATCTTTGCTAATTCTGCTGCTTTACTCATGCTAAGTCTCCCATAATATGAGCAGCCACATATCCTGCATCTGCTGCCGAGCCACCTGTAGTAAACTGATTAACATAAACTTCATCTGCATCTTTTGGCATAGCAACTGCAATATAATTTCTGCCATCATCATCACCATTTGTTCCCATACAAGAAGTAGTTCCTGCATAGTTTGAATTACCCATAGCTGATGCCAAACTCATTGTTGCTAAACCTGTACCTCTGTCTGCCATTGAACTTACATTCAAAGTATCTCTTGATGCAGCACCACTAGCACTACCATCAAAATTTACCCACGCTTTAGCACTACCACCTGCTACAAAACTCGTAGC
>VTLG01009013.1_pt1 | contig 14797 bp, 10 predicted proteins | sample 4694571 | NCBI WGS metagenome assembly VTLG01 (sample SAMN12604809, study PRJNA352737) | marine metagenome | biome: ENVO:00000447; feature: ENVO:00000209|ENVO:00000569|ENVO:01000036; material: ENVO:00002151; isolation source: viral sequences binned using virsorter ...
AAAATAATATGAGAGATGCAGATGTTAGAGAGTGCATGATACATGGTGCTACACCTTTTCGTGCTTTGATGGCAGGTATCCGTGAACCAAATAGTGAAAGTTTTACTGTTATGATTGATGGACAACCTGCATTTATCTTTGGCTGTAATCCTATTTTGGATAATATGATTGGTAAAATATGGGCATTAGGCACATATGATATATATAAAATACAAAGAAAGTTTCTTAAATGGTGTGTACCAGTAGTAGATTATTTTCAAAATAAGTATTATCAGCTAGAAAATGTAGTACCTGCTGACCATGCAAAGACATTACAATGGTTAGATTACATAGGTTTTGAAGTAATAGAACAGCCTATAATGATAAATGGTTTTGCTGTTTTGCGATTTGTACGTTGCAAAGGCGAAAAAATTTTGGTAAATAAAGAATATAGCCCAGTTTGTAGCTGATAGCCCTAACGGATAACTAGATGAAGCTAACATTGGATAACTAGATAAAATGTAACTTTAACTTTTTAGTGGAGAACTGAAATGGCTAATACAATAGATACAGCCTTTATTACCCAGTTCGAGACCGAAGTGCATTTAGCTTATCAAAGAATGGGTAGTAAATTAAGAAATACTGTCCGTACTGTAGCTAACGTACAAGGAAATACAGCAAGGTTTCAGAAAATTGGTACTGGAACTGCGAGTACTAAATCTCGAAATGGACAAGTAACACCAATGGAACTAGCACATACAACTGTAGATGTAACAATGCAGGACTTCTTTGCCGCAGAGTTTATCGATAAGTTAGATGAGCTAAAGACCAATATAGATGAGCGACAAGCTGTGGCAACAAGTGCGGCGGCGGCTCTTGGAAGAAAAACTGACGAGTTGCTTTATACTGCAATGGATTCAGGTGCTAATAGTACACAGATACATGACACAAGTTCTGCTGTTGAAAAGGCAGATTTGTTAGCTGTATTTGAAACTTTTGGTACTGCAAACATTCCAGAAGATGGTGGCAGATATATTGCTATGCACCCAAAGGGATATGCTGACTTATTTAATATAACTGAGTTTGCATCATCAGACTTTGTTGGTGAGCAGAACTTACCTTTTGCAGGTGGCATGACAATGAAAGAGTTCTTAGGATTTAAGATCTTTTCTACTGCGGCTATCACAGCAGGTAAGAATATGGCATATCATACCACTGCTGTTGGTTTAGGTATCGGTGCTGATGTAAGTACAGAACTAAACTACATTGCAGAAAAAGTATCTCATTTAGCAACCTCAATGATGTCTATGGGTGCTGTTGTTATTGATAACAATGGTGTCTATGAACTTCTTGATAATAATTAAGGGAGGTTTAAATGGCTTATAGTTCAAGTGGCTTACACAGAATTGGTGGAGCAAGTGGTGTTAACTTATGGATTTATCAAACTACAGATACAATAGCTACTGTAAACTCAGCAGGTTATTTTACTGGTGAATCTATAAATATGTTAAATGTTCGTGACTTGGTGATTGTGCAAGATACGAATACACCAACAACTAACTTTGTAACTGTCTTATCAAACAATGGTACTACTGTAGACGTTTCAGATGGTACTGCTGTTGCAGAAACAGACGGAGATTAGGAGTAGGGGGAGCAATCCCCCTATCTTTATATGGCAAGTACAAGAGCAAATTCAGCAATAGATATAGCATCAAGAGCCTTAGTTCTTATTGGTGCAGAACCTATTACTTCATTTGACTCTTCTAGTACTGAAGCCTTAGTAGCAACTAATATGTATGAAGATACAGTTAGAGCCATGCTGTCTACAGCTAGATGGCGATTTGCTACAGAACAAGCTGTACTAAATCAATTATCTGATGTACCTACTGGTAGGTTTGATATAGCACATCAGTTACCTAGTAATCTTTTAGTATTACATGGTGTAACAATAAATGATAGATTAATTGACTTTACAGTATATGGTGACAAGGTATTTAGTGATAGCACTTCATCAGATACATTAGTTGCAGATTTTACATTTAGAGCAGATGAAGTTGATTTTCCATCTTATTTTTCTTTAGCACTACAGTATTCATTGGCATCTATCTTTGCCACATCAATAGCTAGAGATGATAGACTTATGCAGTTAATGGAAACAAAAGCCAATCAACTTATGGCTAAAGCAAGAAATATAGATGCACAACAACAAACAACAAGAAAATTAGTTACATCAAGATTTATTTCTAATAGGAGAAGTTAAATGGCTAGAGTAAGAGTGCCATTAAATAACTTTCAGTTTGGAGAGATAAGTCCTTCTTTAACATCTAGGACAGATACAAAAGTATATACTAATGCAGGTGAGCAGGTAAGAAACTTTTTTATTAGATCTGAAGGTGGATTAAAAAAAAGAACTGGTACAAAAAGAATACATAACTTTGGTAGTAATCCTGCATTTACAGCACTTGCTAGTCTTAGACAGAGTGTAAGAATAGAACCTTTTATATTTTCAGATGATGAAAAATATATAATAGCATTTAGTAATACAAGGATTGAGATATTTCAAATAAGTCCTACTGATGGAACTGTGTCATCTATACAGTCACTTACTAGTCAATCATGGTTAGTTAATACAACATCAGCATCATATCTTGAAGAGATTACGTTTGCACAGCAAGGTGATCTAATGTTTATATGTCATAATACATTTCAGACTAGAATATTGGAAAGAACTGGTCTTACTACATTTACTGTGTCTACATTTAATTTTGACACATCAAGAGATGGAAATGATATCTTTCAGCCATACTTTAGTTTTCAGCCATTAGGCATGACTATAACTGCAAGTGGCACAACTGGTAGTGTAACATTGACTACATCAGCAGATTATTTTGTATCAGGTCATGTAGGTGTTGATCTTTTAATAGGTGAAACAAGATGTCGCATAACTGGATTTACAAGTGCTACACAAGTTACTGCAACAGTAGGTGGTACATTAAGACAGCAACTTGAGATAGATAGTATTAAAACCTTCGAGGGTAGTGGTACAGTAAGAGTAACAAAAGCATTGCATGGTTTGGCTGTAGGAGCATCTGTTACATTTGAAAGAGCAGGTGCAGTAGGTGGGATAGCTAATAGTAATATAAATGGTGCAAGAACTATTACTGCTGTTCCTGATGAAAATACATTTGAATTTACAGCAGGTAGTAGTGCAACTGCTACATCTAGTGCAATAGGTGGTGGTAGCCCTCGTATTGTAACTGGTGCGGCTACTACTGAGTTTAGTGAACAAAGTTATTCTGCTCTTCGTGGTTATCCTGCGGCAGTTACCTTTCATCAAAATAGACTTTGGTTTGGTGGCACTTTGGCACAGCCTGATGGTATATGGGGTAGTAAGTCAGGTTTGTTTTTTAATTTTGATATAGGTGATGCTGAAGATAATGATGCTTTAGATCTTACTGCTAATGTGGGTGAGATATTCTCTATAAGACATTTAGTATCTAATAGAGATTTACAAATATTTACTACTGGTGCTGAGTTGTTTATTCCTACTGTTGCTAATAAACCAGTGACACCTGCTAATGCACAGATTAGAAGACAGACACCTTTTGGTTCTAGCTTTGTAAAACCTACAGTATTTGATGGTGCTACTTTGTTTATACAAAAAACTGGTAGTGCATTGAGAGAGTTTTTATTTACAGATGCAGAAAGTGCATATACATCTGTGGCTGTATCAGGTCTTGCACCACATCTTATACTAGATCCAGTACAACAGACATCTATTAAAGGTGCTTTGAATCGAAGTGAATCTTATGCTTTTCTTATAAATAATGATGGCACTATAGCTGTGTTTTATTCTGTAAGAGGAGATCAAAAAGCAGGGTGGAGTTTATGGGATACACAAGGATTATGGCATAGTATCTGTGCAGTACATGAAAGATTGTTTGTAGTTTGTGCTAGAGATGATGGCTCAGGCACAACTAAGTTATTTTTAGAAGAGTTTCAAGATGATATGCCTATGGATTTTTGTGACACATTTAGTGGAAGTGCTAGTGTGTTTGGAAGTTTAGGTTCGCATTTTGCAAACAATGCTGTAGTTAAAGCAACAAATGGTAATGATTTTTTGGGAGAGTTTACAGTAGCAAGTGCAGAGATAGATGCCAGTGCTGTAAAGAGTGGATTAAGTCAAGCATTTATAGGATATGCTTTTACTCCTACTCTTAAAACTTTACCTATAGATGCGGCTATACAAGGTGGACCTTTAACTGGAGAGCCTAGACAAATACCTAAAGTCATATTAGATTTACATTCAACACTTGCTGTTAGTGTGCAAGGACCAAGTACAACATCAACAAGTAGAGATCTTGTTATACGAAATACAACGGATAGTGTTACTGGTGGCTTCATGGAAAGGTCGGCTGTGACTGGTAAAGAAGAGTTTAGATTGTTAGGATATAGTCGTGATCCAAGAGTTATAGTATCACAGTCTTTTCCTTTGGATTTACAGATTAACGGAATGATAGTAGAGGTGGCATTTTGATAGAATTAGCAATAGCATCAGCATTAATTTCAGCAAAAGGTTATAGTGATGCGGCTAGGGCGGCAAAGATGGAAGGTGCATTAACTGCTCGTAATATTCAAGAACAAGCTAAGATTAGAAAGTTACAAGCATTACAAGAACATAATTCTATTATGCAAAACTTAGAGTCTTTTAAAAATACTAATGCTTCAATAAGTGGTGTCTTAGGTAGAGATATGGGATCTGATAGATCTTTGAAAGCAATCAGGAAAAGAGCAGATAAAGATAATATAGAAGCAATACAAAGAGCAAACTATCAATCTCTTGCTGAAGTATCTAAGTTGGCACAACAAAGAGAAATGACAAAACTAAAAGCAAGTAATTTAAGTAAAGCATATAGATTGAAAGCCTTTGGTACTTTAGTATCAGGTGCTTATTCAGCTAGTAAGGTTACATAATGGTAGAGTTTATAAGATCTAAAAGAACATCTTTTGTTAATAAACCAGTAGGTGTAGTTGCGGCTGATACTGGTGCAAGGCAGTTAGGTTTATCTGTAGCTGAGTTTGGTAACTCAATGCAAAAGATATTTTGGAGAGAAGCGGAAAAAGAAGCTATAGAAGGTGATGTTAAGAAAGCTAATACATTAGCAATAAGAGATAGTAATAATAATCTTAAATTTGAAAGACCAAAAGTAACAGCAGTAGGTCAAGCTAAGTTTGATGAAATATTAAGAAATAGATATGCAAATGACATTCTTATTAAATCAAAAGCTAAGTTTGGTGAGCTTCATGCAGAATATACAAGCAATAATAAATTTGATAAAGATGGATTTGATACAGCGGCTAATGAATATATCAAAGGTCATATTGAATCATTTAGAGAAAATAACATGGCAGATTTTATACCTGCATTTTTATCAAAGGTACAAAATCAGGCAGTCTTACATTCTAATAAAATTTTAAATGATAAGATAGGACAAGAAAATAGGATAGCAAATGAAAACCAAAAGATAATTATTGATGAAAACATCAAAGAATTAAATGGTTTGTATTATAATGCAAGTAGTATTTCTATGTCAGGAGTAGATGCAGGTGAATTAAGATCTGATCTAAATGCTGATATTAAAGAAGCTGAAAACGAAATATTAGATCAAATTAACAGTTTAAAAGGTAGAGAGGGTGGATTAAATGCACCTGCTATATTAGAGTTAAAAAGAAAGATGAGGATTAACTCATCATTGGGTGTATTGCAATCTATTATTGATAAAAATCCACAAGATGCAAAAGCAATTAAGTTTTTAGAACTAGCATTTCAAGGTGAAACGATAACACCTGAAGCAAAAGCTTATCTGACTCTTACAGATAATCCTATTTCAGAATCAGATTTAATTACTGTTTCATCATTAAAAGATAGATTTAAATATACATATTCTGATTTTCAAACAATAAGTGGTATATTAAGTAATCAAGCAGGAGATGCTTCAAAAGCTAGTAGTGATGTTGAAAATATAGCTAAAGGTAAGTTTGCATCAGCTAAAATGAAATCAACTGGTTATCATACTAATAGTAAACCTAGTAGGGAAGAATATCAATTAGGTTTGCAAAACGATCATGGTCCATTAGATATAAGATCTTTTATGATGTTACCACAAGATAAATATGAAGCAGTTTTAGTAGATTTAAGAAAGTCAACTATACTACCACAGAGTTTGTTTGAAGCATTTAGTAACAAAAATGTTATGTCAATATTTGAAAATCTACCTACAGATGAAAAGAAAAGAGTTGCATTTAAGTTACTCAATACTTGGAATAATATATCTAAAAGACAAGATGTATCAGGCTTTGTATCAAGTAGATATCCAAGTGCATATAACAATATAGAAAAAAGATTTGCTATTATTAAAAAGATAACAGATGTAGGTGGTGAAGATTATTTATTACCTGCATTTGAAATAGCTAATATGTCACCAGAAAGTAAAGATCAGGCTGATAAACTAATGATGACATACAATTTACAGTTTGATTTAAATGCTACTAAGCCATCTGATGTGCCTTTAGCTATACTTTCTAAAACAGAAATTGACGATCAATTCTATCAAGAATTTGTGCCATTTACTAAAGCATTACTATTTGCAGGTAAGTTAAAAGACAGTAATGGAAAAGGTGTTGAGTTTTCAATAGATAATATTGTTGACGTATTAGATAATACTTACATAAATCTATTCGAAGAAGATGATGATGAAACCTTTCAGTTATTTGGTAATAGATTAGGTGGCAGAACTAATGTTTCATATAAAAACTATTTTAAGAATCAAGGATCTCAACAGTTTTTTACTGATTATGTAAATAATAAATTACAAACTAGAAGAACATATACACCTGAAGCTATGGAAACTGCATCAGAAATCGAGCCTATAGAGTATAGAGCAGGACCAAATGGTAATGCAAAATATCTGCCTAGTTATCAAAATGCAGGTGGTACAGATATGATATGGACTTTAGTTGATGAAGATAAAGTACCAATCAAAGGGTTTGATGGTACAAATATTACTATTAATACTAAAGATGTAAATAAAGCATTGATTGCAAATCTTAAAGAACAAGAAAAAATAGCTTTAGCTAAAAACTATGATAGTGCAACTTTAACTAAATCTGACATAGATACTGTACTTACAAATATAGATTTAAATAAAAATAACTTTTTTGCTTTGCAACAAATAAGAGAGCAGTTTGGTGGCACTAATAAACAGATAGATGCAAAGTTAGCATCACTAGGTGATAGAGGTGTGCCTATATCAGAAAGAGCCAGTAATGAAGAAGTAGATCAAACTGTAACACCACCAAAAGAAAATATATTTACTAAAGGTTTAAATTACTTAATAGATTTTTTTGAAACTAGAGATGTAAATATTAATATAGATGGTATACGAAGAGATTTTCCAGAACTAGGTAGTAAAGGATCACAAAATCCTGCATGGCAATATGTATATAATCAAACTATTACAGATAGTAAGAATACTCCAGAGGTAAAGAAAGCACTTGAAGAAAACTTTAATGAAGAAGTTGCTATAAATATAGTTGATGATGTTGTTGAAGTTATTGAATATCTTGGAGATATAGAAGGTTATAAAGAACATGGTTATAAAGATGGAGTAGGTAAACACGCAACTATATCAGTTGGTGCAGGATTTAATATTAAGTTTTTAACAGATGAAGATCTAGCTATACTAAGTGATGATGGTCGAGCAAAGGTAAAAGAGTTACAAAGACTTTTAAAACAAGTGCCATCAGGAAGAATGTCACTTGATGACATTGAGGCTTATAGTAAAAAGCAAGGTATTACTATTACAGAAGAACAATCACAAAAAATATTTAGAAATAAAGTAACAAGATTATATAAACAGTTTACTACTGAGTTTCCAAACTTTACAACATTAAGTCCAGAAAGACAAAGTGCATTGATAGATCATGCTTATCAAATGGGATATGGTGCAGGAGAGTTTACAAAATATTGGAAAGAAGTATCAAGAGGTTTAAAAACAAATGATCCTAAGAGAAGAGATTATCATTTTATGATGGCAGGGTCACATTTGATTTATAATTTTAATACTGAAGCACAAGAGGCAATGAGTAATCTTTTTGTAACTGGTGAAACACTATTAAATCAACAATTTCAACAATATGGTTTATTTGGCAATGATAGGATATATGACAGAGCAGAACTTCTAGGGTTTATATCAGATAATAAACCAACTTATATGGATAAGGCAGGAGTATTTACTAGAAAAGTAGCTAGAAAAATTAAACAAGAAACAAAAGATTTGATTAACTAAATGTCAGAATTATTATTTAGACCAATAGATTTTAAAAAATATGAAACAGATGGTGTTGTTGATTTTACACCTATTCATTTATCACTGCGAGATAATATAGGTACAGTAGATCCATCTTTTACAGAAAGTTTTTGGTCAGGCATTAAGTATCAGTGGTTACCTATAACAAATAGAACAGCAGAATTATATCAGTTTAGTGATGTTGAACATGATGATACCTTTGATTTTAAAACAAGAGTTAAAGAAGATGGCACATTTATTTATGCTGAAGAACTATCACGAGCAAAGAATAATGATCATTATGATTATATTCTTAATAATATTAGAGCAATAGAACAGAATAGATCTCAATATGAAAGAGCAGGTATAGGTGGCTCTTTAGTTGCAGGTGTTGTTGATCCTCTGAATATAGCATTTATGATACCAGTTTTTAATGTTGGTATTCGTGCCGCTTGGGGTGCAAAAAGTGCATTGGGTGTAGGATATGAAACAGCCAAGTTAGGTGGTATTTTTGGTGTAACAAGTGAGTTACTTCGTGCGCCTTTTGATCCATTTAGTACAGCACAAGAGGTGACAGCTAATATAGCAACTAATACAGCTTTTGCAGGTTTATTAGGTGGAGGTGCTAGAACTGTAGCTAATGGTTTAACTGGTATAGGCTCAAGAATAAGACAAGCTAAAAATCCTAATACATCTTCTAATGTTATAGAAGAGATTAGAGAAGCAAGAAAGAATATGGTATCTGATGAAGGTTTATCTAAAACACCTTTAACTAAATTTTCTTTGATAGGGAGGTTTATTCCTGCTGAAAGAATACAAAGATTACTTTATAAAGATGGAAAGAATGTTAAAGAAGCACCTGACTATGTCCGTGAAGCACATATGAAAATTGCACATAATGGTGTTACACCTTTAAAGAAAAACTATCTTGGTATGGGTGAGCAATCTATAGATATGTTACAGACTGAGTATGGTGCTTTAGGATTGCAAGTTGAGCAATACTGGAGAAAATTATGGAATAAAAATTTAACAAACTTAGATGGTACTGGACAGCTTGGTGGTTTAGATTATCGTAGTACAAAAGTATCTATGGATAGATATATGGGCAAAGACCCACAAACATATGCCAGTAGTTCTACTGGTGAAATAAAAACACCTACATTTGATGAATTTGCAGAAGAGATAATAGAACTTTCTATTTTAAATGGTAATAAATCTTGGAACAAAAGATACTATCAAGATCTGCCTGAGTTTAAAAAACTTGCTATACAACGACTAGAAGATTTTTTACGAGATATAGATCAGAGAGGACAAGATGCCAAGCTATTCCATGATAGGACAACTATAAAAGCTAATATTAAAGAACTTCAAGCTAAAATAGATGATTATGAAAAACGTATTAGAGTAGAAAAAGATCCACAATTTAAAAAAATATTACAGATTAATCTTAAAAATTTAAAAGATAAAACAACTTTTTATGAACAATATGTTCCAACAAGAAAAGATTATAAGTTTCCTTTGTATTATAATAAAGAGATGTTAATCCAAGATGAAGCGGCACAAGAAGAACTTATACAAATATTTACAAAACATTTTTTAGATCAAAGTAAAGTAACAAGATGGAATGAAACTACTAATAGTTATGAAGATGTTAGAATATTTGATAATGCAGTTGGTAAAGAGAATGCAAGAAAGTATGCAGAAGAAGTAGTAGATGCCATACTTGAAAGAGGTGATGATGCTTATGAATATGGCACTGGGATAGGTAAAGGTAAACACCTTATGATGAGGGTAACTAATATACCTGAACATAAAGTAATGAAGTTTATAGTTAAAGATCCTAGAGTTATGACAGAATATGCAAAGAAAATGGGATTTAGAATAGAGTTTGCAAGAAAATTTGGTGATGTAGATATTGATGATCTAGTAAATACTTTTGAATTAAGAATGCAAAAAGATGGCTATAGTGCAAAACAAATAGCTGAAATAAAATCTGACTTTCTATCTGACTTTGAGAGAATAGCAGGACAGATGGTAAGAGATCCTCAAAGAGCAGACACAAAGTTTGCTAGAAATATTAAAAGAGTTGCAGGTATGAGTTACTTATATGGTGCAGGTATTAGTTCTCTTACAGAAACTCTTGCAATGCCTATATTCGAGCATGGGTTTGGTAGGGTATTTCGTGGGATAGTGGCAGGAATTGATGGTAATTTTGATAAAATGAGAGCTAATGCAAGAGATCTAATGCACATGGGCGAAGGCTTGGAGATGATTAGACCTACTGCACATCATAGAATATTACACGATAATCTTAGACCTTTACAAGTTGGTAGAATAGAAAGAGGTTTAGAGATTGCAGAGAACTGGTTTTATAAAGCTAATGGTCTTGCACCAATAACAAGTGTTGGGAAACTAATTGACTCAGCAGTAAGAATACCAAAGTTTTATAATCAGCTTAAAAAGTATAATGATGGTACAATTAGTAAATTAGATATTATAGAACTTGCTAGATATGGTATTGATGAAAAGTTAGCTAAACGTATGTTTAATAATGGAGCATGGCAAGAAACTGATAGTGGTATGCCATTGCTAAATATACAAGGTTGGTCTACAAAAACTAAGGCAGATCGTGAATTAAAACAAGCTGTTACAGCATATTTCAATACTGCATCTAGGAATACTATTATTCATGCTACTGCATTTGATAGACCTACTATGATGGACGGATTTGTATATAAAAAATGGCAACCTTATATGAGCAGAATGGGTATTGAGCCTGATCCACGAGCATCAGTAGGCAAAAGAGCTAATGGCACATATGCTTTTCCAGTAGCACGATTAGAGTCAGGCACAATGGCTTTTCCATTTCAGTTTTATAATTTTGCATTTGCGGCACATAGAAGAATATTAGGTGCAATGATGGACCCAGCTAAACAACATAGGTTATCAGGTATGGTTTCTTTACTTGGTATGAGTTATATAACTCTATCACTAAAGAAACCTGATTGGTGGTTTGAAAATAAAAATTATCCTGAGTTATTAATGAGAATAGTAGATCATAGTGGTGTAACTGGGTTGTATTCAGATTTATTTTATCATGGTTTGAATGTGGCAGTAGCTTCTGGATTACATGATCCTGATACTAGTTGGCTAAAAGGAAGATATAAAGCTGATGGTTGGGATACTGCATTTGGTTTTGTAGGTGCTTCACCTAATATGTTAAGAGAATGGGTAGAAGGAACTAATGATTTACTCAATGATAGGACAGAAGAAGGACTAAAAAAAATAAGTTATAATTTTCCTGCACTTAGTTTGATAGGTTTAGATGATGATCTTAGAGCTTTGGGTGAAAAGGAAAAATTTAGATATTAATAGACATTTGTAACAAAAACTAGTAAAGGTAAGATATGACTATAGCTTTGAGTGCAAATACACCACGAGTGAGTTACACAGTAAGTCAGGGAGCAACTCAAACCTCATTTGCTGTACCATTTGTGTTTTTTACTGGATCAACAGATTTAAATGTATTTGTTGATAATGTTGCTCGTACCTTTGATGCGAGTACAAGTAATACAAGTTTGTTTACTGTTAGTGGTGGCAATGGTTCTACTGGAACTGTAACTACTTCTGTCACTGGTGCTACTGGTGGCAGTACTGTTGTTATCACTAGAGCAATACCTTTGTCACGGACTACAGACTTTCCAAGTTCAGGTGCTTTTGAAATATCTAAACTAAATACTGAGCTTGATACTATTGTAACTTTGATTGCTGATGCTGATGATGAAAACTCAAGAGCATTAAGATTAAAAGAATCAGATGCCGCAGTTGATTTAACATTGCCTCTGAAGGCAGATAGATTAGGAACTGTGTTAGGATTTAATGCTACTACTGGAGCGGCTGAAGCAGGACCAACAATAGCAAACGTGAATAGCTTATCTGCTATAACTGGAAATATTAATACAGTTGCAGGTATAAGTGCCAATGTTACTACGGTGGCAGGTATCAGTAGTAACGTCACAACAGTAGCAGGAATAGCTAGTAATGTGACTACAGTTGCAGGTAAAGCATCTGAGATTACAGCTTTGGCGGCATCAGATGTTATAGCTGATATGGCTTTATTGGCTACTAGTGATGTGATTGCAGATATGGCTTTACTTGCAGACAGTGATGTTATTGCTGATATGAATACATTAGCAACAGCAGATATAGTATCTGATCTTAATACTTTAGCTACTAGTGATATTGTAAGTGATATAAATTTATTGGCTACTAGTGATATAGTAAGTGACCTTAATACATTAGCTACTAGTGATATAGTGTCAGACTTAAATACTCTTGCTACTAGTGACATTGTATCTGATCTAAATACATTGGCAACAAGTGATATTGTATCAGATATTAATACATTAGCTACATCAGATATTGTTAGCGATTTAAATACACTTGCTACATCTGATATTGTTACTGATTTAAATATATTAGCAACATCAGCAAACGTAACTAACATGGCAACATTAGGTGCTAGTGGTGTAGTTGCTAACATAGCTACAGTTGCAGGGGTTGCTAGTAACGTAACTACAGTTGCAAGTAATATATCTAATGTAAATACAGTAGCATCAAATATATCAACTATAGCACAAAAAGCATCATTAGATGATGCAACAGCATTGGCTATTGCATTAGGATAAGGAGTGAATAATGGCAAATACTTTTAAGGTTAAAACAAATGCCGCAATGCCTGCAAGTGCAGGAACGCCACTTACGATCTACACAGTTCCAAGTAGCACGACAAGTGTGGTTCTTGGTTTAGTTCTTTGTAACGTACATACTAGTCAGGTAACAGTAGATGTTCAGTTAGTATCAGACACCAGTGACACGGAAACAAATGAAACAGTAAAGCTACTTGATAATGCACCAATTCCTGCAGGATCATCACTAGAGATACTATCAGGTAACAAGGTTGTAATGCAAACAACAGATGTACTAAAGATTGACTGTAGTGTGTCAGCTAAGATTGATGCCACATTATCTATAATGGAGATTACATAATGGGTTATCTTGGCAATCAAATAACAAAAGTATTTCCTACGTCTATTAGTGTTGATAGTGCAAGTGTTAGTAATGACTTAACTGTAGATACATCAACATTTAAGGTTGATAGTGCAAACAATAGGGTTGGCATAGGAACTGCAAGTCCTGATGTTGCACTTGAAATATCAAAAAGTTCAGGCGATGCAACTTTAAAATTTACTCGTTCTGATACTGCTTCAACAAATAATAACTTTGGGAATATCTTGTTTGAAAATAGTGCAGGTACGACACTAGCTTCTATTCGTGGATATAGTGGAAGTGGCAACACAGAAGCAGGTATGAACTTCAGTGTAGGAGCAAATGCTACAGAAGCTATGCGAGTGGATAATAACGGAGCATTACTTATTTCAAGGACTGACCAAACAGTCAACTCAAGTAATTTTGGAGCAGTTTTAACTGCTGGTAATTTAAATACTGCTAAAAATACAGATGGTAGTGGGGTTGTTGTCCAAGTTTATGGCAATGCAGGTAAAGCATTTATATATGGTGATGGTGACATTGGAAATGACAATGGAACATACAGTTCATTTTCCGACCAATCACTTAAAGAAAATATAGTAGATGCACAATCCCAATGGGCAGATATTAAAGCAGTAAAAGTTAGAAATTTTAATCTTATTGCTAATCCTAATTTGACACAAATAGGTGTTGTTGCTCAAGAACTTGAAGCATCCGATATGGGAGGTCTTGTTGAAGAAAAAGAACATGACAATGAAGGAAACAAAAAGAAAACTGTAAAATTATCTGTTTTACACATGAAAGCGTTAAAAGCACTACAAGAAGCTATGACAAGAATAGAAACACTTGAAACAGAAGTGAAAGCATTGAAAGGATAAACAATGCCATATATAGGAACAAGTCCAAGCAACGGAGTAAGACGAGTACATACTTACACAGCTACTGCTAGTCAGACTACATTTACTGGTGCTAGTAACGAGGGTGTAACTCTATCTTATGTTGATACAAACTATCTAGATGTATTTCAGAATGGTGTACTGCTAGGTAGTGCAGACTATACAAGCACCAGTGGTACGTCTGTTGTATTGGCACAAGGTGCTAGTGCTGATGACTTGATTGTAATTGTTGTGTATGACGTATTCTCAGTGGCAGATACAGTAAGCAAGACTAATGGTGGCACGTTTGATGGTGCAGTTACATTAGCAGGTGGTGTGTCAGGTGGTGTTGTATTCAATGACGATAGTGCAAGTGTAGATTTTCGTATTGAATCTAATGATGACGCTAATATGTTTTTTCTTGATGGTAGTGCCAATGCTATAGGCATACGAACATCTACAGACCATGGTGGTCAATTAAATGTTGAAACAACAGGTCAAGCCTATAATGTTGTACTTGCTTGTACTGATGATGATGCTAATCAC
>VTLG01001275.1_pt1 | contig 14795 bp, 18 predicted proteins | sample 4694571 | NCBI WGS metagenome assembly VTLG01 (sample SAMN12604809, study PRJNA352737) | marine metagenome | biome: ENVO:00000447; feature: ENVO:00000209|ENVO:00000569|ENVO:01000036; material: ENVO:00002151; isolation source: viral sequences binned using virsorter ...
CACAAGGAGCAAGAGCAGCAGAAAATAAAATTTTAGAACTCACTGTGAAAAAGAATAAAGAACTTAATATGCAAATCAAAGAACGGGTAGGAGCAGAAGGTCGTTTAAGACAAATAAGAAAACAGCAAAGAGCGGAAGAGGAATTAAAAGTACAAAAACAAATTCAAGATGCAAAAATTCTTTTAGACTTACAAATAAGAAGAACAGAGGAAGAAAGAAAACAAGCAATAATAAAAGCTCCTGTAGATGAATTAAATAAATTATTAGATCCTTTGTATCAAGTTGATGCACTTGGTAAAAGTATTGGTGCAAGCTTTTCTGAATCTTTCAAAGGGATTGTTACTGGCTCAATGACTGCTCAAGGTGCTTTAAGAAATTTATTTCAACGTACAGCAGATCATTTCTTAGATATGGCAGCACAAATGTTAGCTGCACAGATAAGATCAGGTATTTTTGGTTTGTTTAGTAATCTTCTTTCACCCCTTAGTACAACACCTTTTAATCCAGCACCAGGAACTTTTGGTACAAACATTCCTAGTGGTGCAAATTTACCAGCAGGTTCTTTTAATATAAGTCCATCTCTTAATAGAGTCAGAGGAACTGCATTTAAAGCAGAAGGTGGACCTGTTAAAGGTGGAGGTAGTTATATCGTAGGAGAACGTGGTCCTGAGATGTTTAGCCCAGGTGTATCGGGAATGATTACACCAAATCATGCTCTTGGTGGTTCAACAAATATCGTAGTAAACGTAGATGCTTCTGGTTCTTCTGTCGAAGGTGATGAACAACAAAGTAGAGAACTTGGTCGACTTATCTCAGTTGCAGTACAATCTGAAATATTACAGCAAAAAAGACCAGGAGGATTACTTGCATAATGGCTACGTTTCCCTCAATAAAACCTACATACGGCCAACAGAAAAGATCTGCACCATTAACTCGTACTGTTCGTTTTGCTGATGGCTATGAACATCGCATATTATTTGGCCTCGCACAGCATCAAAATCCAAAAGTTTTTACTTTTACCTATAACGTGTCAGAAACAGAAGCAGATACAATAGAAACATTTTTAGATGCCAGAGCAAACGATAGTGATAGTTTTGATTTTGCTGAAGGTTTTTTACCCGAAGAAACTGCTTCAAACTTTAAATTTGTTTGCGAAAACTGGACTAAATCAATACCTTATAACAACAGAGCTACTATTCAAGCTACCTTTAGACAAGTATTTGAACCAGCATCATAATGTCAGTAAACTCAGCAGTATTTAGTAATTTACAATCTATTAATCCATCAGCGATTATTGAATTATTTACTCTTCAGTTATCAACAGCATTGCATGGTGCGAATACGATTTATAGATTTCATGCTGGCAGTAATCTCAATGCAAATGGACAGATAGTATGGGCTGGCAACTCTTATCTTAGATTTCCGATACAAGCTGAAGGTTTTGCTTTTCAAAAAGGACAGTTACCAAGACCAAAAATAACGATTAGCAATGCTACAGGATTAATTTCATCTATTCTTTTAACTGTAAATGAAACAACAACTGGTAATGACTTAACAGGAGCTACTGTTACGAGAATAAGAACATTAGCTAAATTTCTTGATGCTGTTAATTTCGCTGACGGAACAAATGCAACAGCAGATAATACCGCAGAGTTTCCCCAAGAAATTTATGTAGTAGATCGTAAAGCAACAGAGACTAGAGAAGTTGTTGAATTTGAACTTGCTGCACCAACAGATCTTGCTGGAGTTCGTATTCCAGGCCGTCAAGCAACTCGCTCCATCTTCCCTTCTATTGGCACGTTTGTTTAATGAGTTGGAAATATAAAGCACTACTTCATGCTCAACGAGAAGATCCAAAAGAATCTTGTGGTTTATTACTCAATATAAAAGGTAAAGAAAGATACTATCCTTGTCGCAATCTTTCGATGACAGAACATCAATGTTTTATTATTGATCCAGAAGATTATGTAAAGGCAGATAATACAGGAGAAATAGTTGGAGTAGTTCATAGCCACCCTATAACACCTCCTACCCCTAGCCAAGCAGATAAAATTAGTTGTGAAGATAGCAATTTACCTTGGCATATTGTTAATCCAAAAACAGAACAGTGGGCATATTTAGAACCTTGTGGTTACAAGCCACCATTATTAGGTCGTCAGTGGGTATGGGGTATAACTGATTGTTGGAGTCTCATAAGAGATTGGTATAAAGAAGAAAAGAATATTGAACTTAGGGATTGGCAAAGACCTGCAACATTAGAAGAGTTTAACAATAAACCTCTATTTGAAGATTGTGCTTGGAGAACTAATTTTAGAGAACTTAGGCCTGATGAAAAGTTACAAGATGGAGACGTACTTCTTATGAGCATCTTACACCCGACTTTAAATCATGTAGCATTATTTTTTGAAGGAGATGTTATTCATCATTTAACCGATAGACTATCTTGTAGAGAGCCTTACTCTGAATGGCTGCTAAAATGTACAGGAAAGAGGTATCGTTATGCTTCGTAAAGTAAAACTATATGGACAATTAGCAGAGTTTGTCGGACATAAAGAGTTCGAGGTAAAAGTCGATAATGTAGCTCAAGCTGTTAGTTTTTTAATTCATAATTTTGAAGGATTAGAAGCGTATATGAGTCCAAAATATTATCAGGTAAAAGTAGGAAATGATGATATTGGTACAGATGAATTGGCTTATCCTATTGGACAACAAGATATTCATTTCGTTCCAGTGATTGCTGGTGCTGGTAGAGGTGGTTTAGGAAAAATATTATTAGGAGCATTATTAATAACAGGAGCAGTTATGGCAGGAGGAGGATTTGGTGCTTTAAAGATGTTCGGAGGAGAAGGATTAGTATTTGGCAAAGGATTAGGAGGTGTTTTAGGTAATATGGCAATGAATTTAGGAGTTGGTTTGACGATAATGGGTGTAAGTGAAATGCTTTTTCCATTACCAGAACCACAAAAGTTTAATTCAGAAGAAGATCCACAGTTATCTTTTAGTTTTAGTGGAGTGCAAAATACATCAAGGGCTGGTACTCCCGTTCCAATAGTTTATGGTGAAATAATTACAGGAAGTGTTGTAATAAGTGCAGCAGTTGACACTAATCAGGTAGAAGCATGACGGACGAAACTAAACTTATTAGAGGAGCAGGAGGTCCACCAAAACCACCCCCACCTCCTTATCGTGCTCCTGATACTTTACATAGTAGGAGTTTTGCTACTGTACAAGACTTGATTTCTGAAGGAGAAATAGAAGGGTTTGCCAGTGCATCGAAAGAAGGTCTTACAAAAGGCACAACCGCATACGATAACGCCAGTTTGAAAGATGTTTTTCTTAATGACACTCCAATATTAAATTCAACAGCTACAAGTGCTAGTCCTGCTGATACCGACTTTAATTTTCAAGATGTAACTTTTAAATCTAAGTTTGGAACGTCAAACCAAACTGCAATGAGTGGTATTCCTGCTGAAAGCAGATCACCTACTGCCGTTGCAGTTGAGGTAACTACATCTGCTCCTGTTACCAGACAAGTTACCAACACAGATGTTGATGCAATTATTGTTACTTTAACTTGGCCTCAGATACAAGTGGCTGAAGATGACGGAGATATTCGAGGAGACACTGTCGAATATAAAATACAGGTTCAATATAATTCTGGTGGATATACAGATGTTATAAGTACATCTGTCAGTGGTAGAACGGCAGATGCTTATGCCAGAGATCATAGAATAAACGTTACTGGTGCTTTTCCTGTCGATATAAGAGTAGTTCGAGTCACAGCAGATAGTACAGATGCAAACAGAATTAACGCTTTTCAATTTACCAGCCTTCAAGAAGTTATAGATAATAGTTCAACTTATGCCAACAGTGCTTATGTTGCTCTTCGTTTAGATAGTAAACAATTTAATAATATTCCTTCAAGAAAATATCGTATTAGAGGAGTAAAAGTAAGAATACCAGGAGCAGGTGCATCTAGCTCTGGTACTCCTACTGTTGATGTTCAAACTGGCAGAATAGAATACCCAACTGGTTATATATTTAATGGTGTTATGGGTGCTGCTGTTTATACCAACTGCCCTGCGATGTGCTTGCTCGATTTGCTTACAAACACTAGATATGGTCTGGGAAATCATGTTACTGATAGTAATTTAGATTTATTTAGTTTTGTAGCTGCTAGTAAATATGCAAATGAAGAAGTAGATGATGGAACAGGATCAGGTGCAAAAGAGGCTAGATTTAGTTGTAACGTGAACATTCAAAGTCCTAAAGAAGCATTTGCAGCCATAAATGATTTAGCTGGTGTTATGAGATGTATGCCAATATGGTCTGCTGGAGGTATAACTCTATCCCAGGATAAAGAAACATCAGCTAGTTATTTATTTAATTTAGCCAATGTTGGAGAAGGAGGTTTTGCATACTCAGGAAGTAGTTTAAAAACTAGACATAGTGTTGTCTCTGTTAGCTACTTCAACATGGATTCAAAAGAAGTAGATTTTGAAGTTGTAGAAGATAGTACTGCCGTAACTAAGCTAGGAGTTATTACAAAGCAAGTAAAAGCATTTGCTTGTACTTCTCGTAATCAGGCTGCAAGATTGGGCCGTGCAATCCTTTTTGCAGAACAAAATGAAAGCGAAACTGTTACTTTTCAAACCTCGATAGATGCAGGAATTGTTGTAAGACCTGGATCTGTAATTGAAATAAACGATCCAGTTAGGTCAGGAGCTAGAAGGGGTGGTCGTGTTGTATCTGCAACAACCACAACAATTACTATTGATGCACTTGAACAAACAGGTTTACCAGCTTTAAATGACAATCCAACTATTAGTGTAATCTTATCTGATGGAACTGTAGAGGTAGGTTCAATATCTGATTTTACAGGTGCAGTAATCACAGTTAATAGTGTTACAAAACCTGACGGTACAACTGCTTCTGCTTTTACTTCCGCACCAAATGTAAATGCACCTTATTTAATATCTAGTACAACTCTGCAAACTCAGCTATTTAGAGTTATTCAAGTCGAAGAACAAGATGATATTAATTATGTAATTTCTGCTTTATCTTATGTAGAGGGCAAATATGCGTTTATTGAGAATGGAACTGCATTACCTACAAGAACTATATCTATATTAAATCAACCAGCTAGTCCTCCAAGTGCATTAACAGTTTCAGAACAAACAGTTGTTATAAATAGTATCGCTAGAAGTAAACTAATTGTTGATTGGCAACCACAAGTAGGTGTTACGCAATATCTTGTTAACTACAGAATAGAAAATGGTAACTATGTTTCTGAAGTTGTATTTAGTAGTGATTTTGAACTTTTAGATACTGTAAAAGGGACATATACAATCCAAGTATTTTCATATAACGCAAGAGGAGAAATATCTTCAAACTTTACTGAAACTACATTTGTAGCTCAAGGTAAGACGGCATTACCAGAAGATGTTTCTGGTTTAACTGTTGAACCTATTAATGAACAGTTTGTAAGATTAAGGTTTACACAGGCAACTGCTATAGACGTTTTACATGGTGGTCGTGTTTATGTAAGACATACAAACCAAACTGGTGGTGCAGCTACATTTCAATCTGCTCAAGATGTTATTGAGGCAGCAGCAGGAAATGTAACAGAAGTTATAGCTCCTGCTCTTGCGGGAACTTATCTTCTTAAATTTCAAGATGATGGCGGTAGATTCAGTGCAAACGCAGCAAGTGTAGCTTTATCTATTGTTGATATTTTAGATTCTATTACTGTTAAAACTGATAGAGAAGATACTGATGGAACACCGTATAACGGAACAAAATCAAATCTTACCTTTGACTCTACTCTTGGTGGATTAAAACTCACAGATCCAACAGCAAATGCCAGTGGTACTTATGATTTTGTAGATACTCTTGATCTTGGTGGTACATTCTCACTTGTCTTAAAAAGACATTTTCAAGGAGTTGGTTTTTATACAGGAGATCAGTTTGATAACAGAACAGATAATATAGATACTTGGACAGATTTTGATGGAACTATTGCTAATGACGTAAACGCAAAGATGGCTGTACGAACCACAACCGATAATCCTTCAAGTTCTCCAACGTATACATCATTTAATGACTTTGCTAATGGTACGTTCAAAGGCAGAGGATTTCAATTCAGAATTACTTTAGATACAGCAGATACCGCACAGAATATGAATTTACAGCAAGCAGGATATACAGCAAGTATGCCTTCAAGAACAGAACAATCTGCTGTTATAGCATCAGGAGCAGGAGCGAAAGCAGTCACATTTACAGCACCATTTTTCGTTGGAACGTCTGCACTAGGTAATCTAAATAATTTCTTACCTTCTGTTAATATTTCTCCACAAAACATGGCATCAGGAGATTATTTTGAACTTAGCAGTATATCTGGAACTGGCTTTACAGTTCATTTTAAAAACTCAAGTAATGCTAGTATTGATAGGAACTTTACCTATAGTGCTGTTGGTTTCGGTAAAGGAGGTTAACATGGAGAAAAATAGTTATTAACTATGTCTGACGTTACAAACTATACAATTGAAAATGCTTCAGGAGCCAACGTAAGAACTGATTTAAATGCTGTCTTTGCTGCAATCCAATCAAGTAATTCAAAATCATCTGACTTAGCTTCAAGTCAATGTGTAGCTGGTATGCCATTTTTAAATACCACTACAAATATTTTAAAGATAAGAAACTCAAGTAATGGTGCTTTTACAGAAATAGGCAATATAGACCAAGCTAATTTAGGTTTATTGTCAAAAGCTGGCGGTACTATGACAGGCCCGTTATTAATAGATGATTCTTCAAGTGCATCTACTCCAGCCTTATCATTCGATACAGATACAGATTTAGGATTATTTAGAAAATCTGCAAACGTAATGGGTTTTTCTTCTAGTGGCACAGAACAGATGATATTTGATGGTAATGGATTAACACTCCAAGCTCAGAATGATCTTAGATTTGCTGATGCTGATAGTAGTCATTATGTAGGATTTCAAGCACCAGCTACAGTTTCTTCTAGTCTTACCTGGACATTACCTTCTGCTGATGCTGCTGTTTCTGGCTACGCTCTTGTATCTGATGCTTCTGGAACGTTAAGTTGGGCTGCTGCTGGAGCAGGAGCAGTTGGTGGTGGTGGTAATGAAATATTTTGGGAAAATGACCAAACTGTGACACAAGACTATACAATTACAAATGGTAAGAACGCTGGTAGCTTTGGCCCGATAGAAATTCAAAGCGGAGCTACTGTTACTATTGGTGCAGGAGAAACATGGACTATAGTATAAAAATGTATATAATAAACTTAAGTAAAAAATGGAGGGTCGTAAGTAAATAATGGCTGTAGTTATAAACGGAAATGGAGCAGTTACAGGTCTTACAGCCCTGCCAGATTCAGCAATGGCATCTGGTTCTGTGATTAATACTTCGTCAACAACAAAAACAGATACGGCTTCAGCGAGTGTTGCTCAAGGTGCGGTTTCTAGTGCATTAATATCTCTTTCATACGCAGCAGCAAGTTCATCAAATAAATTAGTTATTGTTGCAAATATAAATTTAGGAAGTTCAAGTAATGCAAATATTTTTTCAACTTTATTAATAGGTGGTTCAGCAAGTGCTTATAGAGGTGACACTTCAGATAGTAGACAAAGAGTTTCTAGTTCAAGTGCGGAAGCTGCTGCTGCTAATATTGCTAGTTTCACAGTAGTTTTTGAATTAAGTTCTCCTTCAACAAGTTCAACTGTTTATGGAATAGGAGCTAGTCATGCACAAGACGCAACTGAAACTATGTATATAAATAGAACACATGGTAATGCTAATGCTAATTATGTAGGAAGAACTGCATCATCTTTAACTATTTTCGAGGTGGCAGCATGAGTTTAGACCATCAAGCCATAAGAAAAGCATATCCATCTGTTGTATTTATAGATGACACAAACTCAAAAATTTTAGATGCTAGTGGTAATAGTGTTTCTGTTGAGCAATCTAATATTGATGCTGCACGAACCACATTAGATGCGGAAGCTGCTGCTGTTAAATATAAAACCGACAGGACAACTGATGGCTCTACTGTTTACGCTTCTTTCGGAGATCAACTTGATATGTTGTATAAGGATATAATTGCGGGTAAACTAGATACAACTGGAACGTGGGCGACCCACATTAAAGCCGTTAAAGACGCTAATCCTAAACCATGAGTCAAATCAAACTAAAACATAGCGGTGGAAATGGTGTAATAATCGCAGCACCTAGTTCTAACCCTGCGTCAGACAGAACGATTACATTACCTAGTGATGCAGATGGCACGCTTGCCAGAACACTTGATGTTTCTTTTAAAAGCTATGCAATCATAGCTGATGTAAAAAGTGGTGGTAATAATGGAGGTACTTTCACATCAGGAGCTTGGAGGACAAGGGATCTTAATACAGAAATAGCAGATGATGATGGCATAGTTTCTATAAGTAGTAATCAATTTACCTTACAAGCTGGCACTTACAGAATAAGTGCAAGTGCTTGCGTACATAGATCAGAAAGGCATCAACTTGCTTTATATAATGTGACAGATACTTCTTTTGTACAAAAAGGCATAAATTCTTATGCTCAAGGTGGTGACGTTGTTACCAATGCAGTTTTACTTTCCAAATTCACTATTACAGGAGCAAAAGTTTTTGAAATTCAACATAGATGTCAAAGCACAGAAAGTGATGAAGGCTTTGGAATTAAAATACAAACAGGAAATTCAAATGGGTGGGACACAGACGAGGTTTACTGTCTTGTAGAAATTTTTAAGGAGGTATAACGATGGCAATTAATTCGGATACAGACATAAATTTAGCTTTATTACAGCTTGGCAAAAATGCTAATCGTTATAGATTAAATCAAAATTGCACACCCCATGAAATTATTGAGTGGGATTCTGCAAATTCAGATTCACAGCCCACAGATGATGAATTAAATACAGCTTATACAGCATGGAAAACTGCTAATGAATACAAAATTAACAGAGCTAACGAGTATCCAAGTATCGTTGACCAGCTTGACGACATTTACCATAATGGAATAGATGCTTGGAAAACTACAATCAAAACTACAAAAGACAAATACCCAAAGCCTAGCTAATTATGTCAGAACTAAAAGTCAACAGTATAAAAGGAACAGGAGCTAGTACAGCAGCTATCACGATTGATAGTTCTGCTGGAACGTGTACTGCAAATATTACTAATAACCTAAGTAATAGAAATAAAGTTATAAATGGTGGAATGCTTGTTAATCAAAGAGGTAATCAAAGTTCTGTAACCACTTCCGTATATGGTTTAGATAGATTTAAAGTACAAGAAGTTGCTGATGTTACTTATGATATAAACCAATCAACTGATACACCAGATGGATTTGGAAGTTCATTTCACATAGATATACAAGGGGCTAATTCGAGTCCATCTGCTTCACAATATTTGCAGTTAATAACACCCTTAGAAGGTTTTGATGTTCAAGACTTTGCAAAAGGTACATCAGGTGCAAAAAAATTTATAGTATCTTTTTATGTAAAAACTAACGTAACTGGCAATTATGCACTACAAATTACAGATGATAATAGTAGAAGTTGCTCACAGTTATATACTGTTTCTGACACGAACTGGAACAGATATACAGTAATATTTCCAGCAGATACTACAGGAGCTATTGATAATGATAATACTGAAGGATTGAGATTGACATGGCATTTGTTAGTAGGTTCAAATCTAACTTCTGGAACAATGAATACAACTTGGGCTGCTACAACAAACGCAAATATAGCTGCGGGTCAAAATGCAAATGTAGCAAGCTCGACTTCAAATAATTGGTATATTACAGGAGTTCAATTAGAAGTAGATCATACAGGGTCGGAGAAGGCTACAGATTTTGAACACAGATCATTTGCACAGGAGCTTGCTTTATGTCAGAGGTATTATTTTAAATTAACGGCTGATGATAATGATTCTGTTTTTTTAGGTTATTCGACAAATGGCACTGCTTTTTATGGAGAAGTGCCTTTTCCAACAGCAATGAGAACAATGCCGACATTTACTGGAAGTAGTACTGCTGGAAGGTATTTTTCTAGTAATACAAGTAATGATTTTACAATTTCAAATTTTTCAATACATGGAGCACATACTACAGATAATCCACATCATACTAGTATGCATATATCAATAAGTAGTGCAGATGGTGGAACTGCGGGTGTCTGCCAAGTCCAAAATGATGTAGGCACTTTTGAATTTTCTGCGGAGCTTTAATTATGGCAACACGTTACAAACTTTATGCAAATACAACTGATGGTCAAGTTATAAATTCAATTAAAAGAATTTTAGATGATGGTACAGTTTCATCAATTCCAAAAAACGAAGCAAACGTTGACTACCAAGAGTACCTTAAATGGGTTGCTGAAGGTAATACTGCGGAAGCTGCTGACTAATTATGGCAATAATTCCAGGAAAAAAAAATTTTACTGTTCAACGTAGGGCAGACTTTCCTATAAAGTTGACATTTAAAGATTCAACCGGAACGGCAATAAGCCTTAACGGATATACAGTAGAAGCACAAGTTTATGATGAATCACGTTCCACAAAATATGCAGATTGGGAAATAACTTATACAGATAGAGGTAATGGAATTATTGACATGAATTTAACAGACACAGCTACGGCAACTTTTACCCCCGATATTTTATTTTATGACGTATTACTAACAGAACCAGGGGGTAACAAAAACTATTATTTAGAGGGTAAACTATTTGTAAGTGAAGGTTACACCGCATGAGCAATTCTAATTCTGTTACTGTCAGCCAAGTATCTGATGTAACTACAGTTGAGGTAACAACAGCAGGACCTCAGGGACCTGGTTTTGACTTAACTTTAGATCACAGTGCAAAAGTTGATAATTCAGTTATGTACTATCAACAAAGTAGTGGTAAGGTTATATTAGATAACAATGTTACTACACTTAAACTTGTCGATGGGGGTAATTTTTAGTGGCAAACACAATCAGAATAAAGAGATCAACTGGATCTAGTAACCCAACTTCTCTTGAAAACGCTGAAATAGCTTTTAGAGAAGGCGATGAAGTTCTAATTATTGGTAAAGGTACAGGAGGAGCAGGAGGATCTGCTACAAGTATCGAGCCTATTGGTGGAAAGGGAGCATTTTTTGATAAGGCAACAACTAGAAACGCAAATATTGTATTAGCTGGTCCTACAACTGGAAGTGCTGCTGCACCTACATTTAGGTCACTTGTAGTCGCAGACGTTCCAACGCTAACTTCAGCAAAAGTGTCTGATTTCGATACACAAGTGAGAACTTCGAGATTAGATCAGATGACGGCTCCTTCTGCTGACGTATCTCTGAATAGTCAAAAAATAACAAACTTGGCAACCCCTAGTGCTGCTTCTGATGCTGCTTCAAAATCGTATGTAGATGGTGTTTCTCAAGGATTAGATGTAAAAGATTCTGTAAAAGCAACTACAACAGCGAATGGTACGTTAGCTTCTGCTTTTGCCAATGGTCAAACTATTGATGGTATTACATTAGCCACTAATGACAGAATACTTATTAAAGACCAAAGTACTCAGACAGAGAACGGTATTTATACAGTCAATGCTTCTGGTGCTCCAACTAGAGCAGATGATTTAGCTACGGGTGCTGACGCTGCTGGTGCGTTTGTTTTTATAGAACAGGGAACAGTAAATGCTGAAAATGGTTTTGTTTGTACTTCTAACAAAGGATCTGCTGTAGTAGGAACTAATAACCTTGTATTTTCACAGTTTTCTGGTGCTGGTCAGATCACAGCAGGAAATGGTTTAGAAAAATCTGGTAATACTTTATCTGCTGATCTCAAATCAAATGGTGGACTTGTTATTGAATCTGCTGAAATTGCTGTTGATCTTGCTGCTAGTTCTATAACAGGAACACTTGCGATTGGCGATGGTGGAACGGGTGCTACAAGTGCAAGTGCAGCTAGAACCGCATTGGGTGTTGCGATTGGATCAGATGTACAGGCTTTTGATGCACAGCTTAGTGATATAGCTGGGTTAACTCCAACAGATAGTAATTTTATTGTTGGTAATGGATCTAACTTTGTTCTTGAATCTGGTGCAACTGCCAGAGCAAGTCTTGGAGTAGCGATTGGAAGCCAAGTACAGGCTTATGATGCTGACCTTGATAATTTATCTGGTTGTCAATCAGGTGGATCTGCTGCGTTAGCTGCATTAACTGAAGCCGAAATACAGATACTTGATGGAGCTACTGTTACAACTGCTGAATTAAATATTTTAGATGGAGTAACGTCTACTGCTTCTGAATTAAATATTCTTGATGGAGTTACAGCTACAACTGCTGAAATAAATCTGTTAGATGGTGCAACATCAGCAAGTTCAACTACTTTAGCAGCAGCAGATAGGGTAGTCTTAAATGATAATGGGACGATGAAACAGGTTGCATTATCTGATGTGGTTACATTTTTAGAAGATGAAAGTGCCTCTAGTTTCAACATAGATGGCGGTTCATATTAGAGCTAGGAGGTAAAAGCTCATGGCTAATACAATCAAATTCAAAAGAGGTTCTGGTAGCGACCCAGGGGCATCTGATCTTTCAGTTGGCGAAATAGCGATAAGAACTGATACAGCTAAAATATTTACCAAAAATGATGGTGGATCTGTTGTTGAAATAAGTGGTGGAGTAGAAGATGGAGATATAACTACATCTAAGATTGCTGACGATGCTGTAACTTTTGCCAAAATTCAAAACGTATCAGCAACAGACAGACTTTTAGGAAGAGATAGTAGTGGTGCAGGAATTATTGAAGAAATAGCTCCAAGTGCAGTAAGGACAATGCTTGGTCTTGCAACTTCAGCAACAACAGACACTACAAACGCTTCTAACATTTCTTCTGGAACGCTTGCAGCAGCTAGGGTTGCAACTCTTAACCAAGATACAACGGGATCTGCTGCGACATTAACAACTGCAAGAACTATTGGTGGTGTAAGTTTTGACGGATCAGGTAATATAAATCTTCCAGGTGTTAATACCTCTGGTAATCAGGATACATCAGGCACGGCAGCGATAGCAACTACAATAACAGTTGCAGATGAATCTTCAGACACTTCTTGTAATGTCTTATTTGCGACTGCTGCGACAGGTAATCTTGCACCAAAGTCAGGAACTAATTTAACCTTCAATTCTTCATCAGGAGTTTTAACAGCCACAGGTTTTGCTGGTGCGTTAACTGGAAACGTAACTGGTAATGCTTCTGGATCATCAGGATCTTGCACAGGAAACGCTGCTACAGCTACAGCTTTAGAAACAGCAAGAACTATCGCAGGAGTTAGTTTTGATGGGTCAGCAAACATATCTCTAAACAATAATGCGATTACTAATGGTGCTGGTTATATTACTGACTTAGTAGATGACACTTCACCACAGCTAGGCGGTCAGCTTGATACTAATGGTAATATTATTAAGTTTCCTGATTCTAGTGGAACTACAAACAATAGATTATTACTTGGTAATGCTGGTGATTTATCTCTTTTCCATGACGGTAGTACAGGTAGTTTTATAAACAATATAAATCATGATTTGTATGTTCAAAACGCTTCTACTAATACAGCCAATCAAGTTTATATAAGAGCTAAAGAAAATGAAAATAGTATTACTTGTAATGGTGAAGGGTCAGTTGATTTATACCATGACAACTCTTTAAGATTTTCTACGAGTGCTGTTGGAGCAGAGGTTCATGGCGATTTGCAGATAGATGATAACAACAAAATAAAGTTTGGAACTGGTGGAGATCTTGAGATATTTCATGACGGATCCCATTCGCATATTAAAGATGCTGGCGTAGGAAACTTGAATCTTGAATCTAATACTTGTGCAATAGTAAATTCTGGTGGATCTGCGAATCTTGCAGTATTTAAAGAAGGTGCAGAAGTTGAGTTATACCATAATGGAACAAAAAAGGCTGAAACAGTATCGGGAGGTTTTACAGTTACAGGAACTTGCACAGCCACATCATTTGCTGGTGATGGTTCATCTTTAACTGGAATATCGGCTGGAGCTACAGGTGGTGGTTCTGATGAAGTATTCTTTGAAAATGACCAAACTGTAACTACGAACTATACTATTACTAATGGCAAAAATGCTATGGCTGCTGGTCCTATAACAATCAACAGTGGTGTTACTGTTACTGTTGGATCTGGCGAAAATCTTATTATTGTTTGATTATGAAAAGTATTATTGAAAAACAGTTACTTCAATGGAAAGAAGAACTAGCAAAACACGTTCAAACTAGAAATCAAGCACAAAAAGTTTTAGAAGAAGAAACAAAAACTATTTTATTGATTGAGGGCGGGATACAGGCGAAGGAGATGTTGTTGAAGAAGATCGAGCAAGAATCCCAGCCAACAGGTACAGTGGAGCTAATCCAAGAATCAAAGCCAAAGTCATCAAAGTAATTGGCATACAAGCTTTTAGGAGGGCTTCTTTAATCATGTTTCAAAAAATTGCTAACGTATTGAGTATTATCTCATTTGTAATGGTAGCTTCTATGAGTGGTGGAGCATACCTTGGTTACAAGTATGTAACTTCAGAACAGTTTAAATCAAAGGTAATGAAAGAGATACTTGGAAATGTGCAGGGTGCTATGCCAAAAATATTAGATAATGGTTTACCTAAAATGACAGGTCCATCTATGCCGATAATAAAATGAATGAATGGAAATACCTAATATAAGTATTCCCGAAATTTATATTCCAAACGTACCAG
>VTLG01015203.1_pt1 | contig 14795 bp, 12 predicted proteins | sample 4694571 | NCBI WGS metagenome assembly VTLG01 (sample SAMN12604809, study PRJNA352737) | marine metagenome | biome: ENVO:00000447; feature: ENVO:00000209|ENVO:00000569|ENVO:01000036; material: ENVO:00002151; isolation source: viral sequences binned using virsorter ...
CCTGGTGCAATAGCTGCGTCAGATAACATTGCTGCTGAATGGTTTGCCCCAGCAGGTTTAAATAGAGGTGTATTAGGAGCTGTATTAGAAGCTAAAATTAGATTAAATCAAGCTGAAAGAGATCAATTATATGAAGGAAAAGTAAACCCAATAGCTACATTCCCACAAACAGGAGTTTGTATTTGGGGTCAGAAAACACTTCAAACACGTCCAACAGCACTTGATAGAATTAATGTTAGAAGATTACTAATAGCAGTTAAAAAGTATATTGCAAGTTCTTCAAGATACTTAGTATTTGAACAAAATACAATCCAAACTAGAAATAGATTCTTAAATATAGTAAATCCATATTTAGAATCAGTACAACAAAGACAAGGATTATTTGCCTTTAGAGTAGTAATGGATGAAACAAATAATACACCAGCAGAAATAGACAGAAATAGACTAATTGGTGCAATTTATTTACAACCAACTAAAACAGCAGAATTTATAGTACTTGACTTTAACGTACTACCTACAGGAGCTACATTTGATGGCGGAGGTGCCACAGGTGGTGGAGGAGGTGGTGGAAGCTACTAAAAAAAAGAAAGAATTTATATTTATAATAGAACAATAAAATAAAATAATAAGATGGCAATATTAAACACAAACGAAATGATGTTCACAGCATTTGAACCTAAATTACAGAATAGGTTTATAATGTACATCGACGGAATTCCAGCATTCCTAGTTAAAAAAGTAGGAAGACCAAACATCTCATTTAACGATGTTACTCTTGATCACATTAACGTGAAAAGAAAAATTAAAGGAAAAGCAGATTGGCAAGACATTACAGCTGATCTTTATGATCCAGTAACACCATCAGGTGCTCAAGCAGTAATGGAATGGGTTCGTTTGTCACACGAGTCAGTTACAGGTAGAGATGGTTACTCTGATTTCTATAAAAAAGACATTAGATTTAACGCTTTAGGTCCTGTAGGTGATGTTGTTGAAGAATGGATCTGTAAAGGTGCTTACTGTAAAGCAGCTAACTTTGGAGATGCTGATTGGACTTCAGACACACCAATGAACATTAATATTACAATTAGAATGGATTACGCCATCTTGAATTACTAATAGTAATAATTTATATAAAGAAAAAGCGCCTTTTTGGCGCTTTCTTTTTTCCTACATATATGTATATCCGAACTAGTTTTAAATAAATAATAACGTTATGGAACAAACACAACAAAAACCTCAATTTCCTTCCGAAGAAGTAACATTACCTTCAAAAGGTTTACTTTATCCTGAAGGATCTCCACTAAGACGTGGAATTATTGAAATGAAATACATGACAGCTCGTGAGGAAGATATCCTTACAAATCAAAATTACATTTCAAATGGAACAGTAATTGACAAATTACTACAGTCTCTTATTTTAACCCCTATTGATTATAAAGACCTTTTAATAGGAGATAAAAATGCTGTATTAGTAGCATCTAGAATATTAGGTTATGGAGCAGAATATTCATTTAAATTAAATCATCCAAAAACAGGTGAAACAGAAACAGTAACTGTTGATTTAACAGAAGCAGATGATAAAGTTATTGATGAAAGTAAAATGATAAATGGAAAAAATGAATTTGAGTACACTTTACCTACATCTAAAGCTAATTTATCTTTTAAATTATTAACTCAAGAAGACGAGAAAAAAATTGATGCTGAATTAAAAGGTTTAAAGAAAATTAATAAAAAGGCTTCTCCAGAATTAACTACTAGATTAAAACATGTAATTTTATCTGTAAATGGTGATTATGAAAAGAAAACAATTAGAGAATTTGTAGATAATAAATTACTAGCTAGAGACGCTAGAGCATTAAGAACTTATATTAGTAGCATTCAACCAGACATTGATTTAGAGTTTAATATTGAATTTGAAGATGGGCACATTCAAGAAAATGTAACAATTCCCATCAATGCCAACTTTTTTTGGCCTGACGTCGAATTATAGACAATTATTGTATACTGAGATCCATGATCTCGTGTTCCATGGCGGCGGTGGTTTCATACATTCAGAAGTATACAATATGCCAATTTGGTTGAGAAGGTACCATATAGACCGAATCAACGAGTTTAATAAAAAACAACAAGAAGAAATAGAAAAAGCTCAGGGGCGTTCTAATATAGGTGATGGAGAAATATCAAGACCTAATGTAAACCCTTCTCAGTTTTATTTTAATAAATAGATAAGGTGCGCAAGCACCTTTTCTTTTTTCATATTTATACGCGAATAATCTTACATTATGCCAGACGAAGAAAAAATAGAACAAGGACCATCTAAAGACACATTAGACTTAGCTAAAGCCCTACAACAAATACTTGATCAAAATTTAGAGATCAATAGACAAAATGCTGAGGCTATTAAAGATAGTGTTTCTATGGCGAGGGACTTAGGCACTGAATTTGGGATAACTAAGGAACAACAACTCAAAATAAATTCAGCAAACAGAATGTCAGCAACCCTCAATGCTGACATAAATGCAAAGATATTTGAAAGAGAAGGTGGTTTAAGAAAATCTAGTGACATACAAAAAGATATATCTAAGTCTGAAGATATAACTAAAAAATTAAGTGTAGAAAGAGGAGAAATTCAAAAGAAACAAATGGCTGCTGTCAAAGCAGGCAGATTTGATGAAGCAGCAATACTTAAAGATATAAATAATGGACTAATAGCACAAATGGATGTGCAAAGAGACATTAAAAAATCTTTAGATGAGGAACTTGGAAGAAGGGAGAAAATAGAAAAAAAGTTAGGCCTAACGGGTAAACTAATGAAGGGGGTAAGTAAAATTCCTTTAGTTGGTAATCTTATAGATGGTAAAAAGGCCATGGACGCAATGGAGGGGGCAGCAACTAAAGGAGCAGGCTCAGTAAAAACCATGATGGCTGGTTTAGGTTCAGCTTTAAAGGATATTAAAAGTACAGCACTAGATCCTCTAACAGTAGCTATAGCACTTATAAAAGCAGGCTTATCATTTGATAAACAAATTACGGATCTTCAAAAAGGAATGGGTTTATCCCGAGAAGAAGCTGCAGGATTAAGAAACGAAGCCTCTACAGCAGCTGCTAGTACAGGAGATATGGCAATTAATGCTGAAAGAACATTAAAGGCATTTTCTACCCTTCAAAAAGAAATGGGAATAGCTGCCAGTTTCTCTATGAATATGGCTACAGAAGCAGCTGTATTACAAGAAAAAGTAGGGTTATCTGATAAAGCCATAGGTAATTTTGCAAAATCATCTTTAGTTACAGGAAAATCTTTAAAAGAATCTAAAGAAGACGTATTAGCAACTACAAACTCAATTAGAGTACAAACAGGTATAGCCTTAGATTATAAAGACATACTAGAAAAAACAGGTAATGTTACGGGACAAATAAGAGCCCAATTAGGTGGTAGTACTGAAGCAATAGCTGAAGCAATTGGTGTTGCTAAAACTTTAGGACTTGAATTAGAACAAGTAGCTAACTCAGCAAACTCACTATTAAATTTCGAACAGTCTATAGAAGCAGAGTTAGAAGCAGAATTAATGACTGGTAAACAACTTAATTTAGAAAGAGCAAGAGCATTAGCATTGCAAGGTGATTTTAAAGGATTAGCAGAAGAAATAGCAAGCCAAGCAGGTAATTTTACTGAGTTTAGTAAAATGAATGTACTACAACAACAAGCTTTAGCTAAATCGTTTGGAATGTCAGCAGATGAAATGTCCAATATGTTAATGGATCAAACAGCTGAACAATTAAGATCAGAAGGAAAAGAAGACTTAGCTAAAAGAATAGAAGCACGAAATGTTGAACAACAAATGGCAGATGCTGTAATGAAATTAAAAGGAGTATTTGTTGATTTAGTTGGTGGACCTGTAGGACAGTTCTTAAATCTATTAACTGCAGTTATAGAACCTATAAATATGATTATGACATCTATGGGTAAAATATTTGGTATGTTTACTGGATCTACTGAAGAACTAAGTAGAATGGAATTAATTGTAGGAACTTTAGGTACAGGATTTGCAACTATTTTTGCCGTTGTTAAAGCTACACAATTATTGAAAAAGGGAATGTTAGTTGTAGATAAATTAGCATTAACCTATCAAACAAGTATGTTAGGTAAGAAAAAAGCTGAAAAGGTATTAGAAAACCAAACATTAGGTAAAAAAATAGGTAGTGCTATAATGGGAGCTATTAAAAGTTTCTCTGCAATCCCTGTTGTAGGTGCTATTTTAGGTATAGCGGCAGCAGCAACTGTAGCAGCTATGGGTGCTAAATATTTAAGCAAAGCAGAACATGGGGGATATATAGGTGGAAACAGACATTCACAAGGTGGTACTATTATTGAAGCAGAACAAGGTGAATTTATAATGAGCCGAAAAGGAGTACAAAATGTAGGATTAGGCAATTTATATGCTATGAACCAAGGAGGAGGAATAGTAGGTGGAGGAGGAAAAGCAGAAGAAGGTGGAGAAGTAGGAGCAGCTTCAGCAGCAAACAATGAAGCCTTTGTATCTAATATGGTAGATAAAATTGCTAGTAACATGAAACCAGGAGTAGTAGTAGCTTCTCCTTATGGATTAAATGATGCTACTTACCAATCAAGAAATGAAAACTTTAAAACAAGATTTGAATAAAATTTATATTTATAATAAAACAATACAATTATGGGATTAAAAGACTTAAAATCAAATTTAGACTTACTAGGAGGTTTTGGTAATCAAGGAGGAACATTAGGTGAAATGGATAGTTTTAATCCATCTAATTTTCAAAAACCAACAGATGAAGCTTCACAAGCACATATAGATAGTTTAGGTGAAGTACCAGGTGGTTCACAAAATTCACCATTCCAGGATTTAGATGGATTAGATGGTCCTCAATCACAATTACCTATACCAGAAGCGTCTCAAAGACATATAGATTCTTTAACACAACAAATCCATAGTCATAATGGGGGTCCAGGTACAGATCATTATAATGCAGGTCCCTCTACTTTAGACTTAAATGGAGTACAAGGCCCTCAATTTCAACAACCTAAAGATATAGCTTCTCAGGTACATGAAAGTTCTTTATCTTTAGTACCAGGTGGTTCACAAAACTCAGATTACCAAGACTTAGATGGATTAGCAAATAACCCTAGTTTTGGTGATGCAGGAGGAGCAGGAAAACAATTAGGGGAAGTAGATTTACATGAAGCTATGCTTACAAAAAATTACACTTATCCAAGTATAGGTACTTCAGAAACAACAGTAAACGCTAGTGTATATGATTTAAATGGTGGATTACCAAATAACGGTGAATATCTAAACAATTTACCAGACTAAAATAACATAGAATGGCTTTAAAAACACTTTTTTCAGACTTAACGGCTGGGGTAAATGCTTATCCTAATCATAATACACCTTCAACAGCGGGTGGTTTTAATTATGGTAAGTCTTATACACCTGTGTTTGAAGGAGTATTTAGACAAACATCTTTTAAGTTTGGAGAAGGAAAGGCAACAGATAGACCATTTGGAGATTATAGTAAAGAACCTTATTTATATAATGGTTTATTAGCAGCAGATCAATTACCTGATGTCCCAAACCCAGCGGACTCAGGTTTATTAAACCAAGTAGGAGATTTTGTAGATAGTGCTACTGATGGTCTTATTAGAGGTGGTTTACTAACCCAAATAAAAAGATCAGCACAAGATGCATTAAGAATAGGAAAATGGGCTTTTGATGGTCCAGAAGGACCAGCATGGTTAATAACACAAACAGGACTACAAAGAACAAACCCTAAAACAGAAGAAGAACCAATAAGTTTATTTGGTGTAAATTTAGGGGGAAGAAGCAGAATATACAACCCTTTAGGTATAAATACATTAGCACAAACACTTGTTAATTTTACAGGATTACATTTAAATAGAGCGGGTGGACCTACAGCTTATGGCATAAAACAAGGATATGGGGTTGATTCAACAGAAACTTCTAAATATGAATATCAAGTAAGAAATAATGCTGATAATTTAGGTAATGTAGAAAACATGAACTTTGCAGGTTCTGCTAACAGAATGATATCATTATATGATGCTAGAATATTAGCTAATGATGATAGTGGTGGTGGGCAAGGAGTATTATATGATTATAGTGGTGGTCCTCATTCAGTATATGGTATAGGTAGGACTACTCTTAAACGTTATGAATTTACAAGAGGAGAATCTTCAAAATTAAATCAGTTAAATATACTAAAAAATGCTACTTCAACATATAATGCAAGTATAGAAACATCTGGAGAATATACCCCTTATTATGTTAAACCAGAAGATGGGGGAACTAAATATAAACCAGGTAATAATCCTGAAGGAGAAGACATAGATGGTAGAAGACTAATATACAGGAATTCTGATTTTAATGTTAATCAAGCCTACCAAGTAAAATCTAAAAATATAACAGATTTTAGAAAAAATTTAGGTAGAGGTTATTCTGATTATCAGTTAAGAACAGGTCAAAATGGAGATGGTGTAAGATATATTAGAGAAGAAAGAGTAAACACAGGTAATCCGGGAGTAAAACTAGATAAAGCAGTTGATTCATTAGGAAGATTAGATTACACAGTATATAATCCTGAAGCTATAGATAAAATTAATGCTTTAGATATAATAAGAACTGAAGGAGACTTTACATCCCAAAAATATAGAGATTTTATTAGGTTTAGAATTGAAGCTATAGACTCAGATGATCCCACTAAAGCAGACTCTATGATATTTAGAGCTTTTTTAGAAGGTTTTCAAGATAATTATAATGCCTCTCATAATAATTTTAAATATAATGGTAGAGGTGAAGAATTCTATACCTATAATTCATTTAAAAGAGCGATAAGTTTTAGTTTTAAAATAGCGGCTCAATCACGACATGAAATGATGCCTTTATATAGAAAACTAAATTTTTTAGTAAGTAATGTAGCTCCTGAATATAAAGTAACTAGAATGAGAACACCTTTTATTAGATTAACTATTGGTTCTATGATGGATAGAATACCGGGTGTTTTAAATTCTGTCTCTTTAAAATGGAATAAAAATTATCCATTTGAAATAGCTTTAGACGGCCCAGAAAAAACAAAAAGAGACATGTTAGTATTACCTCATGTGTTAGATGTGTCAGTACAATTTACTCCAGTACATAACTTTTTACCACAAAAATCAATTACAGATTCTCCATTTATATTGTCTCATAAAAATAATAGAACTTTACAAGTTGGTGAACAATGGTATAGTCAGGGAGCAGCTGAAAATTTAGATGAAGCTAGTTTAGAAGGGTTAAGAACAAGAATGGGATTAGATCCGCTTGTAGATGTTAATACTATAGTTCCTGATGAAACTGAAAGAACAAAAACAATAGAGGATATTCAAAAAGGAAACGAAGGAGGTAGTGGAGACCCAGCAGGAGCACAAGCAGACAGTGGAGGAGGAGCAGATGGAGGAACAACAGGTGATAATTCACAATCTCAAGATACACAAGATAATAAAAAAGATGCTCAAAACCCAACACCTAAATCTGCGGCAACAGGAGACGATGAAACTAAAAACACAGGAAAATCATCATCTGATGACGAAATAGATCCTAATAATCCTGGGGGTGTTGAAGCAGGAACAGGAGCTTGGTTCTTTGAATTTTTTGATAAAACAACTAAAACAAATATAACACTTAGAGGGTACTATGCCACAGAAGATTATTATGAATCTGGTAAAGGATTTTCAACAAAAATGAATACAGTTTATTCTATAATGGTAAATGATGTATGGGAAGCGGGTCCAAAATCTATTGGGCAATATGATCATAGTAAATATGGATTAGAAGGTGCGAATAATTCCTCTAAAGATGCAGCTGTAAGACAATTAACATCCTTATTAAAACAAAATAAAAAAGGAGATTTTGATTCAGCTCCTGAAGAAACTAAAATACGAGAAGCAACATACGCGGAAATACAAGCAGAATACAATGGTTAATTATGGCTAATAGAGTAAAAAATCAACAAATAAAAGTAACAGACGGTAATAGAAAAAGATTTTATAAGTATATAAAATACCCTGAAATACCCGAGGATATCTCAGATATTTATATTATTACTAGAATAGGTGAAAGACTAGATTTGTTAGCTAATAAGTACTACCAAAATCCCGATTTATGGTGGGTTATAATGAAGGCAAATCCTAATAAATTAAGAAGAGATAGTTTTTTTATGCCTGTAGGAATACAAATAAGAATACCTTCTAATCTTGATTTTATAATAAGAGATTTTGAAAATTTAAATAAATAGTTATGTCTATATTTAAAGAAACCTTTAGAAAATTTGTTAGTGAACAATTACAAATAAGAGAAGCAGTAGTATCTACAGGCAATAATAATGAAGGAAGAATAAACAGATCTAAAAATATAGTTTTAAAAGGTAATAAAGAAATAACATTACCACCAGGAGCTTTTTACACTAATACTGTTAATAGGGCGTGTGTTATAAGAATGTCCTCAGGAGTTGATTTAAAACATGATTCTGAAGGTTTATTAGAAGGAGGTAGGTATGAAAATCCTAAAGACTTAATAGGTCCTGGACTAGCTAAAAGATATATTTTAGAAGGAGGTACTCTTATTAATATAGAAAGAGAAACATCAGAAGATGCAAAACAATTTGCAAGCGCTGCAAGAAGGGGATTTCCAGGTACAGGTAGAAACATAGGATTTACATATGGTGATCCTTTGATAAGAGGAAATGCAGGAAAAGGAGAAGATAATTATGGAATAGTACCTATGCCAGGAATTACAGATGCTAATATAAGAACAAAATCAGCATATGGATCTCTTCGTGAAGCAAAAGTAAACTTTAAATGTCATAACCAAAGACAATTAGAAGTATTAGAACTACTTTATATGAGACCAGGTTATCCTATTTTATTAGAATGGGGATGGACAACTTATATAGATAATGATGGTAAAATTTCTTCAGATTTTCCTTTTATGTCAGAATTTTTTGATCCAAATGTAAGTCAAGAATTTTTACAAAGAAAAATTATAGAAAATAAAATAAACACAGGGGGTAATTACGATGCTATTTTTGGGTTTTGTAAAAACTTTAATTATAAAGCTAGACCTGATGGGGGTTATGATTGTACAACAGAATTAACAGCTATGGGTGAAATAATTGAATCTCTAAGATCTTCTAATGAAGCTTATTATGATGTTAATAATCAACTTCAAGTAGCAGATGAAATGGAAACTATACTTAAAAAAATAAGTAAACTGACAGAATTAAAAAATAATAAATATCAAACAAAATAATTATATTTATGTATTACGCAGCATCTAGTCAAGCATCATATTATCATCAGTTAGAAAACCAAAATAAAACGGCTCAAGAAAAATTTGGTAAAGAAATAGCTGAATATTTTGTAGGAGAAGACGGTAAAGCACTACAAGGTGATCAATTATTTCCTTTTATAGCTTATCGAGATGCAGCTGAAAAAACAAAAAAAGAAAAAGAAGCAGAAGATACCTCTATAGCAAATGGTTTTATTAGATGGGATGCTCTTTGTCATATATTAAATAGTCATGTTATACCTAAAAATCCTAAAGACAATAGACCTATATTTACGATATCTTGTGTTCAGCTAATTAATGAAGACTTACCAGTAAATGAATCAAATATAAGAGCAGGAAAACATATAACTCCTGTTTTAATGGCTAAAGTTGATAATCCTTTAAAAGGTATAGTAAATACTCAAAATAAAGAAAGATTTTTAGATTCTTCTGTAGATCCTACAATTTGTTTACTACCAAGACAAATGAACTCAGCCTTAAAAACAGATAGAGGAAAAAAACTTCAACCATTTATATTAGCAAATGGATATATAGAAGCAAAGGGAAGCGCAGACGTAGGAGATGAGTTCACAAAAATGTGTGATTACGACCTTACAGAGGATGAACAATTATTTTATACTGGTCATATTCTTTTAAATGTTAAAAGACTACTACAGATGTATACAAGCATGAAAAGAGATCCTGATGGAGTAGAAAAAAAAGATTTTTATTTATATGATTTTATTAAAAAAATATGGGACAATGTAAATGAAGCCTGTGCTGGTAATCATGATTTTAAATTAACAACTGATTTTGAAAGACCACATATTGTAAGGGTTGTAGACATGAGATACCAAGAACATGCTAATTTAAAACAAGAAGATATAATAGATTTAAACATTCAAAGTACAGATTCTATTGTTAGAGATTTTGCTTATAATACTTCTGTACCTAGTGCTATGTCTGCTACAATTGCAATAGCAGCACAATCACCAAGAGATATAAATAATATAGAAGGGGCTTCTTTTGGGGCTTTTCATAAAAATATTACAAATAGATTTGCACAGTATAATCCCGTAGTTACCCCTGGAAAATTAGAACAAAAAGAACAAGATGCATTAGCAAAGTCTTTTGAAGACAATATAGAAACCTACTATAAGGGATTTAATGATTTAGCTATTCATATAGATAATATAGCAAAAGGAAATTATTTAGTAGTAGGAAAAGAAGGTGATTCTATTAGATCAGAAGAAGTAGGAAAAATAAAAGGTGTAGTAAATTCTATAAAAAGATCAGCTAAAGACTTAGCTAAAAGATATCCTACAACAAAAAATGGTCATTATAAAGGTCAATTTATTCCTAGAATAGTACAAGAACCTACATCAGCTATTATACCTTTAAAATTTAGTGCAACAATAGATGGTATATCAGGTATAGTAATAGGTAATGTTTTTAAAATACCTTCTTCTAGATTACCAAAAGGATATAAAGATGCAAATGTAGCATTTGTAGTAATGGGAGAAGATCAAAACATAACGTCAGGCCAAGACTGGACTACTAAAATTATAGGACAAATGATAATTTTAGATGACCTTTCTAAAAGTGGACTAGAAAATAATGAATGGGCTTCTTACGACTTTAATCAATTTGATGAAAGTGATAATAAAAAAGTTAATTATGTTGATGGAAAAGAAACTGATGTGTCTGAAGAACAAAGAAAAATAGATGAAGGTCTAAACGCAGTAAAAGGAAACTGGGAAAAAGTTTATTTAAAACTTAATAACGATTATACACACCTTAGAGTATCAGCTAGAGTTAATAATGAAGGGTTTGGTGATGGTGGAGATAATGTAATTGGAGCCTTTGATAAAGGAAATAAAGGATTATATTTAGGTAAAGTTCAACAAGTATCAAACCAAAAGAAATATGCACAAAATAAAGAAAACGGTAAATTTTATAAAGTTGATAAAAATGGAAAGCTAGTTGGACGACCAGTAGAACCTAAAAAATTAGGTCAATCTGACTGGCCTTGGTATAAAATATACCTTTCTAAAGATGCCAAAAAGAAACTTAAAAGAGGATGGATTTATGGTCCTAATACAGTTACAGGTAAGAATCGTTTAGATAAAAACGGTGCAGATCATGAAGATTTTGCAAATAATAAAAATGCATGGGGTTGGATGAGAATAGACGTAATAACAACTAAGAAGTAAAGATAATGGCTTATATCCCTAAACATAGAATAAACCAATTAGAAGCTAAAGAAAATGAATTTATCTATCAAAATAGCAGAAAACCTTATGTAGGTCCTTATATATCAACGGCTGATGGTAAGTTTTATGCTGGAAATGATCCTTTTAATTTATCCCCATACTTAAAATTAGAAAAAGTAGAAAATGAAGAAAAAGAATTTCAATTCACAGGAGAAGATTCTACTCGAATGTTTAATGTACTGAATAAAAAATATAAATCTGATTTAGAAAGTTTTAAAAGTATTCCTAATATTAGACCAAAACCTACAAAAAAAGATTACGAAAAATATAAATTTAAAAGATACTTTGCAAAAAGAATTAATTCTCAATTTGGATATTTTGAAATAGATAAAAAAACATATAAATCTATAGACACTCAAAAAAAAGAATATGATCATAATTTATATATAGTAGGCCAAATAGAGTGGGCTTTAGTAGGAGATACTAAAATTGTTAATATAAATACTCTTAGAAATGCTGAATTAGAACATCCCGGACTGTCCTTATGTTTTTTAAATTTAGAAGAATATAAAAAGCCAGGGGATCCTGGTATTTTTAAAAAAATTAAAGAATGGGACCCTTACAACCAAGAGGGAATGACATCAGCACAAATTAGAGAAGCATTAAGATTTACAGAAAGTCAAAATAAAAAACCTAATCCGAAAGATTTAATACAACCTGAAAATTTTAAATTATATAATATAAAGGGAAGAAAGTACCCTGATGGCACTCCTATTCCTAATAACCTTCCAGCAGCATATGGTTTACCAAAACCAATTCCTAAAGTATTAATTCAAAAACAACATTGTCATAATTGTTATTTTAATCAAGGAGGATTATGTACTTATTGGAAGGCTAGCATTAGAAATGCATACTGGTGTGCTGCATGGGTAGGTATGCAAATACAAGAAATAACATATGAAGAATTTACTGAACAAGTAAGAGAATCAGAAATGGCCCAAACATCAACTGTTTCTTCAGGAGGTGATGTAACCTTAGACACGTACGAACAATCTTCTGCTACCCCAATTTCTCCTTCTACAGGAGGAGGAATGTCTTCTGGTGGTGGAGGAGGTGGCTATTAGAAATATTTTTAGTACATTACTAAGGTATGTTCTACCTTATTGAAACAAAAGACCAACTTAGTAAATTAAAAGAAAAAATACCTTTTAATCAGTACACATATCTTGAATACATTCAAGGTAATGATAATACTCACCCTGCATTAGCAGAGGTAATTGCTATTTACCTTAATGTAGAAGATAAGGGATACATCATACCTATCAACCATCCAGAGTGTATAAATTGGGACAAAGATGCTATATTTAGTGTTTTATCAAATTATGAATTTAAGGTTTATGATAAAAAAGCGGCTTTACATTTAAATCCCCAAATATCTTATACGGATATACAACATCAAACACCCCTTCAAATACAACATACAACACAAGCACACGCATGGTATTACCGAAAATTCCCGCATACTAAGGTAAATAAAATGATACCTATTGGAAAACACCTAGAGCGTTGCAATAGTAAGTACAATGAAATAATCGGTTTTCCTCACGTAATTAACACATACTTTGATAATAAGTTATTACCCGCCTTATATAGATTAGAAAAGAATGCATTAAAATTTAATAGTAAGTTTGACGAGTATTTCAAACCAAAATGTAAAAAATTCTCAGTAAAAAAAGATCATATATACGGATGGTATAATCCATACACTACAACCGGAAGACCTGTAAATAACTTTAATGGAATAAATTTTGTAGGACTAAAACACGATAATGGAGAACGTGATTGTTTTGAACCAGACAACGACTTTTTTGTAGAAATGGATTATGATGGTTATCATCCGCGCCTAATAGGCGATATAGTCGGCTACCGATTTCATGGCAATGTACATATTTGGGAAGAATTTAATAATAAGGGAGAAATTGTATGTGGTGGTTATGAAATTAAAAAAGAAAATCACCCTAAAATACATGCTCAAAAATTGTTTAACTATTATATACAAGCTACAGAAACATACACTAATGTAGAAAAAATAAATGAAATACAAAATTATTTAGAAGATAAACAAACAAAATTAGTTCTTTACATATATGATGCATTTATATTTGATGTGTCTAAATTAGATGGTAAACAAACATTAATTGATTTAGAAAATATACTTAGTGAAAAATTTCCAATAAAATTAAAAGTTGGTAAACATTATGGTGCTTTAAGCTAAAATTCGTATTTATTACTGGAAAATTCCGGTTATTTATGAATAATAGACTTTATTGTACGTTTACTACTAACGAAAATGTTGAAGAAATTACTGAAAGAGTTAAAAGCTCTTATGTAATTCTCTTTAATAAAATTTTTGTATTAGAAAGTTTGGATGGGCAAAAAGTTATGCTTACATATAATGTAGACATGGGAAATTCAAGTACTAGTGGTATAATAGACAATACAATACTAGTACATAGAAAAAAACAAACAAATACTTTGTATACTATTAATGCTCTTAATGAACTAATAAAGAGTTTAAATAGTGGGGTTTTAGATAAAAAATTTCCTATAGAATGGAATAATTATAAAAATTGTATTTTACTAATACAAACAGAGGGTTTTAATAAGATTGACACTAAAATAAGAGAAATCATAAATCTTTAGTAGAAAAATTTGGATTGGCAAAAAGGGCTTTGTACATATACACAAAGTTGAAGTTAAACTATATATTAATAAAAAATAAGTTATGAATTTAGATGAAATCAAGAATCGTTTAAACAAATTAAACAACAAAGGGGGCGGTAGTTCAAGTGACTATAAAAACAACTTTTGGAGACCGCCAGTGGGAGAAAAATCCCAAGTAAGATTAGTGCCTTATGCACACAATAAAGACTTTCCATTTATTGAGCTTTACTTTTACTTCGGTATTGGTAAACCAAGAATGATTGCCTTGACTAATTTTGATGAGTCAGATCCAATTATGGAATTTGCTAATCAATTAAGAAAGTCAGGTGATAAAGAAAATATGGAATTAGCTAAAAAATTATACCCAAAACTTCGTATTTTTGCTCCTGTAGTAGTACGTGGAGAAGAAGATAAAGGAGTTAGATTTTGGGAATTTGGTAAAATGGTTTATCAAGAACTATTAGGTGTAATGGCTGATGAAGATTATGGTGATATTACTGCT
>VTLG01001965.1_pt1 | contig 14793 bp, 7 predicted proteins | sample 4694571 | NCBI WGS metagenome assembly VTLG01 (sample SAMN12604809, study PRJNA352737) | marine metagenome | biome: ENVO:00000447; feature: ENVO:00000209|ENVO:00000569|ENVO:01000036; material: ENVO:00002151; isolation source: viral sequences binned using virsorter ...
AGAAGGTTCAGGTTATGGTGCTGGTATTGGTGTAGGTCCTGCTAAAAATATACATATCAGTGCAGCTGGTTCTGGTTATTCAGCGGTAGCTGCAGCAGCCACATCTGGTGGTACTGGTAGTGGATTAACTTTGACAACTACTGTTTCAACTGGTGCACTTGCAACTGTTACTATTAATGCCATAGGTCAAGGATATAAAATAGGAGACGAATTAACTGTTGCTGGTGGTACAGGTGGTAAAGTAGTAATTGATGAGATTATCACTGGGTCTGTTTATAAATTAGCAGTAACAGTAGGCGGAAGTGGTTATAGTAATGGTACAGGTGTAGCTACCACAGGTGGTGGTACAGCTTTAACTGTTAATACAACTACATCAGCTGGTGCTGTTACCGCAGCGGTTGTTAATGCACCTGGTAATAATTATGAAATAGATGATGAAATAACTGTCTCAGGTGGAGGCGGTAATGCTAAACTTAGGGTAGTACAACTAGGTTATGGTACTACATCTGATGCACCTGGAGTAGGGGCTGGTTTAGTTGTTGATATTTCAACTGATACTGCTCATAAAGTTGAGCCTGTAGCAGTACCATCTGATACAAATGCTATAGGTACATATACACATAATGGTGTAGCTGATTCAAGTAGAAAGATAGGTCATTATACAAACGTAACTGGTACAGCTAGTAAAGTTGGAACCGGTGCTACATTTGATGTTGATGTAGATACTTCAGGAGTACCTACCCTTACACTAGTAGCTGGAGGTAGTGCTTATTATGCTGGTGAAACAGTAACGATTGCCGATGCCTCATTAGGTAGTGGAGGTGGAGCAGCTATAGTTGTTACTATTTCTACTACAAAAATTGTGAAATCTGGTGGTGCATATACTGCTACAACTGGATATAAAATAGATGATGTAATCACCATTACTGGTGGTGGAGGTAATGCTAAATTTAAAGTTTCTGAATTAACTTGGCAACAAGGCAAAGAACTTACAGATGAACATCCTCAATTAGCTGCTAATAAACATAAGATTTTTGAGTTGATTGAAGTAGAACCTCCTACTCATACTAATGCAGCATTGACTACAGCAACATCTGCAATGGGTACAGCTCAAACTAATTATAACAGTGCTGTTTCAGCTGAAGCTACAGCTAAAGGTAATTATGATTCTGAAGTAACAGCTTGTACTATCCCTGGATTACCTACTGATGGTTATTTACGTGGTGCATCTGCTGAAGACATTGAACTCTTAACTCTTAATGATTATACATTTGTTTTAAATAAAGCTAAAACAGTTGCAATGTTACCGGAGACAACTCCGACATTACCTTATGAAGCTTTTATTGTTATCAATGTAGTTGCTTATAATAACAAATATGAATGTACTTTAGGAGGTAACAATTTCTCATATACTACCGTACAGGATGTCACTGCTGGTGACGCTGATGCTCCCACAATTGCCACTAACTTACGTAACTCTATTAATGCTCATGCAGACTTTACTGCAACAGTTGTAGGTCCTGGTATTTATATAACTAGTGATAGTGCTTTCTCAGCTACTGCATCTGGTGGTTCACAAGAAAATGCTATCTATATTTTCCAAGATAAAATTTCAGACTTATCATTATTACCTAATGAATGTTATGATGGTTATAAAGTTAAAGTAATTAATAGTGTTAATTCTGATTTAGATGATATGTGGGTGAAGTTTTCCACAACAACTGGTTCCTTTGGTGCTGGGTCTTGGGGTGAAACTAATGCACCTGCTATTACATATAAATTCGACCCACTAACAATGCCTCATAAATTGGTACGTGAGTCAGATGGATCATTTAAATATTCTGCTGTTGATTGGGAAAATAGAGATGTAGGTGACTTAGTTACTAATGAAGAGCCTTCATTTGTAGGAAGTACGATTCGAAACATGTTCTTCTTTAGAAACAGATTCGGATTCCTTTCTGGTGATTCAGTTATAATGAGTAAGGCAGGATCTTTCTTTGATTTCTGGGTTGGTTCGGCACAAATTGCTGCAGCAGATGATCCTATTGATTTATCTGCGTCTTCAACTACACCTGTATTTCTTAATTATGTTAAGACTACAAGTGCTGGTTTGGTACTATTTAGTAATAACGAACAATTTCTATTATCTACAGACTCTGATATTTTAAGTCCAGAGTCTTGTAAAATTAATACTATATCTGGTTATGAAGCAGATACAGATTTGGAAGCTGTAAATATAGGTACTTCATTAGCGTTTATTTCTAAGACACCATTATATGCTAGGTTATTTGAGATTTTCAATATCAGTACAGTAGATCCACCTGTTATGATAGATAGTACTAAAGTTATACCTGAACTTATACCTTCTACTGTAGATAATATAACTGGATCTGCGGGTATGAGTATGATATCTTTAGGTCAAAATGGTACTAGTACATTATATCAATTCCGTTTTTATCAAGTCTCTGAAGAGAGACAAGCGCAAACGTGGTATAAGTGGAATTTAACAGGTACCTTAATTGATCAATTCTTTGATGTTAGTACCTTCTATGCTATTGTAGCAGACGGAGATAATGTATATATAGAATCTATAGAACTTACACAAGCTAGTGATACTGGTTTCTTAACTTTACCTACTGGTGAAAAAACTGATGTATGTATGGATCTATATAAAGTAAATCCATATAGAACATATAATTCTCTCACTGATACTACTAGAGTATTCCTACCGTTCACACATATAACAGGTAAGTCACTAGCAGTAGTAGCGTTAGGTGGATATATTGGTGGTACGCTTGGTGCTACTGAAGCGTCCGTTGGTGCTATATTATATCCTAGTGTAGCAGGTTCAGCAGGATCTGAGTATGTAGATATTGCAGGAGATTATAGAGGTAAACATCTTATTATTGGTTATATTTATACAATGACAGTAGAGTTACCTAAATTCTACTTACGACAACAAAGAGGACAATTATTAGAAACTGATTATACATCTAATTTAATTATACATAGAGTTAAAGTAAATACAGGTCTAAGTGGTCCTGTTAAATATAATGTAAATATAACTGGTATACCTGATAGAACACATACAGTTAGTGTTATTCAACCTTATACATATATCGCTAATAATGTATCAATGGCTGCTGATGGTGTACACGATGTCCCAATTTACCAACGTAATGAGAATATATCATTAAGTATCGTTGGTGATACACCTTTACCAGTTAGCCTTTTAGGTATGACATGGGAAGGTAAATATAATGATAAATTCTATAGACGTACATAGGAGATGACAATTAATGTTTAACGAATTTGGAGGTGCATCATGAGTTTGGTAGGTGGTGTTTTAGCAATTGGAGGCGCCGTAGGTAGCAGCTTAATAGGCGCTTCTTCTAGAAATAAAGCAGCCAGACGTGCAGCTAAAAATCAGCAAGCTCAACTTGATGCAGCACATGAAGCTGCCCAACGAGCACATCAGAATCAAATTTATTCTACAACTTATGGTAATAAGTTAAGAGAATTTCAAGCTGATGAATTTAATAAGCGTCAAGTAAAGATATATCAAACAAAAATTGATCAAGCTAAAGAGCAAATATCTTGGAATAATACAGAAGCAGGACAAGCTTATGTAGATACTCAGTATGCATTAAATCAACAATTTCAACAATCTTTACTATCTAAATGGAATGTACTTGAAAGTTTAGCAAGAGCTGAAGGGTACTCCCGTGCTACAGGTACAGGATCTGCTAATAGATCTAAAGAAAGAGCAAATTTAGTTAATACTTTAAGACAAGATAAATCTTGGTTGATTGATAAAAGTATGGAATCTAAGAGGTATGCATTTAATAGAAATAATTTAAAGATTGCTAATAAGCATTATGCAGCTGATAGAACAGCATATGCTGCAGTTTCCATACCACCAGAATTACGAATAGCTTCTTTACAAGCTATACCATTTAGACCACCTGCACCTGCAGCTCAATTAAGTATACCAAGTGGTGGATTAGGAGCTGGTGACTTCTTAGCGGCTGGATTTACTGGTATGTCAGCTGCGGCTAAATATGGTCAAGAGAACAATTGGTTTGATGCAAAACAAAATATACAAACGAATCAGTCCTTCGATCCATGGTCTTATGAGATGCCAGGAGGTTGGGGTTATCCAGGAGATGATCAGCTGGGTGATTGGGGACTTCCTCCTGTAGATACTACATCAGATTACCCATTCCCAACAGGTGAAGATGTACCAATGACTTATCCAATGTTCCCAGAGCAGGGGTTCCAGTTTGGTCAAACAGATTATACTAATTATAAGGGGTGGGGGTAATGGCAAAAACAATAGGTAAAAAAGAAAGGGTTAAATCACCTACCTCGAATCCTTATACTCAAAATTATCCATTATATGAATTTGATCAAAGTCAATTACAAATATCTTATGATCCTCCTCGAGTACCTGATGTAACTCCTCAGATGGAGGAGAATCAACGGATTGCAGATAAGAATGTTGATTTAATATTACAGCAAAGGGAGAAAGAATTCCAGATTAATGCAAACTCTGATAAAGCTACTTATGATGCTAAAGTAGATAGAGCTCGAGCAAAGGCAAGGATTTCTGAGTTTATTGAGAAGAATAAACTTGAAAATATTATAGAAGCTACTAGCAGTGGTAGAGAGTTATTAACAACTAGTGCAAGAATTTATAATCAACGTGTCTTCGATGCTGGAGTAAATGAATATTATGTTAATCCACCAGTTGATGTTTATACTGATTGGCTACTTAAAGAAAATATATTTAAAGAACGTCATTTAGCTGCTAATTATGCAGCAACTGAATTAGCTAAAGAAGGAGCTAATCCAGATGTTGTTCGTGCTATTCGTGAATTAGGGGATAAATCCCGAGGATATTTAAGTGCATACCTTCAACAATATGCTGGTAGATTTGGTGGATATAAAGCAACTATAGGACAAAATGTAAAAGTTGAAGTACCAGATGGTAAAGGAGGTACTAAGTGGATAACTATAGCTCAGGCACGTACTGGCCCAGAAATAGCTGCAGCTCAAACAGAAATTCGTAAGCGTTTTTTACAACCATTAAATGGAATTAGTATCCCTTTAATTAATAAGCATGTATTCCCTGAAATTAGAAGAATTGAGGGATTAGAACAGAAGAATCTTTTTGATAAAGCTATTAAAGCAGATCAACAAGAAGATATAAATGAAGCACTGACTGGGATAACATCTTCTATATTAGTTAATAATCCACAGGCTTTTCCAGAAGCTTATACATATGCTATTAGACTTCTGGAATCTAAAGGATTTGAGATTTCAACTGCTAAAAGCATAGTAAATAAACATTTAGGGGTACTAGCAAGGCTACCAGAAAATCCATTAAGGGAAAGACATTTAAATGCTTTATATAACTTTGATCTTATAGGTAAAGATGGTCGCGTTACAGGTAAAGGAAGACAATTCTATAATGAGATAGTAGCGGCTGGTGTTTATAATTACCTTTATCAAGCCGGTGTTACTAACCGGATGTCTCGCCAAAAAGCTCAAGCTGCGACGACTCAAGAAACTACTGATATGTTGATGATAGAGTTGAATAAAGATCTAAAAGAAGATCCAGCTCGACTAGACGGAGCAGAATGGCGTCAAACTTTGATAGGGCTTATAAAACAGAATCCTGGTTTATATGAAGCATTAAATAATAGAGGTTTTTTTAGTCACTTTGATGGAGATCAAGGTGTACGTATACTGTGGCTTGAACAGCAGTTAAAAGAACATGGTTCCATCATAAATCCGGATGTATTAAAGGGATTACCTCCTGCCGTTTTAGCAAAGTATCGTGATTTAATTTCCATACCAGGACATTTCCGTTTAGACTTAGTTAAGGATTCGAAGACAGGAGGAACTGGAGAGGATATGAATACTATAACTTTAGCAGCAACAGCGGCAATGGCACAGCAATTTGGTGGAGACAAGCCAGAAGATGCTGCTTTATATGATACTTCTATTAAAAACATGAAAAATGCTATAATAAGGAAATATCATAGTTTAGCTCGTGATCCAAAAAATGAAGGTAGAGAGAAAAATAACTTACTTCAAGAAGCTATAAACGAAGTAGAGGAAGATCTAGATCAAGATCGTCAATTACGTAAGGAGATGATAAACTATGATGTACAACAACATCAAAGTCCAGATAAGCGCGATTCCAATTTAGAAGATCCTAGACCAGGCCTTCAAGGAAAACAACGGTGGTTATTTTTATACGGAGTGGACGAAGATAAGTCATTAGATGTTCTTGACCAGAGGTCAACTTACTCAAATCGACGCAGAGGTCAGGGTAATTCTCGAAGTCGAATACGAGCAACGTTATCAGATATAAATATTTCTGTAATGAATATGTTTAATACGGACGACATCTACCTCGATCCTGATTATGGTATCCAAGTAAGGATAGCTGAACGCGCTATGGCTCAATTGCATAGCTTTCCTAGTACGTTTTCCCAAATAGAAATACTGGGATCTCTTATAGGTACAGAGCAAGATCCTGGATCGATAAGAGCTTATTATAATAATCCAATGGAGAATCCTGCACCTATAGCACTTAGAATAATTGCAAGATATCTGAAGATGCCTACTTATGATTTAGCTAGACGTCAAGTATTAGCTTATGATAATAATACTAGTAAATATGATCAACAAGTATCTGAAGCAGAACTAAAAGAAAGTCAGCTACCACCGCAACTTAGAAATATTTTATATATGGGTGATGATCCTGATAGTGCAATGCAGGCAATATTGGGATCAATGGGTTTAAATCAACAAGGTGTATCAAGAAGGATTAATCCTAAAACAGGATTAGTTGACAAACCAGAAACACGTACACATGAACAATTAGTAGAAGCTCATAGAGAGGCACAAGGATGGAAACTCAGTACTGCAGCAATGCCAGGCAGTAAAGACACAGCGAAGACTGCTCGAGAAATCATACCTGACGATCCTACAAAAAGGATAGAGAAAATAAATGAAGAGATAAAACGATTAGAAGGGAAAACAACTCCAGATGTAAGAGGTTCGGAGGTTAGTCCACTAAGTACAACACAACTAGGTCCCTTACCAGATTTAGGTCAGACTGAACGGAAAATAGAGGAACTTAATAATGAGAAGGTTCAATTACAAACTAAACACAAATTAGAAACAATAGCTAAAAGCGTTTTAGAACAGGCAGTTCAGCAAAACCTTATAACACCAGAAGATGCTTATAAATACTACATAGATGTAAAAAGCCACGACTTCCCTAAATCTCAGCTAGATGTAAGAGGTTCGGAGGTTAGTCAACTAGGTCCCATCCCGAATAAGGAAATAAAATTATCTGATTTACTACCATCAGAAGTTATTAATCTTTTACCTGTAAAACCTAATGATATAGTAACTATCGAGGATTTAAGTAATTACCTTAATGAAATTGAACAAATGGATTTACCATTTTCCTTAGATCTACCACAATTCCAATCCCCTGAATCGACATCAGGATTATCTGGTATGGCTTCACCTGCACCTTCAACAACTACTCGAAATCCATTTGAAATATTCAGTGATACTCTACCAAATCCAGTTGGATCTATTTTGTTTGATTGGTCTGAACTTCAAAAAAGTGATGATTTTACAGGTCAATTAAGTGTACCACAATTAAATCAAGCTGCATATCAAGCAGGATGGCGTGGTGATGAACTTAATAAAATTGTAGGGATTTGTAAAGCAGAATCAGAAGGAGATCCTTCCGCACGTAATAATACTGATATTGAAGATTCTATTGGTCTTTGTCAAATAAATATGAGTCCTAAATATTTGCCAGAACGTTTAGAATTATTTGAAATTTTAGGTATTACACAAGATAATTATGTAGAAGCTTTACAAAATCCAATTACAAATTTAAAAGCAGCAAAGATTATATATGATACTTATCCTAATTTAGGTTTTGATCAATGGAGTGTTTATGATCCAAATGATTCTAATTATCAAAAACAATTAAAATATCGTAGACAAGCTACTGTAGGTGCATTCCAATATCATGTAAGCCCTTTTAACCATCCTTTGTTTTTAGATATATCATTAATGGATGCTTTAGGAGGTAAAAAATAATGGCAACACAAGAAGAACTTGATGTTATCCATCAACAACGTGTTGAGAGAAAAAATTTCAATACTGCGAGAGAAGAAGCAATACAAGCTAGAAAAGAACGAGAAGCCGAGGAAATACAACAGCAACAAAATATTGCTGATGATCCACATACCCATTTAAGTGAAAAAGAATATGGGTTTGGTGAAAATGTAACAGAATTAAAAAATGCTTTGCTTGGTGGTGTTAGGGATACTGCCAGTTCATTACTTACTGCACCAGAACGCCTTGTAGATATGGCTACTGGTGAAATGGCAAGTGATTTAAAATATAAAGGAGCATATAGTCCTGATTGGGATCCATTTAAAAAAGGTGGTAAATATGATCCTATTACTAAAACTTGGTGGGGTGGACTAATACGTGGTGGTATTCACTATGGTAGTATGTTAATCCCTGTTGGCGGCTGGGCTTCTGGAGCAGCTAAAGGTACAGGAGCTCTTAGTAAAGTAGCTAAAGTTTTACAGTATCATGGAAAAGTCAAAGGTGTTAGAGGACTTAGGACTATGTTTAGTCCTCATAATTTAAGAGCTGGCGCAATACGTGGTGCGATAGGTGATACACTTTCTGAATATTCTCAAGGTCCTAACTTAGCATCAGCTCTTAGAGAGAAAGTACCTATGTTAGATACTCCATTAGCTGTTAATGATACTGATCATCCTGCAATGATGACATTAAAAAATGTCGTTGAAGGTATGGGTATAGGTATTGTTGTAGATGGACTTTGGTCTGCAGTTAGCTTTCAGAGACAAAAAGGCAACCTACAAGGTAGACCAAATTTAACAGGAAGTAAATTACATTCTGATGCTAGAAATAATGCACAAATATTAGTTGGAAGAAATTTAGCAATAGCTACCCGACGAAGTTTAGCTAAACGTAAAGTACCTATAGATTTTGATACACTTACAGCAGATGAACAAATTGAAGAAATGCTGAAATTCCAGACACGTTCTGGAAAATATTCTACTTGGACACCACCTAATGAATCTAATATAGATAGAGCTGCAAGAAAAATTAATGAACGTAGAATTAATGTAGATGATCAAGATATTGAAAAAGCATTTGAAGAACTTAAAGAACCCGGATTCCGTGCTAGGAAAAACTCTCCTATTGCTAATATCGGTCAAGGTAATAGTAACTCTACTAGTACTCCTTATGATGTTGGAAATCAATTAAGACGTATTGATACGGAATTAGGTGCAGAACAAGGTTCAACAGATGGTCTTATTTCTGCGGCAGCTATTGAAGCTTTAGCTGAAACTGGTTTAAGTAAGAAAGGTATTACACCTGAAATTGCAAAGCAATTATGGGGTGATGCACGTTTTCAAAACATAATGGAAACACTTAAGGAAAAAGGTCAAACATTAGAAAGTGCATACGGTGATTCTTACGCTAGAATGCAAGATCTTTTAGGTGGACGTGATGGTGGTGCAATAGCATCTGAAGATTTTTGGAAACCATTTAAAGAATCAGTTGATCAAATAGGAGATTTTGAAGCATGGTCAGTTGAAAATATTTTAGCTACAGAATTAACAGTATCATCTATTTTTAAACAATTAAGAGATCGAGCTCTAGCTACTAGAGAATTAAAAAATATTGTTAATATAGATGATATTGATGGACCTCTTAAAAACATACATGATAATCTTGTTGTTGGACTTGAGAATATAGATCGAGCTAAATATTTAATGGGAGATGAATACCGTACATTAGTTAATCAACAAGGCGGTAAAAAAATCATTGAAAGTGCTCTTAATGATATTCATTTAGAAGCTAAACAACGTGTTGATATGATGTTTGATTTAGCTAGACAAGACCCATCTGATGATCTTTTACATGCTTTAGTTGAAGCCTTTTCAATGTCTAATAAACTTCAAAATTGGACTGATTTTGATAGTTTTATGCGTGAGAAATTATATGGTGCAACAACTGATGCTGGTAAAAGACAGACGGGATTGATTGTTAAAGAGTTACAAGGTGTTATGGTCCATAGCATCCTAAGTGGTCCTAAGACTCCTATTAGAGCAATTATGGGAACAGGTACTGCAGTCTTTACACGTCCTTTATCACAATTACTAGGCGGTTCATTAAGATGGGTTGGTAGTGGATTATCAGATACATATCAAATAAGAGTAGGTTTAGCTAATATTAATGCTATAGTACAAGCCGTACCAGACGCAACTGAATATTTCTTTAGTCGACTCAATAGTTATTGGTCTGGAGATATATCAACAATTAAAAGTAGATTTACAGAAATAACTAGATCTGATGAACATTGGGCATTAACTGAACATTGGGCTGAAACTAGAGGTACTGCGGGAGATAAAGCAGCTTTTCGTATAGCTAATATGGCACGTTCTGCTAATAATAATAATCTTTTAACTTATTCAACTAAGTTAATGGCAGCTACTGATGATGCTTTTACTATGATTTTAGCTAGAGCTAGAGCTAAAGAAAAGGCAATGTTAAAAGCATTAGAGGATTCTTCTCCTTTATCACCTGCAATTACTCCTCAAGTAATGAGGAAATTTGAAGATGAATTTTATTCAGAAATTTTTGATCCCATTACTGGTTCAGTAAATGATAGTATGCTTCAATATGCCAGAGGAGAAGCTACTCTAACTAAAGATATTACTGGTATTGCTAAATCATTAGATGACTTATTCCAACAATATCCAGCAATGAGACCTTTCTACTTATTTGCTAGGACAGGTGTTAATGGATTAGAATTATCTATGAAGCATGCTCCAGGTTTTAATTTCTTAGTTAAAGAATTTAATGATATTGCATGGGCTTCCCCAGATGATTTAAGTAAAGTTGCTAAATATGGTATTGAAACAGCAGAAGATTTACTACAAGCTAAATCATTACAAAATGGACGTTTAATGTTAGGATCTTCTGTAATATTTATGGTAGGTCAAGCATATGCTAGTGGAAATGTGACTGGTAATGGACCTCTAGATCCCCAACTAAAACGTGTATGGCAATCAGCTGGTTGGATACCACGTTCTATACGGATTGGAGATGCTTGGGTTAGTTATGATGCATTTGAACCATTTTCAAATATAATAGCAGCAGTAGCTGATCTTGGAGATAATAACCGATTGATGGGTGAAGAATGGCATGAAAAAGGAATGCTTACCTATGCTTTCTTACTTGCAAAAGGTATGGTAAGTAAAACTTATCTACAAGGTATTCAAGAATTTATGGGTATATTCTCTAGAGATCCTAAGAAACTTGAACGAGTCGCAGCAGGTTTAGCAAATAATACAATGCCACTTGCTGGTTTAAGAAATGAAATTGGTAAATTCTTAAACCCTCATATGAAGGAAATTGATTCAAGTTTTGCAGAACAAATGAGAAATAGGAATTTATATTTTGAATTTGCTGCAGGTAAAGATGCTTTAGCTACTAAATATGATGTTTTAAATGGAAGACCAATTAGAGATTGGAGTTGGCCAGTTAGACTATTTAATGCAATAAGTCCTGTTCAGTTAAATATTGATGAAGATTCACCTGGACGTGATTTCTTAAGAAGAAGTAATTTTGATTTAAGTGTAGTGTTAACAAGAGGTCCAAATGGTGAAGATTTAACTGATTATAGTCAAATAAGATCAGAATATCAATATGCATTAGGAAGTTTAAACTTAGAACAACAATTAAATAAATTATCAAAAGATCGTAGAATTATAAACTCTATGAATATTATGGAAGATAATTTACGTAGAGGTGATACATCTATGCCACCAAGTGCATATTATCATAATCAGCAGATTTCTAAATTATTTAGAAGAGCTAGAACTCAAGCTTGGACTCTAATACAAGATCAACAAGAAATAAATGCTATAACTGAAGCTAATCAATTAGAACAAGAATCAAGAAAATATTTAACATCAGACCCTAAGAGAAGTAGGGGGTTAAGACAACAATCAGAAGCAATTCTGAACATGAGGAATAAGTAACACTATGGCTACAACTGAAAATTCTTATACATCGTCTGCAAACCAGACGTTGTTTTCATTTACATTTCCATATATAGATACTACTGATATCAAAGTTTCTGTTGATTCAGTAGTTAAAACAATTACAACTGATTATACATTCGCCAGTGCTACACAAGTTCAATTTAATACAGCTCCTGGAGCTAGTAAGACAGTAAGAATTTATAGAGATACACAAACTGATAATAAAAAGGCTACATTCTTTTCTGGCTCTGCTATTAGAGCACAAGATTTAAATGAAGACTTTGATCAAACTCTTTATAAAACACAAGAATTAATACGAGATGTTGGTAATATTTGGGATGACACTACTGAAACGCTTGATAGTACAGAAGCGTTTATAGATAGTGATAGTCATATCATGACGGCAGCTGCTATTGATGATAGAATTGCTGCTGCTTCTCCTACAATTTCTGGTGTACCAACTTTAAAAACAGATGGTACAAATGATATGGTTGGTCATATCAACCTTGATAACCAGAAAGAAATGCGTTGGTATGAAACTGATGCAAATGGTTCTCATTATATTGGATGGAAAGCACCAGCAGCTGTAACAGCAAACAAAGTTTTTACTCTTCCAGATGGATTCCCAACAGTAAGTGGACATGCTTTAAAGAGTGATACCTCCGGTGTTATGTCTTGGGGTACAGCTGGTGGAGCAGTTGGTCCAGGAACTGATCAAATCTTCTGGGAGAATGATCAAACTTGTAGTGATGATTATACTATAACAAATAACAAAAATGCAGGTAGCTTCGGACCTATAACCGTAGCAGCAGGTAAAACCGTCACCGTTGGTGCCGGAGAAGTATGGACGGTGGTTTAAACTATGCCAGTAACAATTAATGGTAACGGATCAGTTACCGGAATCAGTGCAGGTGGATTACCTGACAATATCATTGATGGAGGTAATATCGCCTTAGGGTCCGATGCTCAAGGTGATTTAGCAGCTACAGGTACAGCAAATTCTTCTACTTTTTTAAGAGGTGATAATACTTGGAATGCTGCTGGTGGTGGTAAGATTCTTCAATATCAAGAACATGTTTTAACTGCCCCTACACAAGTAAACAGTAATACAGATACTTACGTTGATACTGGTTTAACTAAAGCTATTACATGTGCTGATAATACCAATAAAGTTCTCGTGATTGGTACTCTAACAGTCGGTAATGACTCTTTTGGTGGTTGGTCAGCTGGATCGAATCATCAAGCACAAATAAACATATATAGAACTATCTCTGGTGGTGCTGCTAGTCAAATAGCAGCTTATGCTTATGAGTCATTTCAGGACACCATGAGAGAAACAATGACCTTTGTATTCCTAGATGAACCTGATACTGAGAGTGAAGTAACTTATAAATTACAAGTCAGAAGGAGGGCTGCTGGTAGTGGTAGTGCAAATAGCTATGTTTTTGGTGGTGGTAGTGATAAAAACAGTCTGTATTTATTGGAGGTAGATTCAGTATAATGAGTATAAATATTAAACCAACAGAACCTAACTCTTTTGATGCTGTACTTAGTTTAGTTTCAGATGCTAAATTTGCTATACAAGGCACGAATATTTTGACATGGGATGGACCTGATGGTAAACAACCTACAAAATCAGAAATTGAAGCAGAACTAAATAGGTTAAAAACGGCTTATACAAATGCCAAATATCAAAGAGATAGAAGACCTGATTATCCAGATCTTGGTGATCAATTAGATGATCTTTATAAACAAGGTGCATTCTCAGCTGATATGGCAGCAAAGATTAAAAAAGTAAAAGATGACAATCCGAAACCATGACAGGAACAGTAAAATTAACATCCGCTGGTGGCGGATCAGTGTCATTGGTGACACCCTCAACAGGTAGTAATAGAACAGTAACATTACCAGATGCTGATGTTACAATAGGTGCAAAAAACTCGGATGCAGTATTAACAACCCAAGGTGATATACTTTATCAAGATGGATCTGGTCTACAAAGATTAGCACCAGGTAGTAGTGGAAAGTATCTGAAGACACAAGGAGCTGGAGCTAATCCTGTATGGGATACAGTAACAGCAGGTTATACCAAATTAAGAGATAAAGTAGGTGTAGGTACTGGAACCAGTTATGATGTAACAGCCATACCAGCTGGAGTAAGTCATGTTGTACTATTACATCATTTAACAAGTTTTGACAGTACCTCCGAACATTGTATACGTTTAGGACATGCTGCTGGTGGTGGAACATTAGCAACTAGTGGTTATTATTCATCCGAAACCTATGCTGATAGTGCTATAGCTAGTAATAGTAATGATACTAGATTTGGTGGTCATGGAATGAATGTTGCTGCTCGAACATATAGTGGTATTATCAATTTATGGCATTTAGGTAGTAATACATGGCAACTGGATTGGATTGCAGCTACTCCACAAAAAACAGGAAGTAACACTGCACAAATCTATAAAGTAACTGGGTACTGTGCTGTAGGAGGCGAATTGGAGCGTATTAGCTATTACGGACATTCTGGTAACAACTTAGATGGTGGTGAAATCTCTGTTTATTATATATAATTATTATGACACGTACAGTATACAATTGTGCAACTGGAAAAACAACAACTGTTGCCTTAACTGATGCCGAAAAAGCAGAA